>ODAI012868046.1_pt1 | contig 20286 bp, 19 predicted proteins | sample 1539321 | NCBI WGS metagenome assembly ODAI01 (sample SAMN02144231, study PRJEB22623) | gut metagenome | biome: sheep rumen | host: Ovis aries | place: New Zealand
AGTCGTACATCGGGTAGATGCACCACTTGTCGCCCGTGCGGTGGTGGTGGGCATGGAGGATGCGGTACATGATGGGGTCGCGGAACATCATGTTGGGGTGCGCCATGTCGATCTTGGCGCGCAGCACCTTGGCGCCGTCGGGGAACTCGCCGGCACGCATGCGGCGGAAGAGGTCGAGGTTCTCCTCGACGCTGCGGTCGCGGTAGGGGCTGTTCTTGCCCGGCGTGGTCACCGTGCCGCGGCCCTCGCGTATCTCGTCGAGGGTCTGGTCATCGACGTATGCCAAGCCCTTCTGTATCAGAAGTTCGGCCCACTCGTAGAGCTGCTCGAAATAGTCGGAAGCATAATGTTTCTCCGCCCAGTCGAAGCCCAGCCAGTGGATGTCCTCCTGGATGGAATCGACATACTCGGTGTCCTCCTTCACGGGGTTGGTGTCGTCGAAGCGCAGGTTGGTCTTGCCGCCGTATTTCTTTGCCAATCCGAAATTAATGCATATCGACTTGGCATGGCCGATGTGCAGGTAGCCGTTAGGTTCTGGCGGAAAACGGGTCTGGATGGAGGTGTACTTGCCCTCGTTCAACCCTGTCTCAATAATCTCCTCGAGAAAATTCAGTTGCTTCTCCTGAACGTTGTTTTCTTCCATAATAAGCTGAAAATTATAATATTTATATATTAATAGCCAATTAATTTTAATCTACAAAAATACGTAAAAATTCCGGGCTCTGGAGAAAATATTTCCATATGGCATATAACTCATTAAAAATCAACACAATAGGCAGATACTTTCAGGCATTCGCACAAATCGCTGATATTCAACATTCATTAGTCTCTCCCTAGGCATCAACTCCGTCTCACCTCCGTTTCACCTCCGTCTCAACTCCGTCTCACCTCCGTCCACGGATGGAGGGGGAACGGTGGCGAATCGGAGGAAAAACGGAGCAGAAAGGGGGGAACGACGGTACCTTTGGCTGACGCCGACGGTACTGCATTTCGGACATGTCAAAAAAAATTTTGCCATGTCGCATTCGAGCACCTTTGGCTGACGCCGACGGTACTGCATTTCGGACATGTCAAAAAAAATTTTGCCATGTCGCTCAACTTTCGTACCTTTGCAGCATGAAAAAGATCACCTTAGTATTAGCAATGGCAGGCTGTATCCTGCTGACTTCGTGCGACGTATTGTTACAAGTCGCCAATCAGATGAGTAGCGTGGCCAATCTGGCGAACTGCGATTTTGCCCTCAAGAACGTCTCCAACGTGAGCGTGGCAGGTGTGAACGTGAAGAACCTGACCAAGGGCAACCTAAGTGCCATGGACGTGGTGAAACTGGTGGCCGCCTACCAGACCAAGCAGGTGCCGCTGGCCATGGATGTGAATGTGGATATCACCAATCCCACCACCACGCAGGCGGCCATGACAGCACTGGACTGGATTCTGGCCATCGACGGAAGCGACATGGCCAACGGCGTTTCCACCAAGGCTTACACCATCCTGCCGAGCACCACCACCACGGTACCGCTGGGAGTGAATACGGATCTGGGCAACCTCTTCTCGAAACAGGGACTGGAGTCGCTCAAGACCTTCGCCAGCAGCTTCACCAACGAAGGCATCTCGTCGAAGGTGGGCCTGCGCGTGAAGCCCAGCATCAGCGTCGGCAACCAGCAGATTCCCTTCCCCAACTACATCAAGCTGGAGAAAAAGACCGGCAAATCCTAAAGAACAATTGTGCGGCGGGCTCGATGAGGGCGTCGGGGAAGTCGTAGTCGGGATGATGTAGCTCGGGCTGCTGCTCACCGCTGCCGATGCCGAACATGGCGCCCTGGAACTCGAGCAGATACTCGGCGAAGTCCTCGCTCCAGCGGTTGGGAATATCCTTATAGACAACACTGAGCGGCATATCATGTGCCGCTTTTTCTATGGCTTTTACGCAGACGGGGTTGTTTTCCGTGGCACGGAAAGGCTCGACGAGTGAGCGCGTGACGGTGAGGCCGTGGCGGGCAGCAATCTCATCCACTGCATTGTTGGCGTCGGTGAGCAGACGCTCCATGGCGTCGTTGGTGAAGGCGCGGAGGGTGAACATCACCTCGGCATGACCTGCGGAGGTGCCGAAAGCGGGCTGCCCGAGACGAACGCAGATAAGTGTTGATTGCTTGAATGTCTGAATGCTTGATTGGTTGAGTGAATGTTCATTAAACCCGCTGAACCTGTTGATTATCTCGGCCACGGCGAGGCCGGGGTTGACGCCAAGCTCGGGCGTGGAGGCGTGGGTCTCGCGGCCGTCAAGATGGTAGACGACACCGGTGGAAGCGGCGGCGAAAGTGTGCGGACAGAGCACCACGGTGCCGAGGGGATAGCCCGGCAGGTTGTGCAGGCCATAGATGGCGCGGATGTCATACTGCTGCAGGATGCCGCTGTCGAGGATGGCGCGCGAGCCGGTGCCGGTCTCCTCGGCGGGCTGCCAGAGGAGGAGAATGCGTGAATGTGTTAATGTGTTAATGCGTGAGTCATTAGCCTCGTCAATGAGCTCTGCCAACCGCAACAGGATGGTGGTGTGGCCGTCGTGGCCGCAGCGGTGGCCTATGGGCAGGGCGTCGGTGTCAGCACGGAAGGCGATGGTGGGAATGCTTGAGTGTCTGATTGCCTGATTGCTTGAGTCTTTTGTTTCCCATACGGCGATGACGCCGTATCCACCTACGTTGGTATATACTTTGGTCGGGTGCAGTCCTTGCAGGTGCTTTACAATGGTGTCGTGGGCAAACTGTTCGTTGCCGGCGGTCTGCGGTTGCTCGTGGAGCAAGTGTCTTATTTCTTTATAATCAATCATATTTTTTCCCAATCTTGTAAAAGATTATAAAAGAATATTTATTGCGTAGATTCTCTTTTACAATCTGATTGAGTTTTAATTATTGAGTTTCAATATTTGTTCACGATAGAAGTCGCCTCGGTGCTCGAAGTTCTTGAAGGCGTCGTAGGAAGCGGCTGCCGGCGAGAGGAGCACCACCCCACCCTGCGGCGTATGACAGGCGCACCAGGGGACAATCTTGGTGTAGTCGTCCTCTATTAAAGTTGAAAAATGAAAGTTGAAAGTTGAAAGTTGATTGTATATTCTCTTTCCGGCTTTTCCTACAAAAACCACATTACACAGATGTGCTACTTTCAGGAAGTCAACGAGAGGAGAGTAGTCGATGCCACGGTCGAAGCCGCCGAGGATGAGGGTATCGACACGTCCCAGCGCCTTCACAGCGGCGATGGCAGCGGCAGGGATAGTACTGATGCTGTCGTCGTACCAGGTGATGCCTGCCACGGTGCCAACTTTCTCCATACGATGCCGGAGACCATGGAAAGTTGAAAGTTGAGAGTTGAAAGTTGAAACAGGCTTACGCTTCACAAGCGATGCAACTCTACACGCCACCAGGGCGTTGCTTCGGTTGTGCTCACCCTCCAACGGACAAGCGTCGAGCAATACCCGCTCCTCGTCACTGATATCATTGAGAGAATACGGATGCAAACCACTCAAAACTCTTAACTCATAACTCTTAACCAGCTCGCAGAGTTCGCCGTTGTCGGTGCAGTAGAAGAAGTGGTCGCCCGCCTGTTGCCTCAATGCAATCTGCATCTTGGCCATCTTGTAGCCCATATAATCCTCGTAATGATCCAGATGCTCCTGGAAGAGATTGAGAAGCACCGCGATATGGGGTCCCCGGTGAATGTTTTCCAGCTGATGGCATGAGAGTTCGGCCACCACCAGACTCTCCTCGTTCAATTCGTCGAGGATGTCGAACAGCGGGATGCCTATATTGCCCGCCAAGATGGAGCCTGGCAACAAATGGTGAATCAGGCTGGCGGTGGTGGATTTGCCTTTGGTGCCCGTCACTCCGATGGTTCGGTCGCCATAGACCTGCAGGAACAAGTCTGTGAGACTTGTCAATTGAAAATTGAAAATTGGGAATTGAAAATTAGGGATACCCGGTGATTTGATGACCATATCGAACGGCCATTCTGCCCTCCATGCTCCACTCTCCGTTCTCCACTTTCCGTTCTCGACTTGTGTGGCGATGGTGTACTGTGCCTCAGGCACGAGGCGTTTGATGAGACGCTCAGCACTCTGGCCTTCCCGGCCATAGCCGGCTATCAGGATGCGTTTGCCCGCAAGGAGGTCTCTCAGTTGGTCTTCCCGGTACATCGATTATTGGTTGATTGCCTGTTCGAGGATTCGGCGTTCCTCGGATGACAGATTTCCCGTTTTTTCTATCGTATCTATCCTACTTGACACTCCTTTCGACCGATAGTCTTTCAGCAATGCGGGGCGAGAAGTTGGATACCAGCGTTTCAGCGTCATGTCCAGCGCCTGCTGCACCTCGCTCACCGTTCCGACACACTCAAAAGGCTTGGTCTCGGCCTCCCCAATGAGCTGACGGAATTCCAGTTCCAATGAGGTGTCGTCGAGCATCGACTTGCCGAAAATCTCGTTCAACCTTTCCGGCTCGATAAACGGAGAAAGGATGATGTAGGCGAACAGGCACTTGGCACAGTGGCCACACCAGACGTCCTGCTTGCTGCCCACGTTGCACGAGCGGAACACATCGTGGTAGGCGGTAAAACGGCTGAAGAGCATGGCTATCTGCAACTCGCTCAAGGGCCTTAAAAAAGAGAAATAGTTGAACGAAGATTCTTCATTCTTCATTCTTAATTCTTCATTCACATACTCCCGGAAGTCGTCCTCGAACTCCAGGCTCTTGCTGTACTGGTGATTGACGTAGGATCCCTTGACAGTACTTTCATTGGCGGAGTTTTCGTTGCTCAGCGCCACGTTGGGTATGCCGCTCAACGCCGAAGCCAAACGGGTATAGAACGCCAACATCGCCGAAAACGGAGTGTGGCCGTTAAGATACCCTTCTTTGTTCAGTTCCAACAACGTCGGATCTATCGTGCGTCGTATCACCAGTACCTCCTCCATCGGGAAACCCGCCTTTGCGGCACATTCAACAGTCGCCCCGCGGGGATTCATGATCAACGGACGGATAGTCTTCCCTGCACGACGCAAAAGCTCCAGTGTTACCACACTATCCTTTCCTCCGCCTACGGGGACGAGATAAGAATTGAAAATTGAAAATTGAAAATTGATATTATCACCTGCGTCAGCCGGAATTCCCACTTTCCACTCACCACTTTCCACTTTCATAAACGCCTCTTGCGTTTCTTCAATGCCATTGATGTAGAAGAACTCACCCAATCCGTTCCAATACAGCTTCTTCCAAAAGGCTTTCTGTCTCTCTGTCAGACTGCCGCAAAGCACCTTCACCGTCGGCGGACAGGCACACTTCCAATAGCTGACCAGCTCTATCATGCCGATGTCGAACACCATCCGGTCTATTGCCTCCTGCATCAAGCGGTCAAGGCTATCGCCCTGCGTAGCGCCACCGCACTCCAAACACCGGTCTAGGGTTTCCTCAAGAAAACCTCGTCTCTCCACCAGTGCTGTCGGGTGGAACTCGATGTCTCCCATTTGGAAGTCAAACCATAACTTAAGTCCATCCACATCCACTTTCCAGTGGAATGCCCTGTATTCAAACACCGGATACCGGTTTCGTAACATCTCGTAATCCATCTTCACCCAACCTTCATTGTTTGGTCCTGTGGCGGAAGAAGATAACCAATCCCACCACCATCAGCACCATCACACCCACAATCACCCAGAAGGCCGTTGTATTGGGAGTGAACGGGAAATCCACATTCATACCGAAGAATCCTGTCACCACGGTCAATGGCAACATGATGGTCGAGAAATATGTCAGCACCCGCATGATCTCGTTCGTGCGGTTCGTCAGCAACGAATCGAAGGTCTGTGACAAGCCTTCAATCAACTCGCCGTAATCTTCGATCGAGTCGAACATCTTCTGGTACTGGTCCAGAATGTTGCCCCAGTAATCCTCCATGTCAAGCACCTCAGGATCCACAAAGCCTTTGATGCCGCCGCTTTCGAACATGTGCAACACACGCAATTGCGGCCGGAAGGTCGTATTCAGCATGATGATGTTCCTCCTCGTAATCGAAATCTGCTCGATGATATTCCTCGCCCGTCGATTGAAGATGTCATAGTTGATCAAATCCACCTCTGCACCCACACGCTGCACCAACGTGTTCGTTTCCAACATCAGGCGATTCAGTATATGGTACAGCAACTGGTCGCTCGTGGCCATCATTTCCTGCGTTTCTTCATCTCCCTCCCGCAGGTCTTCCTCCATCTCGTCGAAAAACTTTTTCACCACCCAGTGGGCCTTCCCCACAGTGATGATATAGTCCTTCCCCCAGAAAAGTTTCACCTCTCGGATACGCACATTCTTATTGTCACGGTCGAAATAAGGAAAATGGAGAATGAGAAAATAATAATCGTCATACTCGTCTATCTTCGGACGCTGCGTCGTCCCACGACAGTCCTCAATGTCCAAGGGGTGGAAATGGTAATCCTCCAACAACAAGCGGTAATCATCCTCGCTGGGGTTCGTGATATCAAGCCACTGCAGTGCTCCATACTGGATCTTTTCTATCATAAAACACCTCCTTTCTGGACAAGAACTGTCAGATAAACAATATTCTACATTCGATTAAAAATCTTTTTCCGTTTGCAAAGATACAAAAAAGAATCCAACCCACGGCATTTTTTTTCCACCTACTCATCTCTCTACGAAAAAAATACACCACACACACGCCAATCAAAGTTTTTTTTGTATATTTGCAACAGAATTGAGACAATGTAATAACCAATACTTAAAACATTATGAAACGATTAGGACTTCTTTTGATGTGTGTCGCCACCCTGACGCTCACTTCCTGCAACCTTCTCTCGGCAGCTGCAAGCAGCAACACCGTCGCCCAAGCCTCGGGTCAAACCTGCGGCACCGCCGTGCAAGGACTCTACGGCGCCTATAAATCAACCGGCACCGTGGATTTGAGCAACCCCACCAATCTGAACAACGCACTGGCATTGGCCACCGCGTACAGCAACCTCAAGCAAAACAAAGACAACAGCGACTACCGCAAAGCCTTCACCACAGGCCTCATCGCCTCCTCCGCAGGCCTCATCACTTCTGCCAACGCAACAGCGTTTATCGACCAAATGCTGGCTACCACAGGTTTGGCGAATGTGAACACGCAGAACATTGCACAAACCGCTGCCACAGCTGCAGCAATCATCACAATTCTGAACACAGTGAGACAGTAACGATGAAGACAAATCAAGTGATTGAATGCCTGAAGGCACGGCGCAGTTGCCGTGCCTTTTCCGATCGTATGCCCGAAAGAGAATTGATTGAGGCTGTATGCGAAGCCGGCACGTACGCTCCCACAGGCCACGGGCGACAGAGCCCATTGATTGTGGCCATCACGAATAAAGGTGTGCGAGACCGCCTCTCGAAAATGAACGCCAGAATCTGGAACGAGCTAACCCTCAAACGTGGCGGCACGCCTAAACCCAACGTCGATCCCTTCTATGGCGCTCCTGTAGTACTCCTGGTACTGGCAGACGCCGATGTGGTAACGGCCGAATACGACGGTTGCGCGGTAATGACCAACTTGCTGAACGCGGCACAATCACTGGGTCTTGCTTCATGCTGGATACACCGTGCCAAAGAAGAATTCGAATGCGAAGAAGGACGCCAACTGCTTCATGGACTGGGCATCGACGGCCACTACATCGGTATCGACCATTGCGTACTAGGCTATGCCGCCACGGATCCTGCACCGGCAATGCCACGCAAGGCCGACTACGTGAGGTGGGTGGACTAACTACACATTTATTTGCTTACCGCTGATCAAGCCGACACTCGTCTGCGAAAGCATGTCTTATATTGTTGTGTGACTAGGCCATATTATGGAAAACATTGACCACATCGTCGTCGTTTTCCAAACGTTCCAACAGACCGTTGACATCCTCTTGCTCTTCTTCTGAGAGTTCGCGAACCGTCAATGGAATGCGTTCAAACTTAAAGCTCTTAATCTCCAATCCTTTATCCTCGAGGAACTTCGAGATTGGGCCGTAGTTGGCGAAGTCGGCGTAAATCAGGATTTCGTCCTCGTCACGGAACACCTCGTCGATATCGCAGTCGATGAGTTCAAGTTCGAGTTCGTCCATATCGATATCGTCACGCCAGGCTACCACGAAGGAACACTTACGCTCGAAGAGGAAGTCGTTCATACCCATGGTTCCGAGTTCGCCCTTGCCGCGGACGAAGGCAGCACGGAGGTTTGCGACAGTGCGGGTGGGGTTGTCGGTAGCCGTTTCGACGACAATGGCAACACCGTGGGGGCCTTTGCCGTCATAGACAACCTCCTTGTAGGCAGAACGATCTTTCTCGGTAGCGCGTTTGATGGCGCGTTCGACGTTTTCCTTGGGCATAGACTCGCTTTTGGCGGTCTGCATGAGGAGTCGGAGACGAAGGTTGGACGAAGGGTCGGGGCCACCTGCAAGAACGGCGAGTTCAATTTCCTTGCCAATTTTGGTAAAGGTGCGGGCCATGTGCCCCCAACGTTTCAGCTTGCGTGCTTTACGGTATTCAAATGCTCTTCCCATTGTTTTATTTATTTTCTAATTGATTACGAAGGAAATCTGTACATTCTTCAAACGACTTGAATGTGTGGTCTTCCGGAACAACTCCTGGAATGACCTTGTGTGTAGTCAGCATGTACATGGGTTGCGGTTGGATGATAGTCATCAACACCTGAACACCACGACTTTGCAAATCCTTGACAGCTTCTTCCATTGCATACAGGCCGCTTTGGTCCATGAATGAGACAAGACGCATGCGAATAATCACAATCTTGGCATCGGCCGGCACATCGGACATCACTTCCTTGAATTTGTTAATAGTGCCGAAGAAAATGGGGCCATTAAGGCGCTGGATGTATATTTTATGTGCCACAGTGTCGGGCATACCACCTTCATCGGCCCAAGGGCTTTCCTTATCGAAGTTAGTCATCTCCTGACTGCTATAGCCACCTTCGACAAGGTCGGAAGCTCGTTTCATAAAGAGGACACAGGCGATGACCATGCCGATGCCGACAGCAGTGAGAAGATCAACAAACACAGTGACAAGGAAAACTACAATGAGAACCACAGCATCTGCTCGTGGTATCTTGGCCAGGTCTTTGAATCCACGGAAGTCAATGATACCCCACCCCACAGTGATGAGGATACCTGCCAGAACTGAAAGCGGCACATATTTCACTACCGACCCCAAACCCAGCATGATAGCCAGGAGGAGGAGTGCATGGACCATGCCGCTCAGTTGTGTGCGTCCACCGCTTTTCACATTGACAACAGTGCGCATGGTGGCACCTGCGCCAGGCAGACCACAGAAGATTCCCGCAATGGCATTGCCTATTCCCTGCCCTATCAGCTCGCGGTTACTGTTGTGCTTTGTTTTCGTGATATTGTCAGCCACCACGGATGTAAGCAACGTATCGATGCTTCCGAGACCTGCAAGGGTAAGACCTGGAATAAGAGCAGCCACAAGGACAGATCCCCAATTGATGCCGGCAAGGGTGATTCCTTCTTTTGCGAAGAACGGCATCGGGAGGCCAGACGGGATAGTGCCGATGGTGGAGCCTTCGGGCATGTTGATAAAGAGGGAAGCCACTGTCATCAGAATAAGAGCTACGAGGGTCGAGGGCACCTTTTTAGTAATCAAAGGGAATAGATATATGATAGCCACCGTGCCGAGTCCCAGTAGCAATGCCGTGAGCGATATGGAGCCAAAGGCTGCAGGCAGGCCTATGAGCAGGTCGATCATCGAGCCACCTTTGCTCTGACCAATGAGGGGATAGAGTTGCTGCAAGATGATTATTACACCGATGCCGGACATAAAGCCAGAAAGGACAGGATAGGGAATGTAGCGCACATATTTACCTATCTTAATGATGCCGAAGAGGATCTGGAAGAGTCCGCAGAAGATGGCGGCAAGGGCCATGGAGAGCATCACCTCGGAGAGGTTACCGTTACTGGCGGTCCAGGCTCCGGTAACAAGGGTAGCAGTAACAACGGTCATCGGGCCAGTAGGACCACTGATCTGGCTGTGAGTACCTCCAAAGAGGGCGGCAAAGAAGCCCAGAAGCATAGCACCGGTGAGTCCGACATAAGCTCCAATAGAGGCTCCGCCAGGAACCGCACTGAAAGCCTGTATTCCGAAGGCAAGAGCCAACGGCAGGGCGACGATGCCGGCAGTGACACCGCCGAAGACATCTCCTTTCAAATTGTTGAATTTTATCATAGTCATTTAATGTATTAATCAAAAAACCAATATACAGCACTGGTACTCAGAATACCCAATCCGGCGCCAGCCAGCACATCTCCCACCCAGTGGCGGTTGTTGTAAATACGCATGGCTCCAATGAGTGTAGCCACCGCATAACCAGCAACAGCAATCCAAGGGTATTCCTCACCGTATTCACGCCGAAGCACTTCGGCGCCTGTGAAAGCTGTAAAAGTGTGACCGCTAGGGAAACTGGTGGTGTTGGCACAATCAGGCCGTTCAACCCCAATGCCGTATTTGCCAATTTCAAGGAAAACCACTCCAAGCAGATAACTTCCCCCTTCGAGCAGGATTTGTTTTTTAAAATCGTGACGGCCTTTCACTCCACAGAGGTTCAACATGACGGGAGTCGCACCAGGAACGTATTGAAGATAATCGTCGAATTGGAGTCGAGGATGCCCGTCAGACTGAACAGTGTCACGGAGCCTGACAGCATAATTTTTCAAATAGGGATTAAATGTGAAGAGCGACCCGGAAGTGAGCAAGACAGCACCGGAAGCAGGTGCCCATAGCGATTGCCGTTGCACGGACGTCGTGTCGTACTGTGCGTGAACTGCCAACACGGGGAAGAGAATCAGTATGACGAATAGTCGTTTCATAGAGTCAACACATTGTTTTTCAGCACAGGGACTACAGGACACGTATCTTGACGGAAAGCGAATTGCACATCTTCGGCGGCTCCAAGTGCATAAAGACGCTGGACATGAGTGCACCGCTGACAGTATTCATAGGGGTTATACTTAGCCAAGTTCCACAGAGCGAGAGCCATATTAGCGGCATCGCCATAAGGTTCTGCCACATCGTCAAGCTTCTCGATAATGGCACCAGCCACCAGCGTATCTTCAATACAGAAGTCGTTCTTCCAACCGCTGCAGAGTAGCACGACATCACGTCGTTCCTCACGAAGACGTTGCGACAACGCAGTGAGATTGGCGAAAGAGCCCACCATCGTAAGATCAGCGTCGGCCGCGCGAAGTATGCATACCGTACCGTTAGTGGTGCTATAGGCCAACCGAATGCCAGTCATATTGTGACGTAAATATTCTGTCGGGGAATTTCCGAAATGGGCGGCGACCGTTTCACCATCTCCCACGCTGATGTCCACCTTGCTTCCGTTGCGCTCGGCGGCAAGGTGATAGCCCTGCTTGAGGTAACCTGGTAAAGACTCAAGATTGTCAAGAGGAATCACTTCCGAACACCCAGCTTGGAAAGCGGCACAGATGGCAGTTGTGGCACGAAGGAGATCTATAGCCACAGTGATGTGGCCATCGGACAAAGTACGGAATGGATAGAGGGCCGGAGAAAGTGAGATTTCAATTTTCATTCGACTTAAGCAGTTCGACTCCACCAGAGGGGTTGATGTTGAGATTGAAAAACTCAGGAAGTGATGATACATATGGCTCCAGAGCGGAAGAGCGGGAACGACGACCAGACGGGAGATCTTTAAGGATGAATTGGTTGGTAAGTTCTACGAGTCGACAGCGTTGTGCTGTGGGAAGGTCGCAGTTGTATTTTTGTGCGAATTCTTGATCAGGGGGAAGCGGCCTGGGATTACCTTTAAAGTCGGCTTGAAGCTGTTTGGAAGCGTGAACGGTAACATGCATAATTTCGTTGCCAGAATGGGTTGAGCGAAGTGTGTATTCAATCTCCGCGGACCAAGAAAGTTGAGTTTCACTCCAATTAAGGAGTGTGATAAATAGGATAGCATCGATGCCAAGAGAGGATTGGTAGTCGGTGATGTTGTCGTTGCGGAGTTGTTTTCCTGTGCGAGTTTCCGAGGCTGCAAGTTGGGCTGATGCAAGGGGGCCAAGAACATAGTAGCCATTGAAAACAAGAGGGTCGGCAGCGGTGAGGTAGAGTTGCTTGGTAGCGATATTGAGAGATGCGTTGTAGATGGAGTCATCAAGAGTACGCATCGGTCGTCGTTCGGAACGGTCATCAAGGGGTGCAATATAGATTGTCGCAGGCCGCTCTTTGTAGATTTGGTCGTAAAGGGAGATTTTCTTTTGTCCCTTGCAGCCGCTCATTAACAACGGCAGCAAAAGTATCCACAAATATTTCTTCATTGGTCACCTCCTTTTTTATCTTTGCGTTGGGCCTCCTTCTTTGCTGCATGCTGCTTGCGTTGGGCCTCCTTCTCTGCAGCCTGCTGTTTGCGCTGGGCATCTTTCTCTGCTGCTTGCTGTTTGCGTTGGGCCTCCTTCTCTGCTGCCTGCTGTTTGCGCTGGGCTTCCTTCTCTGCTGCCTGCTGTTTGCGCTGGGCCTCCTTCTCTGCTGCCTGCTGTTTGCGCTGGGCCTCTTTCTCTGCTGCCTGCTGTTCGCGCTGTTTCTTGTTTTGTTTTTCTATCTGTTTTTTTTGTTTATCGGCTTGTTTTCGAGCTTTTGCTTTCTCTTTTTTTGCTTTTTCTTTATCTTTTTTGAGTTGTTTGCGTGCATCAATCTTTGCCTGCTTGGCGGCTGCAACGGAGTCTATACGAGCCTGGCGTATAAGTTCGGCCTGCAACTGCTGCTGTTCCAGCATCTGACGTTTCTGGTTGGCAGAGAGCCGAAGGGGTATCTCAACAGAGTCGGAGGGGGTCTGTCGGTTGATCCATTCACGATCGCTGCTGTCGATAACAGGTGCGACGGTGGGAAGCATGCGAAGTGCTGAGAGTGAATCATAGGCCCAAAGTGAGAGCGCCGCCGTGTCGGCAAAAAGAGAATAGGTCGTGTCGTGAATATAGTCGGGCAGAAGGTGGCGCTTGATGCGGAGAATCATCGAGCGGCTTTCCGGAAAGGCATGCATCTCGGTGTTGAGCATACGGGAGGCCTCAGCGGAGTGTCCCATGAGAGCGAGAGCAACCCCATAGTCGGCATACATGCCGGGATGGAGCGTATCCTCATCAACGGCGACATTGATGGATTCCGCATAAGCGGAGGCCAGAGAGTAGAGTTCTCCGTAGGTGGAATTGGTTTGGTATGCCAAGACTGCTTCGCGTGGGATGCCCTTGTATTGCCCGGAACAAGCCACAAGCAACAATGCGGCGACAGGGATGAGGATGTGTATCTTTTTCACTTTTTTTATTGCTTCTAAACAAAAAATAGTGAGGGTCGGTAAGCCGGGTTCTGTCGTGTCCTATCATTAATCTCGGGCCGTCGTCACCGGCGGTCTCAATCGACCTACCCTCCGACATCTCTACTCGGGCGAGCCAGCCCTTATGCTGTCGGTTTATGTGGTCTTTCAGCCCATGAGGCTTGCCATCGTGTCTGTCGCCAAAAGCACGTCGTGGGCTCTTACCCCGCGTTTTCACCCTTACTGCCGTGGAGAGTCTCTCTCCCCGTTAGCGGTATGTTTTCTGTGGCGCTCGCTGTGACCATACTCTTGAAAGTATGCCCCCTTCCCGTTAGGAAGCATGGTGGCTCGTGCTGCCCGGACTTTCCTCTCAGCCATTTAGGCTCAGCGATAGAATAACCCTCGCTATTTTTTGTGCAAAAGTACAACTTTTTTTTAATAGTGATACCAAAATAAACTGCAAGGGAAATACAACAGAGCACCAATTTATTGTATATAAACAACTAAGGGCTATTTAAGAAGAGTTTTTTTTTCTTAGCGGATAATGGTCACAGTGCCTTTTTCCTGCCTGAGATTGCCCTCGGTATCACTGAACTTGGCAATCCATACGTAGGTTCCTTGGGGCAGTGGCGTGCCGTTGTGGGTAGCGTCCCAGGACTGGTTGATATCATTGGTGGCAAAAACTTGTCGGCCCGCCCGATTGAAGATAAACAACTGGAAATGAGTGATATCACTCGTCGCGACAACCCGGAACTGACGGTTTCGCTCGTCGTCCGACAACGGGATAATGGCGTTGGGGGCCCATAGGATGTTGTCGTAGTGGGTTTTGGTGGGTAACGGCTGGCCACCTTTGCTATTCGGCAACGGCTTAGACTCGACTGCTTCGTTTCGGTTCTCTTCCGGAATGACCTCCGCAACTTCGTCGTTCACTTGGCGAACTTCTTCTTCAACAGGCAAAGCTGGCGTTTCGAATACCTGAACTTCTTGTTCAGCTTGAGGCTTGAATTCCTCACGCGTTGCCGTCGGTGTAGGAGCCGATGCCACAATGACGCGTTCGGTCAATTCCACCGACTTTTTTTCCTCCGGTTCCTTGAACTGCGGGGAGGCGGGCACGACGGAGATGGTTTCATGTACCTCGGCGTGTGCCATTTTGGCGCCAGTCTTCTCTTCCGATGAACGTTCCGGCGTCGTCAGCCACACTCCCGCCACTATGAGAAGAGTTACTCCCGCCACCGCAGCGGACGCCACTCGTAGCGCCCTGCGCATCCGCAGCCGGCGCTCAATCTTTCCGAACAGGCCCTCGTCGGGTCTTTCTCTGTATTCTTTCAGGTTCATATTGCGTCGATTCTTGATTCTTGGTTCCTTAACAGTTCTCTCAACCGGCTTTTGGCCCGCGAATAGAGAGCCCTCACGTTGGATTCGGAGCACTGCAGTTCTTTTGCTGCCTCAGCATAGTTGTATTCCTCCACAGCCATAAGATTGAAAACCGCTCGTTGTTGCGGGGCAATCTGTTGCAAAGCTGTCACCACTTCCTCGTTGGCGAAAGGGTCTGTTGGAAATTCCACGACATCCACTTCGTCCCCGACCTCTTGTATCGGCAAGCGTCGCTTACGGCAATGCTTAAGACAGACGTGGGTCATCACACTGTATATCCATGCCCCGAGTTGCGCTTCGCTCCTCACTTGTCCTATTTTCTCGAACACCCTTACAAAGCCGTCCTGAAGCCAGTCTTCAGCCTCTGCGCGGCTATGGGCATAGCGCATGCAAACCCCCATCGCCATCGGTGCAAAGCTGTCGTACAGCGCTTTCTGTGCCTGTCGATTATTCTTGCGGCAACCGCTCAAAATATCTAAATTGTTGGCGGACATTACGTGTTTATAGATACCCTTAATCTCTGTTTTGTTGTTACATTAAGAATATTTAACATTACTCAACACTCAACAAAGAACACCGGTCACCATCGACCGAGAAGCGTATCACCCAACGGTCGAAAGGCATTGAATACACACGTGCCGCGTCATGCTGATAGCGCGGTCGGGGATCGAGTCGTAAAGTCTCCAGCAATGCCTGGCGACTCTCTTCTGGCAACTGCAACAGGAGCCCTTGAGGGTCCTCCACTCTGAGCTCATCCACCGGGGCCTCCTGTGCATATCCACATCGGGCCTCGCTGTGACTGTCGGCATAGGTAATATAAGGCTTGATATCTAGAATCGGCGTTCCATCGACAAGGTCGGCTCCCGACACAATAAGCGATGGCCCTCGCTCAATCCGCAGCAAGCGAACCGCCGACAGGCCTATCGGATTGGGGCGGTATGGACTTCGCGTAGCAAACACCCCCACTCGCCTGTTACCCCCCAGTCGCGGTGGCCGCACGGTGGGACTCCATGTGACATCGGTGGTGTTGAGATGGAACTGCCAGATCAGCCACAGGTATTCAAACTCTTCCAACCCCCGGACCGCTTCGGCTACCCGGTACTCAGGTTCAAAGACGATACGGGCCTCATAATCCACCAATCCTGCTTGGCGCGGCACACCGAACTTCTCCCTGAATGGAGTTTCAATATGACCGATGATTTTCACCTCCGGGCAGCCCACACCTTGTCAAAATCCTGTTTGTTCTTCACCAACGTGTTGGGAATGTCAATACCATAGGGACAGCGACTCTTGCACAGGTCGCAATGCACGCACTCATCAATCTTGTCCATCTTTCTCCGCCACTCCTCGGTCACATACACACTGTGCGGTGCTCGCTGCAGGAAGAGGCTCATGCGGTTGCAATCCTGAATCTCAATCCCCACCGTGCAGGGCTGGCAGTAACCGCACCCGCGACAGAAGTCACCGCTGAGCTCCCGGCGGTCTTTCTCTATCTGTGCCCGCATATCATCGGTGAGTACAGGCGGATTGTCCTGATAACTTAGCCACTCGTCCAGTTCGCTCTCCTTCTGGATACCCCAGATGGGAGCCACTTCATACTGCGCCAGCCAGGCATAGGCAATGGCCGAATGGGTGATTAGGCCTCCACTGAGACCTTTCATACAGATGAATCCCATACCGGCATCGAGCGTACGGCGCACAATGTCCAGGTCGGCCTCCGAAGCCAGATAGCTAAAGGGGTACTGTAGGGTTTCGTAAAGCCCACTCTCGACGGCCTCCATGGCCACCCGCTGACGGTGGTTCGTGATGCCAATATGCCGCACCTTGTCTTGCTTTTGGGCCTCAAGCATAGCCTCATACAATCCGCTGCCATCACCTGGCTTGGGACAGAACGGAAGGTTGTGGAACTGGTACAAATCCACATAGTCAGTCTTCAGTAAGCGCAAGCTGGTTTCCAGATCATTCCAGAATCCTTCGACCGTAGTGGCGCCGGTCTTGGTGCTAATGATTACATCGTTGCGACGACCTTCCAAAGCCAGGCCGAGTTTTTCTTCGCTGTCGGTATAGAAGCGGGCGGTATCGAAATAGTACATGCCGCCGTCCAGAGCACGTCGTATCAGCCTCACGGCATCGGCCTGGCTGATGCGTTGTATGGGCAGTGCACCGAATCCATTGCGCGGTACCACAAGTCCGCTGCGTCCTAATCTTACTTTCTGCATAGTTCTTCTTTTAAAGCATTGACAAATGAATGGATATCCTCTTCTGTAGTGTCGAACGAGCACATCCAGCGCACCACGTCGGCGGCCTCGTCCCAGACGTAGAAGAAGTAGCGCTCCTGCAGACGGTGCCACACGGCGGTGGGCAGCTGCGCGAAGACGCTGTTGACCTGCACGGGATACATAATCTTCACCCCCTCGACCTTCTCCACCTCACTGCGCAGCAGCTGCGCCATCGCGTTGCTGTGTTCGGCATTGCGGCGCCAGATGCCGCTCTCGAGGTAGCAGATCATCTGCGCGGCCATGAAGCGCATCTTGCTGGTCAACTGTGTCATCTGCTTGCGGCGGTATTTCATGTCGACGTCGAGAGCCGGATTGAGCAGCACGCAGCTCTCCCCCATCAGCAGACCGTTCTTGGTGCCGCCGAAGCTAAGGGCATCGACGCCGAGGTCGGTGGTCATCTCTCTGAACGAGCAGCCGAGGGCGACAGCAGCATTAGCCAGACGCGCACCGTCGACATGCAGATACATATTATACGAATGTGCCAGGTCGGCCAGCGCCTTGATTTCCTCTTTGGTATAGAGGGTGCCGAGCTCGGTGGGCTGACTGATACTTATGGCCTTGGGCTGCGAGTGGTGCTCGAAGCCGAAACCATGCAGACGCGTCTTCACAAGGGCGGGCGTCAGCTTGCCGTCGGGGGTATCTACGGTCAGCAGACGGCAGCCCACGATGCGCTGCGGAGCGCCACATTCGTCGACGTTGATATGCGCCGTCTCGGCGCACACCACAGCCTCATGCGAGCGGCACATGGCGTCGATACTCAGCACATTGGCACCAGTACCATTAAACACCAGATACGCACGTGCCTGCTCGCCGAAAGTGTCCTTTACGAGCCGCTCAAGCCGCTGCGTGTATTCGTCGTCTCCGTAAGCCAGCGCATGCTCGGTGTTGGCCTTTGCTATGGCCTCTATCACCTCGGGGCTGATGCCCGAATGGTTGTCGCTACCAAATCCTCTTTTCATCTGTCAATGAGTTGTATATAAACAAAAAGCGCGTATATTCGCTTTTGCAAATATACGCACTTTTCGGTAATCGGACAAATAATTACTTGTCCTTCGGGTTGTAGAAGACGAACTGGCCGTCTATGACGTCGATGATGATGGTCTCGTTGCTGTGTATCTTGCCCTCCAGCAGCTGGCGGCTCATCTCGTTGAGTATCTCGCGCTGGATGACACGCTTCACCGGTCGGGCACCCATGGCGGGGTCGTAGCCCACTTCGGCCAGACGGCCGACGGCCTCCTCGGTGGCGGAGATGGTAATCTCGTTCTGCTCAAGCATCTTGGCCACCATGCGCAGCTGTATGCGGACGATGTCCTTTATCTGGTTCTGAGTCAGCGGCTGGAACATAATGATCTCGTCGATACGATTCAGGAACTCCGGACGTATGCGCTGCTTGAGCATCTCCATGACGGCATTCTTGGTCTCGTCGAGGTCGTACTGCGAGGGCACGCCGTTCTCCAGCTTCTCGCGGATGATGTCGCTGCCCATGTTCGAGGTCATGATGATGATAGTGTTCTTGAAGTCGCAGGTACGACCCTTGTTGTCGGTCAAACGACCATCTTCGAGCACCTGCAGCAGGATGTTGAACACATCGGGGTGAGCCTTCTCGATTTCGTCGAACAGCACAATGCTGTAGGGCTTTCTTCTGACGGCTTCGGTCAGCTGACCGCTCTCGTCGTAACCCACATACCCTGGAGGTGCCCCGATGAGTCGCGAGACGCTGTGGCGCTCTTGATATTCAGACATATCGATACGCACCATCATGTTCTCGTCGTCGAAAAGAACTTCGGCCAAGGCCTTTGCCAGCTCCGTCTTGCCGACGCCCGTGGTGCCAAGGAAGATGAAGCTGCCTATGGGGCGCTTGCCGTCGCTGAGGCCTGCACGCGAGCGGCGCACAGCGTTGGCGATGACGCTGATAGCCTCGTCCTGACCCACGACACGCTTGTGCAGCTCGTCCTCGAGGTGCAGCAAGCGTTCGCGCTCGCTCTGCAGCATACGCGTCACGGGGATGCCAGTCCACTTCGAGACCACCTCGGCTATCTGCTCCGAATCGACCTCTTCGTTAATCATGGCGTTGTCGGCCTGCATCTCCTTGAGCTGAGTCTTAAGGTTTTCGACCTTCTTTTCAGCCTCCTTGATGCGGCCGTAACGCAGTTCGGCCACCTTACCATAGTCGCCGGCGCGCTCGGCCTGCTCGGCCTCGAATTTGTAGCTTTCGATATTTTTCACCTCGGCCTGAATCTCCTCAACGATGCTCTTTTCGTTCTGCCAGCGGGCCTTCATCTGGTCACGCTGCTCACGCAGCGTGCCGAGCTCCTTGTCAATCTGGGCAATCTTGTCCTGGTCGTTCTCGCGTTTGATGGCCTCGCGCTCAATTTCCAACTGGCGGATACGGCGCTCGATTTCATCCAGCTCCTCGGGCACCGAATCAATCTCCAGACGCAACTTGGCAGCGGCCTCGTCGATAAGGTCGATGGCCTTGTCGGGCAGGAAACGGTCACTAATGTAGCGGTGCGAAAGCTCAGCGGCGGCGATGATGGCCTCGTCCTTGATACGCACGCGGTGGTGCACCTCGTAGCGCTCCTTCAGGCCACGCAGAATGCTGATGGTGTCGGGCACCGACGGCTCGTCAATGAGCACGCTCTGGAATCGGCGCTCCAATGCCTTGTCTTTCTCAAAGTACTTCTGGTACTCGGCAAGAGTCGTTGCACCGATGGCCCTTAACTCACCTCTTGCCAATGCCGGCTTCAAGATGTTGGCGGCGTCCATAGCGCCTTCACCGCCACCGGCACCCACGAGGGTGTGTATCTCGTCGATGAAGAGGATAATCTCGCCGTCGGCCTCGTTGATTTCACGGATGACGCTCTTCAGTCGCTCCTCGAACTCGCCCTTGTACTTAGCACCGGCGATCAGGGCACCCATGTCGAGGCTGTAGATGGTCTTCGTCTTCAGGTTCTCGGCCACGTCGCCGCTGACGATACGCTGCGCCAATCCTTCAGCAATGGCGGTCTTACCCACACCGGGCTCGCCGATGAGGATGGGGTTGTTCTTGGTGCGGCGCGAGAGGATCTGCAGCACACGGCGAATCTCCTCGTCACGCCCGATGACGGGGTCGAGCTTGCCAGCCTGTGCCAGTTGGTTGAGGTTTTTGGCGTACTTGCCAAGGGCGTTCATGGTCTGTTCCTGGTTGGGGCTGGTCACTTTGCTGCCCTTGCGCAGGTCGGCAATGGCGGCAAGGAGTGCTTTCTCGCTAACTCCGGCATCCTTAAGCAGCTGA
>ODAI013594652.1_pt1 | contig 20285 bp, 17 predicted proteins | sample 1539321 | NCBI WGS metagenome assembly ODAI01 (sample SAMN02144231, study PRJEB22623) | gut metagenome | biome: sheep rumen | host: Ovis aries | place: New Zealand
CTGCTTCCTGAATGACTTTGAGAGCCTGAGCCGGGTTAGCACCGAGAGCAATCTGTCCGACATAGACATAACCGTAGCTCATTGCGATTTCTGAGAGGAATATTTTGCCCACCTCTTTACCGTCTGCTGCGAACTGACATACTTCACCGATGTTAGAAGCCTTTGATGCCTGTCCGCCTGTATTTCTAGAAGCAAGCTTCCTAGCGTACAGCTCTGTACCGAATACCATGCAGGGCGTTACCCTACGCTTTGCTTCGGGTCAGGCTTTCCGCACTTCCGCTTTCGCTTCATTCCTTCGGAACGCCTTCGGCGGTGCTCCAATCCTTAACGCAGGGCTTAACCCAATTTTTTCAATTCTTTGAAGACCTCGCGGACATTTTCATATTCTTCCCACTGAACATTTTTAAGAATATCCTGTCGCATACCAAATTGTTTTGCAGGAGTTCTTATCGAAAAATAGACATCGAATTTTGCTTTTGTTTTTAGTCCGCGATGAGTAAGATACTTTGAAGAAGGATCGGCAGTATCTACAAAAGCATTGCCTTTTCTGATAATTTCCGCATCATAAGCATCCTGCCTTGCAATTGAATTCAACAGAAAAGTTTCAAGTGCCCCATTTTCTTCAAAAGGAATAATGAGCAATAAAAGCTCTATAGAATAATCATTACTTGTAAAATCTTTGAATGATAAAGATGCCCAACCATTATTTTTTATCTCACATTTCTCACCAATAACAGAATTCAATTCCGAAATAATTTTCGTTTCTGTTCCTTCTTCATCATTGTCTGTAACAATACAAATTTTTGAATACTTTTCATCATCCGCAATTACATTTTCATTTGCTTTAATGACAGAAGAAAAAACCTGCTTTATGTTTGCACAGCCATTTGCAGAAATAATCGTGAGAATATTCGAGTCCTTTATAAAATCTCTGCTTTTTATTCCTTCAATATTTGGCCTAAAACTAATTTGCTTGGAATCTTTCCAACCATTAGTTTTAATCATAAAATACTGGAGTAAAGCAAAATCGGTCTCACCTTCACAAATAATAATAGATTTCATTAGCGAAGGTCCTGACCAAAATTTTCATCAGCTTCAATGGCTCTTTCTGCAGAGAGTCGTCTGGCTATATTCTTTCCGTCAATCTTGTACAAAGTATAAAGCGTAATCTCGTCCTTTAATTCTGGCTCGGAATTCAACGCTAAAACTTTTTGCAAAGCCTCTTTACTATGAGTTGTCAAAAAAAGCTGGACATTATACTTTTTGCACGCTTTGAAAATCCATTTAAAAAATTTACTCATAACAGAAGTGTGAATTGCTGTTTCAAATTCATCAATAAGGAGAATTCCATTTTTTGTTGCAAGACCCGCCGTCACAAGCCACAAAGCTTTTTTAAGACCATCACCATAAACACTAAGAGGCATAAGCCGACCATATTGTTTTGAACGGACTTGATAACTATCCTTCATCGGAAAAGGAATCGCATAGTCACGAATAGTAGGAGAAATATCTATTATGTCATCATCAAAAAGTTTTAAAACTTCTACAAGTTCTTTATGAGTTTCATTATTAGTAAAAATTTCAGTTATTAAAGGCTCATCTTCAGAAATATATGGAGAAATATAGTGCACATTAAACTTTTCATAAGGCTTTTCTGTATTTTCAGCAAAGACATCAAATCTTGTCACATTGTAAACATCGAAAGAGTCACTGATTTTTCCGTTATATAAAAAATCTGTATGAAGCTGTAACATTTCAACTTCTGAATACTCTTCTCCTTTTTCACATTCAATATGGGCTTCTTTGCAATATTCGCGCTTTATAGTTTTCTTCTTTACAATATTGCCTTTTAGTTCTACTGAAGAAAAACCATTTTCGTCGTCTTCCTTAGTATAAGCAATCCTCAAATCCTCATTTGAAACCGAATACAAATCTTTGACAGTCTCAAACAAAGTTCTTGCAGGATTTGGGAATTTTTCATTTCGACCAAGCCGAGTCCATATTATCGGAGAATGAGGATTTCCAGTAGTTTTTAACAATTCCAGAACACTTGTTTTCCCAGAATTATTATTCCCAGTGAAAATATTAATCCCTGTAAAAGAATCAAACTTTAGATTTTGAATTCCTCTGTATGTTTCTATGTCTAATGATTTTATATGGATGTTGGCCATGCTTTTGTGTCCTACATTTAGATATCAATTTTATTTTATTATATTTCCCCCAAAAATTGAAGACAAATTGCAATGATTTTGAAGTTCTTTATAATAACGAAGCTTTTAAATAACAAAATTAAAACACATATCTATTACAATCAGAAAGGAACCACATTGACCGAATTTTCATTTTCCACTTCATTCAATTGACAGTTTCTTTCAAATAAATTCTCCATCGTTTTTCTGAAAATTCTATTTTGACTAGGCACTATTATTCCACATCCCATAATTTTTCCATTATGAGAGCGTATTTTTGTTTTAAATAAGTCATACGCTTCTTTTCCAACACAAGACTTTTGAGTTTTATACAAATACATTTCGATATAATCTTTTAATGCTCCAACAATCATATCCACAAATTGCAAACAAGGCGAATGTGTAGTTTTTGTAAAAAAGACAGAATGTTTGAATCCTAAATTACACAATGCCCCACAAATTGATTTTCTTCCATTTTGCGAATCTTTATTATTATATAGATGATAATATGTCCGATTATAAGGTTTTGGATTTCCTTCCGTCGGCCAATCCATAACAATTTGATATTTGCCTTTACATTCTCTGGCTTCTAAACCAACTCTCTGTAATATATTCTCAAAAAGCAATTCTGAAAATACTTCTTTTTTGCTTTTTATTATATCTTTTTTAATTGAATAATTTTCAATGCAAGAAAATACAATTTTATAATCCAATCTTAAACTTTCTCGTATTATATTAAGCCGTATATCACGAGAGTTCCGCAACATAGTTTCATATTCATCAATGCGATTAAATTCTTTATAAGGGGCTTTTACTTCTGTATCCTTAAAATTCCATTTTATCGGTAAATCTGAATGAGTATATTTTCCTTTTTCAGCCTTCATTATATGAATTAATTTTTCTTCATTTTCATCATCAATTATAATTCCCCCCAATGCATTTATATTCTGAGCATCTAATGTTTTCATTCCTTTTATATAACTGTCATCTAAATATACATAAATCAATTGCAATCTCCAAAATATAAAAATAATGGAAAAACATACAATCGGCAATTTTTTTCGGAAAATCTTCCTCTACTCAAACTCCCGCAACACCTCATTCACATAATCACGCACATTACATGCAATTGCAGATTTCAATTTAGCGGCATTTTCTTTATTTTCTTTGAATGAATCACCTGTAGGCATGAACAATTTTACGACATCAACTTCAAGGGCTTCTGTGATTTGGGAAAGAGTTTTTTCTTCTGGATAAGAATGTGCAAGTTCTATGCTTTTTATGGTAGCTTCTGAAAGATTTGATTTTTCTGCCAGCTGAAATTGGGTAATTTTTCTTTGCTTTCGGATATTTCTGATATTTTCTGCAACACGATTTCTTATCTCTAAATCTTGCATATTTTTATTTTCATATATGATTGCAAAAAACTACATAGACATGAAATTTACTAATTATAATAAAGTATATTTGATATATACTTTATAGTTTATTTTCTTTATACTAATTAGATAAAAGTTTAGATAATTTGCATTATCGGCTAAATCAGACAGAAAAAAGTTATGTCCCTTTTTAAAAAGAAAGATTTACAGAAAGCAAATATAATTCAAAAACTTCTCAAACTTGAGCCAAAAGAAAATTTTATGATTGAACTTGGAAATTTTCTTTCTGCTTACGAGAATTCGCTTGATTCTGTTTCGGTAAGTCAAATAAAAAAAATAGCTCAAAAATATAAAGTCGATTTGGAAAAAGACTTTATAAAAGAACGAATATCAATTCTAACGAAAAAAATTGAATCGTATTTTTCATCGGCAAATTTTTCTAAACAAAATTATCATTCATTAAAACATATCTCAAATATTTTAATTTTGACTGATGTGGTTTTCGATACTGAATATACAAAAATTGCGGTAATACATTATGAACAAAAATTACAACAATATCTTTCAGACGACACAATTTCAGAATCAGAAAAACAAAAACTTGAAGAACTAAGAGAAATGTTAAATCTCTCAAAAGAAACTGCAAATCAAATTTACAAAAATACCGTAAAATCTCGTATTGATAGTTACATAAAACCAATATTTTCTTCGGAACGATTCTCTCCACAAGATGAAGAAAACTTGTTCAATGCGGCAAAACGATTGGGATTAACTTTATCTTTTCCGGAAGAAACAAAAAACAAGTTTGCAAAATATAGAGAAAATTGGGAAGTTGAAAATGGGAAATTGCCAATTTTGCAAACTGACATCCGCCTACAAGACGGAGAGCATCTTCATTTCAAAACCTACATTCAGTGGTTGGAAGAAAAAACCGTGACCAAACGAATCAATTATAGCGGATTCACTTATAGCAAAAAAATAATTGGAAATATTCGATGGAAAGTAGGTACTGTTATTCCAAACAGAATCCAATCTACAGAACTCAAAGAAATTGACACTGGGAATATGTACATCACGAATAAAAGAATTCTGTTTGTTGGTACACATGAGAACAAAATAATTTTTCTTCAAAAAATCCTAAATTTTCATCCGTACACAGACGGCTTGTTGATTGAAAAAGAAACTGGAAAAGCTCCATTTTTAGCTTTTAATTCTGATGTCGAAAAAGCTGCTACAATCTTGGCAAGTTTACTGAGGTAAAAATGGATTATTTTGAAGTCTTAGGATTGAAAAAAGGTGCAACTCAAAAAGAAATAAAAGTCGCATACAGAAAACTGGCGATGAAATGGCATCCCGACAAAAATCATGGTAACAAAAAAGCAGAGGAAAAATTCAAGCAAATAACAGAAGCATATGATTTTTTGATGTCTCATCCGAATTATGGAAATGATTCAAAATCTACAACTTCTTCAAATACAAGTAATTCAGAAAAGAAACAGTCTTCATCTTCAAGCAGACACACAGAGAATAATTCTAGAAAATCGACAAACGGTTTTGAGAAACAAAATAGAGAAAAAAGAAACTCAAATTATTATAAAACTCAAACGCATTCATTTAATAATTCAACGAAATATTCTGGAACTAAAAGAGCATCTTTCCGAGACCCGAATTTTGAAGATGAATATACTGAAAAAGTTTCAAGACCTGAATTTAATACAAAACCACGAGGTTCTTATATGAATGATAATCCAAAAAATTCTGAAATGGATTCATTCGCAAAAGGCTGTCTCATAGCTGTAGCAATCCTAATCGGAGTTCCATTGTTATTTATTAAATGCCTTCTAGCTTTTTAATAGCTAATCGCATTTTAGAAATATAAATCAGCATTAAACGAGGTATTTATGACTTACACTGAAAGAATTAAAGAATTCAAAGAAACTTACGAAGCAACAGGTTCACTCTATCAAGCGGGATTATTAATTCCAGAAGTTGTCGATGACGAATATTTTAGCCGTATGGAACCCGTTCAGAAATTTTATGAGTGCAAAAAATACGAAAGAAAAACACAAATATCAGAACTAGAACTGGAAAAGAGATTGACAGAACTTGCAAAAGCAAATGTTCAAAAAACTCCTATTTTGTCATATTTCAAACGAAAAACTTCTTTTATTGAAGAACACAAAGATGCCGTTAAAAAAGAATTGCAAGCAGAACTCGAAAAACAAGAAGATGAACAAGAATTAATTTTCAACAAACACGAACAGAACCTAGCAGAAACAAAAAATCAGGAATATAAAAAAATCTATGACAAAGAACTTGAAGAATTCGAAAACATCTTTAATCCGTCACAAGAATGGCTTAATGAAAATTTTAAAAAATACCACGATAGACTTATAGACAAATGGGGCGGAGTTTTTTTAGCCTCTGGTGCTTCTGTAATAGTTCAGAAAACAACCAATGGCTCAAATAAATACTCATGTAGCATTCTTGTTGATAACCTAACGGAATTTTCAGAATCCCATCCTTACAAGTACTCGATAACTGCTGCCGGAAATTTATCCCAAAGAGTAAAGTCGGACAAACAGATTGAAGAAGAGTACGCACAGAATATTTGTGCAGAAGCTTTCATTAATGCTATATGTCTGTTTAATGTGTGCTTGGATGCAAAAGAAGTTCTTGTTACCTGTTATTTGAATCATATAGATTCTTCAACAGGAAATGAAGAAATAAGATATCTTTATAGCGTTATTGTTCCACGAGAACTTGTAAAATCTTTCAAAATGGAAAATTTAAATGCAGTCGCCGCTTTAATGTCTCTTGAAGGAAATGCTGATATTAGAAAGGATCGAGAGATTTATTTTGTAGAACCTCTTGAATGGAATCTTTCAACTGAAACTTCTCAAAATGAAAATCAAAAAGGTGAAATTGATATTGATTTCCGAAAACTTAACATAAATCTTTCTATTCCGGAGCAATGTAATCAATTTTATGAAAATATTTCAGCCTTACCAAATTTAAATTCTGCAAAAGAAATCTGTAAACAAAAAGTTCTTGAACTTGAAATTTTTACAGATGAATTTGACGCTGATAATTATGCCAACGGTTTTTATAATTTTCTTACAGTAATTGCTATGTTAAAACAGAATGAAAACTTATTTCAATCTGAAAATTACGAACAGCTTAAAGAAGCATTTGAACAATTCTTTGGTAACAGCTCTTATGCGATGAACGAAATTCAAAAATTGATAGACGCTGATATTTTCGCAAGAATTATAGGAGATGAAGAAAACATTCCTTTATCGCCAATTGTCTCAATTATGCTTAAAACGATTTTAAAAGATGGAAAAGAATAAAAGCCAACAAGTAAAATAACCATAATATACAAAAAACGGCACTGCCAAAAGACAGTGCCGTTCGCTTTTTCCGTCATCATCGGGCAACTATCGCCGCCCGACAATTTAGTTGCTTATTTATACAATTCCACCAGCTTCTGCAAGTGAACGAATCTGTCCTTAGCAGCCTGCTCGTTCCTGTCGAAGAGAACCTTAGCTCGCTCTGGGAACTTGCGTGTAAGAGCAGAGTATCGTGTCTCGTTGTTGAGGAATGCCTGGTAAGTTCCGTCGCCTTCTTTTGAAGTGAGGGTGAACGGATTCTTGCCTTCTGCCTTGAGGGCCGGGTTGAAGCTGAAGAGGTTCCCTTCGCAGCATAGCTGCTCGGAGAATCGCTCAAAACCTGTCTCACAGGTTTTGCCCGCCTTAGGCGGTCGCTCCCTAAGTAACCGGCTTTTACGGCTGCCTTCATCTCGTCCTGACAGTGGTTGCGAATCTTCGATTCTAGCTGCCGCCCTTGACACCGTGCAATTCACAAGGCGCGTAGCCGATGATGAGTGACGGACCATTGTAAGCCTCTGCTTCCTGAATGACTTTGAGAGCCTGTGCAGGGTTAGCACCGAGAGCAATCTGTCCGACATAGACATATCCGTAGCTCATAGCGATTTCAGAGAGTGACTTTTTGCCCATTTCTTTACCGGCAGCAGCGAACTGACAGACTTCACCGATGTTAGAAGCCTTTGAAGCCTGTCCGCCAGTGTTCCTGGAAGCAAGCTTCCTTGCGTACATCTCAGTGTCGAATACCATGACATTGATGTTCTCGCCGCTCGCCAGAAAATGGTCGAGACCGCCGAAGCCGATGTCATAAGCCCAGCCGTCGCCGCCCATAATCCATACGGATTTCTTTGGGAGGTAGGCTTTCTTGTCGAGAATGTCCTTCACGCAGTCGCAGTCGATTTTCTCAAGTTCAGAAACCAAAGCCTCAGCCGCAGGTGAGTTCTCCAAAGTCTTGTCTTTGGTCTCGATGAATTTCGCGAACGCGTCCTTCAAGCCCTGTGTCGCCTTGTCGCCGTCAACGATTGCCTGAATCTGCTCGACGAGGTTGTCGCGGATGTATTTCTGTCCGCTATACATACCCAAGCCGTGTTCCGCGTTGTTCGACCTCCGTGTCGTGGACGAGAATTTTGCAGGCAAAATTCTCGCGGAGCTTTTGGTCTTTTTGGGCACGCAACATCCGTGTAGCGCCTATTGTGAACAATTTTCTTGCTTTTCGCCCAAGCAGGTCCTTTCTTTGAGTCCTTGTTGATTGTGTACGGTGCAGTCGCCGCAGATCAAAAGGGCGTTCCCCTACGGTCGCTTCGCTCCCTTCGGGTCAGGCTTTTCGGGATTCCGCGCTCTCGCGCTTCATTGCCTACGGCAACGCTTCGCGCCCCTACAATCCTTAACGCAAGTATGTGGTAAATTGCTACGCAATTTGCTATTTTTCTCGTCTAATCTTTGTCTTTTAGACATTTTACAAATCCTTAAAATACAATAAGTTAGATTCTGCTTTTGTCTAAAAAATGTCTAAAAAATGTCTAAATCTCGTCTAAATCTCGTCTAAACTTCATCATTTTTAGACATTATCCATTCTCTTTCCGTATTGTCGGGATTCAGCATAATTTTTTTATCTCGCTTTAATGCCTGTAAAATATTTTTTATCTTGTCTTTCTTTTGCTGTTCGCTTAGGTTGTCCGACAGCTTGGGCAAGAGAAATTCTTCTAGTTGCGCTTTTCTTGCGCTTCCGAATTTTTTGATGTAATCAAGAATCATCTTCTTGCAGTAGCCGTCATCAATACCAACATGGTTCATGTAATCTGCTTCTTGATGAGTGATTTTTGCCACCATAGTGGAAATGGTATAATTATTTTTCCTACCCTCTATGAGTTTTTTTGATTTTAAGTATTTGAAGGCTTCGTCCGTCAGCGGCAGTTTTTTTTGAACGCGGTCGAGCAGCACAATGTCCGAAAGACTCAAATCAGGCAATTGTGCAAGTTTACGCGCATACTGCTCATCAAGCACTTTGCCGATAATTTTTATCTTCACTTCCCTGTTTGATAGGTCATAATCAGGAAGCGGGAAGAATTTGTTTTTTTGCAGGATGAACATTTTTCTGATTCCGCTTCCGATTGTATCTATCATGTTCAAGTTCACCATTGCCTCCGCAAGAAACGGATTGCGATACACCGACTCAGGGGCATCGTTTTTGAGAACATTATCAACGCTTTTAGGAATGAAGTCGCCCGCATTTGAAAAAACGAGCATGGAATTCTCGTATTCAACGATGTTGATTTTTCCGCCAAGCGTATAATCTTGATGGGCTATGCAGTTGTTCAGCGACTCGCGGATAATGAACGGGTCGTAGCGGAGCGTTTCATCGGGAAAAAGCGAGCCATCCTTTATGTAGCGATACTTCAAATTACGAATGTGGGAATGGACTTCACCGACAGCAAGCAAAAATGGGCAAGAAAAATGCTCATAGTCCACTTCCACACCGTCTTTGTCACGCAAAATCCATGTTATCTTCGCCACGGCAGGACTTAAAAAATGCTGGCTTTCTGGTTTTCCAAGCAACAAAATCGCAGTGTTGGTGATTTTGCCCTTAATGCAAAGTTTTGCCTTATTCAGAAAAGTATCTGTATTCCAACCTTGCATATCGTCAGCCAAGTGTGGATTTTTCTTTGCAAACTGAACGCGGGCAAAATCAATCGCTTCTGTTGATAAATCGGCAATGGTAGCACCTTCCACAATCTGTGCGCTCCAGTCGCTTTTTTGGCTTTGCCCACGGATATGCTCAATCTCACCAATATCAAGCGCGACAAGGCTTTCCCCGCTTCTGCCGTAGAAATGACCTTTCCAAGCGGCAGGCATTCCCTGCGGTGCTGCCGGAATTTGAAAAAGAATCACAGTTCTTTCGTCTTTTTCACAACGGTGTGTAGCAAGGAAAGAAAGCATGGGCGAAGTGTTGTTTGATATTTCCAGTTTGTACTCGTTCAATTGGTTTTCGGATATACTTGTCCCAACAACCTGCTTTGCATTATCAACCCCAAACAGAAGCCATGCATACGCCTTGCCCGCAATGTTCGCTTCATTGCTCAGTGCGGAAAAATATCTGCCTAAATCGTCCTTGCCAAAACTTTTCTTCGCTTCCTTGAATTCAAGTACCTCAGATTCTGTATTTGCACGAAGTAAAGTTTCAAACAGTTCTTTTGTTTCGGTTTCGGTCATTTTGGCTTGCTCCTTGTTATGGGTTAGAAACATCTATATTCTCGTAAGATAATTTAAGTAAGTCTTTCATTTTTGAAGTGATACATTTTTCTTTAATTTCATTAAATACTGACAAGATTTTATCTCGATTCAATTCATGTTTTTGGTAGGATTCTGGACTAAAGATGAGTGAAATATATTTTATTATAGGAATTGCAATTTCTATAGGATAACAAAATTCTGCCATTCTTATCTTTAATATTTGTTTTTCAGCAAAGGTATAATCCATGTTTTCAATTTTTTTATGAATTTCTCCAATTTCAATTTTGCTTTTGTTGTATTCAGCAGTGTTTTTAGAATAAGTCCCTTGAAAAAGTAACATTTGTGCAAGAGCTTGTTTCTGCGGGTCGGTAACAATTTTTCCTAAATTAACAAATTTATTTGTTAAGGCTTCTCTGTCTGATTCATTATCAAAATAAACTTGCTCAACTAACATCTTGTTAAGTTCAGGTGTTAATTCTTTTTTTTGATGTATAAAAATGTTTCCAATGTAGATATATTTACTAAACAATGAATATACTTCATACCGTTTGTCATATAAAGCAATCTTTTGGCCAAGTTCTGCTTGCTTAAATTGTTTATCAGCTATTTGTTCTGTAAGTTTATTCTGTCTCTTTGCAATTAGATATGCAAAAAAAACCGCTACGCAAGTTCCAATTGCACTTATCATTGAACCTGTTGCAGACCAATCGATTTGAGACCACCAATCTGAAATTCCAATAAATAAATCAGTCATGTTATTCCTATGTTTTAAGATAAAGTAATTTCTAACTTTATAGAAATTCTTTTTTTATAGGCTAGCTGGTAAAAAATAAAATTACCTTCTGCTTTGAAACTCTGCAATTGAACTGATTGCAGCATTTTTACAACACCATTCATAAAGTTGCTTTTTATGAATTGCATCAAGGTTTTTAGATTTTTCGACCACTTCCAGCAATTTCCCTTTACATTCTGCAAGCAAATTATTCTGGTCATTTTGAGCAGTTGGTTTTAAATTTTCAAATGGGTTCATAGGTTCTCCTCGCTAGTATTGTTATATCAATCCAATATTGATAATAAACAAAACTTCACATTTTTATTAATCTTTCAACCTTTCTTCCATGAGTTGTTCAATATAAAAACTATGATTAAAGCCATATTTCTTTAGTTGTTTGCATACATCTTCTGGAATCTTATAGCATAATGACTCCCATGTATCATAGGCGGCAAAACTTTGTCCATAATACTTTCGTCCAACATATTCTGCAAATCTGGAAAACTCTTCTACTATTGAAATAAATAATGACGGATGAATTGGATATAATCCTATAAGCAAATCAATTAGTACTTTTACCATATCATCATAGGCATCAAAGGCACCAGGATTTCTTGCTCTATTCCATAAAACTTTATACACACTTTTTATGAATATTTTGAAAGGATTTATCAAGTCTGTTTCGTATTTTTTAACTTTACCAATTAAGTTTCTTCTTGTATCAGAATTTTGTATAAAATCATTAATTATTTTCTCATTGTTTTTTATAAGAAGATTTATTAGTTCTTTTATTTTTTCCCCATTTTCTTGAATCGTAGTTAGATTACCTTTCGTAAAATTACTGAGTTCTTTCAGTGTTTCTAAAAGATTATTTGTCTCTAAAATTTTCAATGAATTTTCTTCATGCACATTTTCTGATGCTTTACCCTTTATCCATTTAAATTGAATCAAATTTGAATATTCAAAAGGAATATTATATACATTATTAGCCCAATCGATTGCCATCTGTACATTTTGGTCTCCGATTGCATAGCCTAAGAATAAAACAGTAGATTCCTTCATTATCAAAGAGAGTTTTTCCAAATGATAATCATTTGGACGAAACAATTTAATATAATCCTCATTCGTAATAACAATAGATTCTGTTTTTTGACAAGTTCCATGCAAATGATAAATAGGAATTCGATTTTTTGGAGCAACAAGGCATTCATCGTTTGTTAATGAATAACCAATTCCTGAAAATATGGCTTCTAAAATAAAATCGTAATTTGTTGTAATAATATAACGCGGATTCAATACTGATAAAATATTTTGTAACTCAGAACAAATATCATTTTTAGGAATTTTATACTTAAATATTTCACATATTTGCGTCTTAATTGTTATGGTTGCCTCTTTCTTGCTTATTTTGCGTAAATCAGCAACTCGTTCTACAAGTTTAGAAGCAATATCAGGACAACTCCAACCAATAAAGTCTTCTTTTGTAAAAACTAAGCTATTTTTTCTAAATAAACTATCTAACAATTCAAGCCAAGATGGAGTTTCATCATCAGATAAATCCAGTACAGCTTTTGAAAAACCTGCACCCACAAAAAGACAGATATGCCCATTATCCGCAGCAGTTGATATAGCTTGAAATAAATCCTGTTTTGTCATTCTATTTTACTCCTATATGCTTCATTCTTACACTAAAAGCAGGTGTTTCAATAACATCAAGCTTATCCAAATACATATTCACCAGTTTTCTCATTTTGATGTCAGGCTTGCTTCCAACCACAGATTCTAATGATATTGCTAACAATGCAACTAGCACATAACCATTTGATTCTACTCTCGTAATTTCAATAGCTCTTTTTAATTGTTCAAATGAGATTTTTTGACTTAATGAGGTAGTTATCTCTGGTGAGTTTAGAATTTTCCCAATAACTCCATTGGTATTTTGGTAACTAGTGCGACATTTATCGCAAGAAACTATAGGCATGTTCTTTGCAAAGGTGAAAATGCTGTTACATTTTATGCAAAATGCCGAAGTCTGTGGAATGTTTTTATCTTCAGGCTTTGTACTTTTATGAACTTTGATAAGAACCTTTTTCTTTTCCTCTTGTATTATTTCTCCACCCAAACAAGTATAAACTGCGAGAATATGCTTTTTATCAAAATGAAGTTCATAATCTGCATCAAGAGAAACTGAATAGTCCGTTTTTTCGTTTCCAAATTGTTTTATTTCGTCTAACAGGTTTTGCTGTTTATCTTCGTCTTGTGACATATAAACTTTAAATTTTGCTTCACAAGTAGGACACAGTGCTATATAGTTTTCATCAGATTCCTTTTCAAATAATTTGCTTGAAAATAATTGCCTTGTGTAAAAAAAATTCAAACCTTGTTTATCTTTAAAAGGCATGGGATTTTTGCAAAGTTGACAAATCATTGTTCCGTTTATATGGTCTGTATATCGACTTCGCAGTTTTATTTTTGCTTGATCTTTCGTTTCCGCATTATTTTCTCTTACGCTCCTTTCCCGCTTTTCATATGTAATATCTTCTGCGTTTTCAAAATTTTCACGAACTTTTTCTTGAAAGCGAGTTGCATCAGAGGGTAATTCAGAATTTCGTTTATAGACTTCTATTTTGGATTCTTTTGCTTTTCGTAGTGAAGTTAAAATGTTTAAAATTTCAATACCATCACTACTAATTACTCCTTCTTTTTTAGCTTTCTCCAACTCAGATAAGACATTACTAGAAAATCCCAATTCATTTGAAACCTTTTCCAAATCTTCGTTATGTTTTCGCTCATCATCAATTTTTCGTTGATACTCGGCTTGATTTTCTTTTTCTCTCTTGTCAAAGTCAAGTCTGTAAAGCAACCAGTCGGAAAGATTTTCAGCCAAATAATCATCTTTTATTGGCAATTTTGAAACAGATGCATTTTCGGGAGTAACAAAAACAACCTTTCCATTTTCTTCCTGTGCAACCCACTTTGCGGATTTCAAGATATGTGTAAGTTGTGAAGGATATTTTTTTATGGAGTAACTTGCAGATTTACAATAATAACAAAGTGAAATATCGTAAGTATGCCAGTCAATTTTTTGCCGCAGAGGTGTCGTTGCTAGTAATGACAATATAAATTCAAATTTTTTAACTGTAGGATTTTTTAAAACCGAATCGAGGTATTGAATAGTAAAATCTATATCAGTTCCACCGCTTGTTTCTCTTTCACCGTCAGATTCTCGCCAAATTGTCGTCCAATAAGGATTTTTATAACACTTAGTCGTAATAATCGAAATATCTGTTTTGCAGCCGAAAACTTTTATAAATTCAACGAATTCGTTTCTTTCGGTGTCATCCCTTAAATAATCAAGATACTCTGGCGAAAGAGGGGCTATATTGAGATTTCGGGCTACTGTTTCATCTGTGTAATACACAGAAATATTTTCTATTTTGTTATCAGGATAATACGCTTCTTGTATAAAAATATTCCTTCCAAATCTAAAATCTCCGTTTTCAGATTTAAATATTTTATAATCACTAGAAAGATTCTTAAAATAATTTGTGTCAAAATCTTTTTTTAAATCCAAATACTTATGGAAAAGTTCAATAAATTTCTCTACAGACTTTTCTCCTGAAACAAAATTTTGAAAATTCGCCTTGAAGACTTCTGTTTCAGAGAATTCATTTATCTCTAGTCTTGCAAAAAACGAGTGAAGCCAGTTGCCATTTTTAATTTCTTTGCAAATATCCGAGTGTACTAAATTTATATTTTCTGCCTCAACCTTGTTATCTTTTGGCAAGAGATAACAATCCTTGAAACGCTGGAGAACATTAGAAGCACATAAACAAAGAGGGAGATTTCTTATATCTGTATTAATGCTGTTGATTTTTTCATAATAATTATCATCTTCAATAAATTTCCAAAGTTGGTCATATAATTTTACATACCATTTAGGATTCTTGTTTGCAAATATTTTTTTTATTTCAGTATAACGATTTATTTTTTGTTTTTGAGCGTCAAGCATTACTGCATTTTTATTTTCAAGAAACTTTTGAATATCATCATAGTCTTTTTGAACAGCAACATATTTTTCCAAAAAGTCATCAATTCCAAAATTCTCACAATCTAGTCCTTGTAAGAATTTATCATCACGCTGATTTATCTGGCGAGGATTTTTTATCCAATAAGTTTTTCTTTCCGTTCCGAACAAAAAATTCATGTCAGAATCGTCAAAAGCAACACTTATTTGTTTTTGAGAGCGAAATTTATCTTTTGCACTTGCAAAACTGCCGTTTTCCATAGGGGTAAACGGTTCATTGTTGAATTTTTCTTTTACCGTTTTGAAAATTTCATAAGAACCTAAAGCGTCATCATCATTTGGAAGTGTTTTCAAGAAATCCATATTGAGTAACTTGCTTTCTTTTATGGAGTCCAAACTTTTTTCAAGGAGAAGTTCTAATCTTTCTTTTATTTCTGAATTTGCTTCTTCTTCTCTCAATTTTTCTCTATCGACTGTCAATGCAAATGGCGCATGAATATGAAAACATAGTCCAGAATACTCTTTTTCGCATGGGAAGAATGTAAATACTTTGCCGTTAGGATTTCCATCAGCAGAAAGAATTGATTGTATGCTCCAACCATTTTTATCACCATATTCTGCTTTAAATGCAATAGCAATCTCTATTTCTTTTTCCTTGTTTTCTTCCGAAATTTGATTGTTTTTTTCAGTAACTTTTACCTTATCAAAAAAACGAACATAATGAACTGTAGCGGAATTTGTCTTTGACAGCGTGCAAAGTCATTTTGGTGCAAGCAATGCGTTGTTTTCTTTTCTGCTGAGAACTATTTGCTCTGTTCCAAATTTACAAACTATTGTATTTATGTGGCGTAAGAAAAGAAGCGTTTCAGAAGGTAAATCTTTTAACGCTCCCATAATTTCAAGGAAACAAGATTGCTTAGATTTTTCTGACCTGTCGAACGGAAGATAAAATACCGTATTATCATAATGCTGCAAATCTTTATCAGCAATTGAGTGAGGAACAAACATATCCCTGATTTCAAAATGGAAATCTCCTGAATGAACTGTAGGGGTATTTGTATATTCAAAAACTGATTTAAAACCAACACCAAATTTTCCAATACTATTGCCGTTATCTGTTTTTGTGCTGTTTCCAACGCTTGTAATTGAGTCTATATCTTCTAGGCAAAACAGTTTCTTTCCATCATGGCTGAAAACAAGTTTATCATTCGACAAATCAAATAAAAGGGCAGTCGCTTCTGAATCTTCCGCATTCTGAATTAGTTCATAAATAAAATGTCCTGATTTTGTATAAAGTTTTGTGAGAGTATCTTTAAATCCTTCATAAAACTTCTGAGTCTTCATTTTTTCGATTAGTTCTATTCTATCGCTTTCAAGTTTTTCTATTGATTTATACTGTAATCCCATATCTCACTCCACTTTCAAAACACCGTAAACAATAGGTTTGAATGTAATATCGATTTTATTCACGCTCTCATCAAGTTCTTCGATTTTTCGGTTATAAATCATGGTTGCATTTTCCAGCTGTGCTTTCTTCATTCGGACAATATTTTCATCGCTTGAATTTCTGATGAGTGATTCCAATGCAAGTTTTTGATTTCTGAAATTTGTCGAGAGACTTTGGCGTTTAAAATCAATTACTTTCTTTGATTTCTCAATAAACTGTTCTTTTTCCAAAAACCATTTAGCTTGATGTCGTTGATTCAAATTCTCCCAATTATAGTCTTTTCCATCGTTTTTTAGCACTTCAAAGTCAGAAAGATTCTTATCCAATTCAGATTCAATCTCCGCATTTTTCGCAATTGTAATAAGTTTTGTGTCTGCAAGTATACCTGTATAATTCCATTGATAAACAATGAATTCATGCTCACCGTCGGACAGTGAGTGATTGTTACACTTCATGGCTACATATTTAGGTTCTTTTGTCTCAATAAACATCGATGCTTGCTTTACCAAAGGATGTAGAACATTGATAAGCATACAATTCTCGTTATTTGCTTTACCGTCAGCATAAAAAGTGATTTTGAGATATTGATCGCCTCGCTTTAGCCATCGCTCCCATTCAAGATTTATACCTGTTCTTTTCAATTTTAGGGCTTCAAAATCCTTTAACAAATTTTCTTTAATTTCTCTTGGAATACGAAGACTAATAATTTTCTTCTCCGAATTCCGTTCCATATTTGTGTATCCGAGTTTTGAAAAATAATTGCTTACAAGAAGTTCAAGTTCTTTGGATTCAGTCCATGGATTTGTCGCCTTTTTTATTTCTTCTTTTAAATCTTCATTATTTATCTGTATACCCAAAAGATTATGTTGTTCGTTTTCAAGTCTTTGTTTTTCTTGAACCATACGGATTTTATTATCAGTCATTTGTTGCAGTTTTTCTGCCCGCTCTTCTGCTGTCAATGTAAAGGATTTTGCAATATCGTCAATCTCATTGGTGATTTCTCCGAGAATTTCTTCACAATCACCGATGGAATTTTCAAATACTCCGATACGCATTAGACATCTGTCATAAATTTCTTGCTCAATCGTACCTTCTGTAATCATATTTACAATAACAACTGATTCGCTTTTCTGCCCGTTGCGGTCGATTCGCCCAATTCTTTGCTCAACTTTCATGGGATTCCATGGCAAATCATAATTAACCATATAATCACAAAATTGATAGTCCAAACCTTCACAACCAACTTCCGAAAACAAAAGTATGTCCAATGCATTTTCTTCACTTTTCTTCATTTGGAATCTGTTTCGTAAGGCTCGCCTGTCTTCGTCAGAAACATCTCCGTGAATGACATCTGCCCGAAAACCTTCTTCTTGCAACTTTTCTAACAAATAAGCGAGCGTATGCCGAAATGTACTGAAAATAATTATCTTATTATTTTCAAGGCTTTGTTTTTCCCTTATAGATTTTAAAAGACTTTCATATTTATTGTCTTCTGTGCTTATATTTGAAACAGCAGTTTTCAATTCTTCAAAGCATCCTTTCAGATTTTGAATCATATTGCTCAACGACTCTTCGTCAGCATCGCTATATGCTTCCAAAATAGCAGAAATATTCCGAGAAAGAATTTGATTCAACAGAGGAAGCATTCCAAAAATGCAGCTGGAACATTGCCTCTGAATCATATTCATCATAAACTCAACATTCGGACCATGAATTTCTTGCAGAACTTTTCTTTCAATATCAAGTAATTTTTCATAAAAAAGTTGTTGGTCGTCTGTAAATACGCTTCTCACAGTCTGGGATTTTCTTACAGTAAAATTTCCAATATCTCTTCTTCGAGTGCGGTTAATAATGGACGAAAAGGTATTAAAATTCTCAGTATTGGTAATAAGACGCACCCTTTCTTCTTCTGTAATTGCATTATTTTTTAGCTTTTGCTCAATTTCAATGTATTCTGGATTATGCGAAAATGCTTCTTTTCCCCAAATTGTATTTTTTGCTTCATCAAGGCTTGTTAATGCTTTTTTTTGCCAATTATCTTTTTTCTGCCGTATGGCTACTACAGCGTCATTGATAAATCTGTTTGGCTCTGCCATTTTTGAGAATGTAGGAAAGTCAATAAACAAATCTGGTCGCAAAGAATTCAGTAAGACAAATAAATCTTTGTTTCCTAGTTCAATCGGTGTCGCAGTGAGAAAGACCGCTGCATCTGAATTCTGAGTAAAAAAATCAACGATTTTATATCGGCTTGTACTTGTGTTTTTTATATGATGCGCTTCATCAACAATAATCAAGTCAAAGTGGGGTGCCGGATTTAATGTCAAAAGACCTTGTTTTGTAACTTTCATGCCCTTTTTCTTTCCCGTTAATAGTTCTTCATCAAACAAAGAATAAGGTATAATACATTTCTTAAATCTTGATGGCCATTCGCCATTTACATTCGTTTCATTTATACAAAATTGCAAATCACTTCCATTCAAGGGAATAAACTCTTCCCCAAACCTTTTCAGTTCATTTTCCCATTTTTTTTCAGAAATAAGAGGTTTAGGACAAATAATCAGAACGGAATCAATATCTTTTCGTGCTTCATATTCTTTTAATATTAATTCTGCCTCTATCGTTTTGCCAACACCAACACTGTCAGCAATCAATATTCTTGGTTGGTCTGCTTTTATAAATTTTAACACAGGTCGATATTGGTATGGAATAAAGTCAATTTTACCAGAATTTAAAGATGCCAAAGATGAGCGTCCTGTTTTCTTGACTTCGTTTGCAGTCATGTAATTGTGGAATTCCAAAAAATCTGCATATTCGATAGAATTAGCTTCTGTTGAAGTAACATCGGTAAGTTGTGATGAGTAAAACGGCTGAATTTCATTGTCTATAAAAACGGAGATAATATCATCTGAAATACTTACGATAACGCCTTTCTGAGTTGTATTTGATTTTATACATACAATTTGACCGACCGAAAAATTCACTTCTAAAGCCCCAGCAAATTATCAACAGGATATTATAGCATAGATTTTAATTTTTTACAGATGTCTTTTTTATCGCCAATACGATGTTGTACATAAATCTCATGTCACATCATCCCCGAATTCATCCACAAAGTCATCATCGTCCGTCATGTAAATCTTCCCGTCATCAAAGGGAATCCCGCCGTACAATTCTCCGTCGTCATCATCATAAAAGTCAGTTTCAACTTCGTCGCCAAACTCCGCGCGAATGTCGCTATCTTCCATAAGCAGTTCCATATCTGCTTTGTCCATACCATCCACAAGGTATGGATTTTGGTCAGTTCGACGGAAATGCTGGCTTCTCGTATTGCACGATAACCCGCTCGCCCCGATAATCGCACAGACAACAATCAACGCAATCAGACAAAATCCAATGAACAAGATAATTCCCATAAACGCCCCCTTTGCTAGTCTGACTACATTATATCACAAGGTGTCGCAAGAAATGCTACAGGGTAAGAAGATTTGAAATATTTTGACAAAACAAAAACGCCCCTCGCAAGGAAAAATCTCCTCGCAAGGGGCGTTCGTCATTTCCAATGGATTGAGCTGCAAGAAGTGTCAGCTCGAATCTAATTTGACACGCCTGCAAATTTTGCGAAGCAAAACAGCAGGTCGTGTCATAGCGTTTTACGCTGCACTCGTCAGAGTGTCAGTGTGAAAACTTACTTATACAACTCAACCAGCTTCTGCAAGTGAACGAATCTGTCTTTAGCAGCCTGCTCGTTGCGGTCGAAGAGAACCTTCGCGCGCTCCGGGAACTTGCGTGTAAGAGCAGAGTATCGTGTCTCGTTGTTGAGGAATGCCTGGTAAGTTCCGTCGCCTTCTTTTGAA
>ODAI013791611.1_pt1 | contig 20285 bp, 15 predicted proteins | sample 1539321 | NCBI WGS metagenome assembly ODAI01 (sample SAMN02144231, study PRJEB22623) | gut metagenome | biome: sheep rumen | host: Ovis aries | place: New Zealand
CCCCAAAAGGGTAGGTTCTCAAGCCTATTGCAATTTTTTACTCGCAGGCTCTAAAAGATCCATTTGCACTGCTTACCGCCCTAAAAAAGGTCTTCGTATTCCTTGCTAAAATAATATTTTTGTAGAAAAAATCCCCTCTGTTTATTTCATAACCAAGACTATTATAAAATCATCAAAGGAACTTGGGAGGCAAGGGTATGATTGATTTAATGAGATGCGCAGAAAAGAGATTAAGAGACTATGGATTTGCGGCGGATGAAAAACATGAGTACGAAATTTGTCGCTTTGCATTCAAAAATATTTATTCATACTCTCAGTCGCAACAGGTTATTAAAAGCCTGAAGCATTGCATAACCCGTAATCATAACAAGGTGTATTTAAGGGCTTATAAATGTAAACGCTGCAATGGCTGGCACCTTACTAGTGAAAAGCCATTTCAATACAGAGAAGGAAGTCGGGTTGCTTGTGAAACTAAAAGGGCGGTCTAATAGCTGAAGCTTTACCAAGGCGATTGTTTCTGCTTTTAGCCATCCTAAAGGGAACGTCGTTTCTTATTCACTAGAACAAATACAAACTACGGGAGATGGATATGGGAAGACTTACAAAGAATCAGGTACTTACTACGCTTGACGGAAAAAGCGTCAAAGTTGTTGATAAACTTGGAGAAGGTGGACAAGGTATTGTTTATAAAATTAAGTGCGAAAATAAAAACTACGCACTTAAATGGTATAAAAAGCCTTGTGATGAAGCCTTTTACAAAAATCTTTGTGATAATGTAAAACGAGGTGCCCCAGCCGAAACTTTTCTTTGGCCTTTGGCTATTACAGAAAAAGATTCGGACGGCTGCTTCGGATATGTAATGAAGCTTTGCCCTAAAAAATACCAGTCTCTATCGCAGTTTTTATTAAATAATGCAAAATTTAAAAATATTTCTGCAATGATTAATGCAGGAATTCAAATTACAGCCAGTTTCAGAGCTCTCCATAACAAAGGTGATAGTTATCAGGACCTGAACGACGGAAACTTTTTTATGAATCCTGAGACAGGGGATGTCCTTATTTGTGATAATGATAATGTTGCTCCGAACGGAACAAATCTGGGAATCTTGGGAAAACCAAGGTATATGGCTCCAGAAGTTGTTTGTCAGAATCATCTCCCTGACACCTATAGTGACCGCTTTTCTTTAGCCGTAATACTGTTTCTTCTTTTCTTTAGAGGGCATCCGCTTGAAGGAATGCGGGATAATTGTGATAGGGAAGATAACGAAAAAAGCCTGTTCTGTAAAATGCCAATATTTATTTTTGACCCTAATGATAATACAAACAGACCAAACCCTGCAATTCATAGAAATGTAAACGTCCTGTGGCATGTTTATCCGCCTTTTGTTAGGAATCTTTTTATAAAAGCGTTTGATAAAAACTTGATGCATAGTAATGGAACGGGTCGCGGGGAGCGAATTATGGAAAAGGAATGGCTTAAAATGTTTCAGAAGCTTCGCCATTCTGTAATCATTTGTCAGGAATGCGGAGATGAGACTTTCTTCAACATGAAGAAAGATAATCATAAATGTATGAATTGTGATCGCAATATTGCAAGGCCACCTGTTCTTAATATTAAGGATGAGTTAGTTCCTTTGCAGCTTGGTAAGCAGCTTTATAGTTGGGAGATAGATGCTAATACAGAATTGACTGTTGAATGTGTTAATGAGGCTTGGGCACAGGTTATTGCTAATCCAAAGAAGCCTGGCGTCTTTGGCCTTAAAAACATATCGGACAACACCTGGTATAGGCATACGCCAGGTGGAAAGGAGTTTGTTTGTGCCCCCAACGGGCAGGTAACAATTATTCGTAAAAATACAATTAAATTTGGAACCAAAGGCGAAGGAATAATCGTCTGAGGTTAAATCAACAAACCATTCATAGGAGATTAAAAGATGGGTGTTTATGACAATGTTGAAGGTGTGGTTCGCAAGACTCTGGTTATGTTCTTTCTTATTGATACTTCTGGAAGTATGGAAGGAAGAAGTATTGCTGCCGTAAACGATGCAATGCGTGAAGTTATTCCTGATGTAAAGGATATTTCGAACAATAACGCAGATGCAAATATTAAGTTTGCTGTACTTAGTTTCTCAAGTGGTACAAAGTGGGAAACATCTCAACCTGTTGAGCTTGATTCGTACAAATGGTCAGATCTTACTGCCGGAGGAACAACAGATATGGGCGAGGCCTTTATGGAACTTGATTCCAAACTAGACCGCAATGCATTCCTGCAGGATCCTGCGGGAGTAAAGGCTCCTGTAATTATTATGCTTTCTGACGGTGAGCCAACAGATGATTACAAGGCTGGACTTAAAAAACTCCAGCAGAATAAATGGTTCAAGAAAAGCATAAAAATCGCACTTGGTGTAGATGATGCCAATATGGATGTAATGTCAGATTTTACAGGCAGCAAGGAATCCGCAATTTACCTCAAGGATAAAAGTCTCCTGAAAAAGCTTATCCATGTTGTGTCTGTGACTTCTTCGACTGTTGGTAGTCAGAAAGCTGGCGACGGAGAAGATGAAGCTGTAATTGCTCAGGAAACGGTTGCAGAAAAGGTTCATGAGAGCATGCAGGATCTTGATCCGGAGGCGGACGAAGACTGGTAAGGGGTAGGGGGGGGGCATTGCCCCCCCCCGCCAAGACTGTTTTTTTACAAACGCTGAATAGATTTTTGGAGGATTGAATGAACAAAGCTATGTTTGCATATTCGTTTCAGGGATTAAGTCACATTAGGAAAGAAGATGATCCGGATAATTTGGGGAAAGCATTTCCCTGTCAGGACAGATCTTTTTCTGGTGATTTTGAGGCATCTGAAATTCCTGTAAAAACAGATATTCAGTTGTTTGTAAAAAATCAAAAAAGTCTATTGCCTGCTGTTTCTGCATCTGTTGAATTGAAACCCCACAAAACGCCTTTTTCGTTGGTTTGCGTATCAGACGGACACGGAAGTGCACCACACTTTTGGAGTGACAAAGGAGCGGAATTCGCAATACAGGCTGCAATCGAGTTGCTTTCGGCAAGCATCGATAAAGTATTGGTTGCTTTGGACTCAAAAGAATATAGTAAGACAAACAGAAATCTTGCCAAGTCTTATGTGAAACGCTGGATTCGTAAATGTTTCGAGAATCTATGTTCTGTAGAATTTGATGATTTGGAAAGGAAAATTAAGGAGGTTGAAGCTAAAGAATCGAATGTTGCCAAGAGATACCGAGACGATCTGCGTGATTTCAAAAAATTGGCAAAAGACTACAAGGACATAATCTCAAAAAATCCAATCCTTGCGGAAGAAACCCAGAAAGAAATCGGGAGCTTGGTTGCAGAATTCTCAAAGCTGTCTCTTAAGGAAATATATGGCTGTACTTCGGTTGTTTATTTTCAGGTTAAGGACTCTTCTAAGTGGTATGCTTTTAAGATAGGCGACAGTGATTTGTTCGTAAGCTTTGGAGATGTTTTTTTTAAGCCCATCAAAGACGACCCGGAGTGCTTTCTTAATGAGACAACATCTCTTTGTAATTCGAAGGCTGTTGATTCTTTCTGTTTTCCGGAGGAGCAGTTTCTTGACAAAGTTCCTGTTTCAGTTTTTGCTTCAACGGATGGGGTGGCGAACAGTTTTGCTTCCGAGGAATATCTTGCAAAGTTTTATGACCAGGTACAGTTTTCTTTCGATGAAGACGGGGAGCTTATAGGTGAAAGAGATATTAAGAATTACATTCCGGAATTAAGCGAAAAAGGAAGTGGGGACGATGTTTCAATTGCCGGGATTGTCGTGTATGACAATAGTGTTGAAGCACGAAGAAAAAGGCGCGAGACGACACAGAAATTGGCAGCCCAATATTTCCAGGCTAAGGAATGGGACAAAATAAATACTGTTTTAAAACCCTTTGTGGACAAGGGAGAGCCGGATTTTGTTTTTAAGAAGGTTGTTTATGATACTTATGCCGCCAAGTTTTATATTGCGCAAGGTATCTCGGTACAGGCATTGAATCAGTGGAAGCTAGCCTTTGACGAGATAAACAACTCAATTGCGGATTCAAGGTTTATTAAGTACCAGACTTACTTGAATAGATTCATTGATGTTTTGCATTCTTTGATGAATGAACAGGTTGTAAAAGCTGCCAAGGCACGTGTTTATTCAACTGGAGGTGATGATATAAGTACTTTGTTTAACAATTTGATTGCTGAAAATGATGACGTTTTTATTTTTTATAAGGTTTGTTACGAATACCAGCTTATTAAGTGCCGCTATGAGGCGAAATGGATTTCTGGGCTGGAGGAAAAGATTCGAATAGCAGTCGATGACTTGATGCATGCCTATCATATTTCAGGGTCTCAAAAGAATCTGATTATGGTTAAAGTTAGGGATGAACTGAAGGCTTGTGTTAATAGACTGCTGCAAATATGGGCTTCACTGTGGGAGTAAATAATATAAAATAACCAAAAAAAGTAATAACAAAAAAGAAAATACTCTTCTTTTGTGTGGGGCATATTTATAAGGGCAAAATTTGAGTTTTGAAATAGATGGGCTAAATGGAAAGAACAATTGCTGAGCTTCAGCCACAATATGAAATAAGAACGCAGTGGTGCTCTTGTATAGACAGTGAAGTCCTTTCTGTAAATTCAGTAGGTTACAGTAAAAAGTATTAATGCGGGTATATCCCGCAAGTATTTAGCTGACCATTTTTCAACAACACGGTCACAGGCTTTCTTGTCTTCGGAAGCAGCATTATAAATAGTTTTCAAATATGCAACGAAAGACTTCATGTCTTTTGCCGCAACATATTTCAGAGTGTTGCTGTCCATGTGAATCATACAGCGCTGATAATCAGTTTTCGGAAAGGCTGCGGAGATTGCCTCTTTAATAGCGGTAAGGCCGTCAGTGCAGATAATCATGACATCCTGCACTCCACGGTTCTTAAGCTAGTTCATGGCAGACAGAACTTGGCGTTCTAATTTTCCTGTTTCACATAACTTCTTGAATTATCTGTTTTACTAATAATTCTTGCATATATTGTTGTTATTACTGCATAAAATAAATCAATCAGCGTTTCCCTAAACCAAAAAGACACCTTAGTGTGTTAACCGCAAGAGTAGAACGAGTCGTCAAAACATCATGAGGAGGGGTAAACAAGAGGCAAAAAGTTTTATTTTTGCAGAAAAAGACCCCAGGCGCATCTGATGATTCTATTGTAGTATTTTTTTAGATTGAGTTATGGAACTAAAATAAAAATCTAGTTTCATATAAATAATCTCGGCGATACCTAGTATCGTCAAACTTTAAATAATAAGGAGAAAACAGTTATGAATATGTTTTCAAGTGCTAATCAGAGAAAAGTAAATGGCAAGTTCGAATCTTTCAAACATGGTAAATTTTCCGAAGTTGATACAACAACCGTGCTCAATAATACTGCAGATATTCTAAATAAGAGTTCAAATGGACCTCTCGCCAAGTTTTTTGATGATATCAAAACAATGTGCGAAATGGTAAAACATTGGGTGAAAAAAGATTATAAAGAAATACCTGTCAAAACAATAGGTATGATTATTCTCACTCTGGTTTATGTTTTTTCACCACTAGATATTATTCCTGATGTAATTCCTGGTGTAGGACTCCTTGATGATGCTACAATGGTGGGTTTTTGTATTGCAGCGGCAAGAAGTGATATTGAAGATTTTAGAATTTGGGCACGAAACCATCTGTAATTAGGAAAATTCACCAGAGAATATGCCATTCTTTTTGCAAACAAATAGCACGCTGTTCATGGAGTTAATTGTTTGCAAATCGAGTAGAATGAAAAGAATGTTCAAGCGGATGCAGTGAAGGAACTTGGTTCTCACGATGTTTTTCCCGTGGTTAAGCCGAGCGTAGTTTTGTAAGTTTTCCGTCAGAGCCATCGAAGGAGCCTGTTACCAAGGATTTGTATTTTGCTTGGGCATTTTATTTTATATTCCAAGCCGAAAGGTTAAAACCGTGGCCGCTTTTCCCACGGCACAATCATGACTGCAAAGCATGTCTCGCTCACCGTCATAGTCCTTTAAAAATTCTTCAAGATCAAACAAAGTATGCAACCATTTACCGGAACTTTCAAAAAGCAAAGAATCCCGGTTAAAAACCTGCAGAGAAACATTCTGTGGCAATGGCTGTGTGTAGGACATTTGCCCATCCCAATTCTTAAAATTCTGTCACACTCTATTTATCATGCATTAAGACCAATTTGCCAACAAAAAAGAGATAAACAAAAGAATTTGCCATCAAGTTGAAAATCGTGTTATAATATTTAATATGGCAAACCAAAATAGAGCAATAACAAGTTTTGACATAATACGAAAATTATTAAGAGAACTTTATTTGGAAGGATTCAACAATTATCTTAAAACAGAAAATTTTGACAAAAGCTCCCGAGCATTTTACAATAATCTGAATTCTATTCGGAACTTCCTTGATGAACGTTTTATATCATCAAAAACTAATACTAAGAAAAAGTCAAGTCCTGTTATTTCTTTTGATACTCGGGAAGAAACAGAGAATCCCCTTTTTGCTCTTTGGAAAACCAGCAATTCTATTGCATCAAATTTATCATTTGACTTTGCCATAATGGACATTCTTGAAGATTATCCAGACGGTATAAACTGGTTCTCTTTAACTTCAGATAGTTTTTCCACTAAACATGTTCATCTGTTAGACAAATATGTAAGCAAAGGAACAGATAAGAAAAGTGTAAGAGGAAAACTTGAAAAACTTGCAGAAGCAGGAGTTATAGAATTCTCGAAAGATAAAAAGAGGATTCGAAAAACCAATACAAAAAGAATCAAAGAATTACTGTCTTCAATAGAAGTTAAACAAGCCATACAATTTGCTAGCGAAACCTGTCCTTTAGGAATTATAGGTTCGTTTATTCTTGATAGTTTAAGTAATGTAGGTTCAGAACCTTTAAATACTCCAATTCATTACAAGCACCATTTTGTTTTTAATTCAATTGATTATGAAATTATGTTTATTCTTTTGGAGGCCATTAATGAAAAAACTTTCGTTGAAATTGAATCAGAAAGATTTGGATTAAGAACAATAGTTCCCTTAAAAATTTTCATAAGCACACAAACAGGACGCACATATATTGTATTCTGGAATAAAAGTGAAGAAACCCTTTTCTCAGAAAACTTAGAATTAATACTAGCTGCCCAAAAAACAGATATATGTTCCGAATATGACTTATACAGAAAAAAACTCTCCGAAATAGAATGTCATATGTGGGGAGTTTCGTTCAAAATGGAAAAATCAGGAGAATTAGAGCATGTACATTTTGTAATTGAATATCCATCAGAAAAAGAAAAAAGATATATTCCAGCTAGAATAAAACGAGAAGCCATAACAGGAACCGTCAAAGAACTGGATGGTTACCATTCCGAGTTTTCAGCAGATATTATAGACTCAAACGAAATGGTACCATGGATAAGTTCTTTTTTTGGACGAATAACCGAATTGGATTTTCCTTATGCGTCAAGAATAAAAGAAGACGTATTTCTTTTAGCCGAAGGTAAATATAGAGAAGAAAAAGCAGTACGCCAAGATGAGCCTGCTATTAAATATAAACAAAAAAAAGAAAGTAAAAATACACCATTATTTAATCCTCTTTACAGTACATATTATTTAGCTATTAGGAATATTCTAGAAACTTATATTACAAATAAAAAACAACCCCTTTCAAATGAAACTATAACCAAACTTATTGAAAATTCCGCATACATTGAAGCTCCCGGAGAACTTCGCGATTTAATATTTAACAAGTCTGAAACAAAAACAATCTTTACGGATTCTCAAAATGGAGTCTCATCTCCTATTAATCACATTCCTGATTTTCCTTTAACAACAATTGAACTAAGATTTCTTGCATCAATTATTCAGGACAAACGCGTAAAAATGTTTATATCTCCAGAACTCATAGACGAACTACAGGAAACCCTAAAAGATGTTAAACCTTTATGGGAACCTGACAATATAAAATACTTTGATCAGAACAAAGATGGAGACGATTTTGACGACAAAAACTATATAATACTATTTCAGACAATTCTTAATGCAATCAATCACAAGAAATTTATACATCTAATATATGGGCGTAATAATAATTCAGATATATTCACGCCAAAACATCTAGATTACTCACAAAAAGACAATGCATTCCGCGTATTTGTCAAAGAACTGCGATATCCGATAAATCTTGAAAATATAAAAGCAATTGAGATTACAGAAAAGAAACCGAAAAAGACAGAAGATTCAACTGTTTATGAAACTCTAAAAGTTGAAATATTCGATGACACTTCTCGGAAATATCATTTTAATCGAGCTATCCGCATGTTCTCGTATTTCAAAAAAACTTGCAAAAAAGCAGAGAAAGAAAATACGTATGAATTAACCGTAAATTATGATAAAAGTGACGAATCTGAAATTATTATCAAGATTCTGATGTTTGGTCCTAATATGAAGGTTTTGGAACCGAAGGATGTGATCAATTCAATAGAAAGAAGAATTAATTATCAAGTTAAGCTTTTTTATTAATAATTGTTAATTTAGCATATTTAGTGTTATAATAACTGTGTTTAGAAACTTTTTTAATAAGTTTTCAAGGAGAAAAAATGAGTAACATCCAAAATAATGGCGAAAAATATGTTTCATATGATGATTTTAAAAATATAACACTCCATAAGCCTACAACCAAGGACGTTTTAAGATTAATGTCCCAATTAAAAGGCGACCCATCTTTTTTTGTATTATGTATTTTTGTTTTCTTTGAATCATATATTAGACATAATTTTCCTGAATATGGATATGTCGATGATACGTCTCAAGATAAAGTTTGCTTCTGGATGCTTGAAAAAGCCTTAAAAAAATATCATTTTTTTATGCACCCTAAAAATAAAGAAATATATTATGCCCTATTAAATAAATATAAAAAAGAACACAATATACGAATTATACCTGAAGAAGATTTCCCTAGAGTAAGTAAAACTATCAATAAAGAAAAAAATGAGGAAATTAACAAACTATTAAAAGAGTATAATGATACTCTTAAGAAATTGTGCAGCTTAAAAAAACTTTCAGACAAAGTAAGACATAATTATGAAGTACTTGATTCTGGTTTGATTGATACTGTAATTGATACTTTCAAGAACTTTTCAAAGCTAGAAGGTTTTAATTCCAAAGACATAGAAAAGATTCCTCACTATGCAAACTGGGATGCTTGTAAAGCCCCTGTTGATAATGAACAATATAACAAGCTTATTGAGGAAATGGAAGCAATCTCAAAGGCTTACAAACAAGATGAATCAAAATTGACAGAAATGGCCTTAAAACTTGAAAAGGAAGCCAGAAAAAATCAGTCTATAGAAGAAGAAAAAGCTAGATTGCAAGAAGATAAAAATAAATTAAGCGAAAAATATGACGCCTTAAGGCAGAAGAGTTTTGACCTCAAGGAAGAATTAAAGAGAATTATGAATAATCATGCATCTTCCTCTGATATAAAAAAATTGGAAAATGAACTTGAAACCGTAAAAAAACAGAAAGATGAACAAGAAGCTCTTCTTTCAAGAAAACAGAAAGAGATTGACACATTAATCAAGGATAATCGTTCCCTAAAAGAAGCAAACGAATCTTTTAAAGAAGAGAAAGAAAAAATATCAAAAACTCTAGAGAACACAGAAAAAGAACGATTATATATTCAAAAAGAAATACAACAACTAAAGTCCCAAGCAAATTTAAATTCAGAAACCGAAAAAAAATTACAAAAATTAACAGACGAGTACAATAAGATTCTTGCAAAGGAAACGGAACAAGAAAATTTATTGCTTGAGAAACAAAAGGAAATAGATACTCTTAATGAATCTTATGAAGACCTGAGTCTAATGAATGCTGATTTAGCAAAACAAAAAGAAGAAACTGAAAACAAATTAAAAGAAGCCGTTTCAAGTAGCAATTTATTGCTTTCAAAAATTCAAGAATTGGAAAGTAATCCAATTCCTGATAACAAAACTCTAAAGGAACTTGAAGACTTAAAAAAGGAATATGCAATTCTACAAACCGAACAAGAATCTCAAAGAGATAATCTCAAAGTAATTCAAGAAAAACATCTAAAAGATATAGAAAAACTAAAGAAGGATGCAGAATTATATTTGGAAAATGCAAGTATTCTTCAAGCATATACTTCTGCAAATAGGAATTATCATTCTCGAATACTTAATCTCTCAACAGAACAGAAGAACATTATTGATGAGATTTATGAAAAAATAAATACGCATAAGGAGAAAAATACAGATTTTCTTATTAAAGGGGGACCTGGAACTGGAAAAACATTGGTTTTAATCAAATTACTTGAAAAAATAGTAACTAATGAACCATCAAAGAAAACTAGGTTACTTACTTATACGGATGCTCTTAGCAAATACAACCAATATTTGTCAGAAGAATATGAAAAAAAATCCACTACCTCTAAAAAAGATTCTATTAAGAAAAAAAAGAATGTTATAAAAGTAATGAATACTCACATTGAAACTTTTGACAGTTACTTTAAACCTTCTATCTCAAAGATATTAGGAAAGGACATTTATGAAATCAATCAGAAAGCAGATAACTATAAAGAAACAGAAGAATATCAAAGACTATTAAATCTTTTCAAATCAGTTCTCAAAGGAATTGATACCCAGGACCAGGAAATCGCTCTTGCTCAAGCATTAAATGAAATTTGGGTATTTTGTCCAACAGAACAAAGTTACACAGATAACTCTTACCAAGGTGTAAACGCAAAATTAACTACAGAGCAAATTGAAAACAGGCAAAAAATTTGGAACTATGTAATGAAAGTTACAGCAGAATTAAACAAGCAGACTGCTCTTCCACTGGAATTCGCCTACTACAAAATAGCGACTAACACAGATTATTCAGTTTTGTCAGATGAGTATAAATTAGATTATCTCTTAATTGATGAAATTCAAGATCTCAGCCCTTCAAGAATAAGGTTACTATCAAAACTAAACAAATATGCCTGTGTAATGGCTGGAGATTTAAATCAATCTGTATTCATAAAAAGACAGCTTTCATGGATTGAGCTTGGAATGAAATTCAAAGATAATGAAAATGACCCAAATATAAAAAAATTGGCAAATAATTACCGAAGCACAATTCCTGTACAAAACTTAGCAAATAGTTATAGACGAATTTGTAAAATTAAAGATGATAATGCCGTTTCTATTCCATTCATTCCTGGGCAAAGACCAGAATTTGCAATTAATAGAAATTTAGACGAATCATTTAATAACATCCTTACAAAAGTTCAATGTTTCATAGATGTTATGCGCTTTAATGCAAAAGATATCTGTATCGTTGTTCCAACAGATGAAGATTTAATAAGAATAAAGGGACTTTTATCAGATAATCATCTTGAAGCGCTTAAAATTGACGATTCTAGATTTGATTTCAAAAAATCAAATGATGTTATAAGACTTAGCACTACAAAAATGGTTAAAGGAATTGATTCTCCGATAATTATACTTTTACTTTCTGAAAGTTTTACTGATCTAAGTAAAAATGGAAATACAGATGCTATGTCTCAAATGAATTCAATATATTCATGCATAACTAGAACCATGGATATTCTCTCAATTCAAACTACAGAAAAAGCTTTGAGATCGAACTTGGACTCAAATGAGGAAAATGCAATAACAAAATTATTTAAAATTTGGAAAGAATCAGACCCTGTCATAAATTCTGTGTAAATGGCAGGGATTAATTAAAGCCGGGAACACGCCCGTCAAATAATATTGCAAACTGATTAACTGCCAGCCCCCAGTCTTTAATGGACATAGTCCAGCGGGTGCTGGCATTTTTTATTGTCAGATACATCATCTTGTATATCGAATCATCATCCGGGAAACATGATTTGTTTCTGGTGACTTTTCTAAGAGAAAAGTTCAGAGTTTCGATTGCGTTGGTTGTGTAGATAGCACGCCTTATATCTTTAGGGTAATTAAAGAACTCAATCAGGTCATTCCAGTTGCGCTCCCAGAAATCCTGAATCATCGGATATTTGCCATTCCATTTTTTGCCGAATTCTTCCAGGACTTCATGGCCACTTTCAGCATTAATGGCAGAATAGACTTCTTTCAAGTCTCGGCATACAGCCTTAAGGTCTTTGTAAGAGACAAACTTTGTAGAGCTACGAATCATGTGGACAACACAGTGTTGGATGTGAGTGTCAGGAAAGACTGCTTTTACCGCATCGGGAAAACCTGCAAGTCCGTCCATGCAGGCGATGAGGATGTCTTCACCCCTGCGGTTCTTGATGTCTGTAAGAACGCCCATCCAGAATTTGGCACCTTCAGTATCAGCAAGCCAGAGCCCTAAAACTTCTTTTCTGCCCTCCCAGTTGATTGCCAGAGCGACATAAAGGGGCTTTGTTGATGTTTTTGCCGTCCTGCCGTGAATTTACGCGTAAGGCATCCAGAAAAAGAATCGGGTAGGATTTTTCAAGCGGCCTGTTCTGCCATTCACGGACATCAGCCATGACAGATTCCGTAATGTTTGAGATTGTTTCAGAAGACACTTCAACTCCGTACACATGCTACAGATGACGCTGGATGTCACGGGTACTCATTCCGAATGAATACATCGAAATAATCTGGTCGTTGAAGAGAGGCGTTCGTTTTTCATGTTTTGGAATTATTACAGGCTCAAAAGTGCTGTTTCTATCACGGAGTACCTGAACCTCTATTTTGTCATTGTCACCTGTTATGACAGTTTTTTTGTGTGGCCGTTCCGGCTGTTGCCGGAATTGTCACCGGCATTGTCATTTTTCTTGTAGCCCAAATGCTCGTCCATTTCGGCATCCAGGGCTTTGGTATAAAAACGACTTGTCAGTTTCTTGAGCAAACCGTTTTCTCCTGCTGTCATCCCATGGAAATCAATCTGGTCCAGTAACTGGTCGATGACATCTTTTTCTTTTATTTTGGCCAACATTGTACTCCTCCTTATAGAGTATCATATTCGTTAGCCATTTACACAGAAAATTTTACAAGGTCAAGAATAATATTTATGGGGCAAAAGCCCCATGAATATCTGCTCTATTTAATGGATACCAGGGCTTTATAAACTTCTTCTTTTTTTACATCTTTATAACCAGGTAATAATACTTCAACTATTTTTCCATCCATACCAGCACCAACAACAGAACAAGTATTTTTATCAAAATCTTTTCCTACAATTGGCTCTATTAAAATATATCTAGCTTCCTTCAAGCCAGAATTATAAAACTCAAAGAAAAATCTAAATATTTGAATTAATACCTGAATATCAGAAATATCATTATCGATGATTTTCTTTTTCATAAAATTCCAAAGAATTGAAATACTCTCCCATTGAAGTCCATTAGATATAAAACCCGTATATGTTTCAGCCTCAAAAATTGATTCAAGACGATTTTTTGTATCTTCAGACATAGACTTATAATCTGCAAAAACAGTTTCGGCTCTTACAAATAGTTCAAACCTAGTTTTATAATCATTAAGTTCAACAACTTTAGCTGACACATCATTTTGTAGCTTGATTTTCTCTTCTTTTAGAGTTTCTATTACAGAATCTGTTTTATCTGTTTTTATTTTTAAGGCATCCCTTTCTTTACTAGCCTCTAAAAATTTTGTTTTGAGAGATTTTGTTTCAGACATTAGGGTATCAAGGTCTTTTGTTAATCCTTGAACTTGAAGACCAAGTTTTATATTCTCAGTCGAAAGTTTATTATTATCAGCAGCCAAATCCCTGTTAGACTTAGAAAGTCGAGCATTCTCAACTGACAGTTGATTAACATTGTCGGTTTTTGAAATCATGCTTTCCTCTAATTCATTTATTCTTGAATTGAGTTTATCAATATTGGCCTTAAAATTCTCCAAGATAAATTTTGAGAAATCGTCAATTCTTTTTTTGAATTCTGGAGAATCAAGAACCCGAGTTTTTAAGATTTCATAAACTTCTTCTTCTCTTTTCATTTTCTATACTCCTATTGATGTAAGATCAATCTCTGTTCCCTTAAGCTTGGACTTATCAACATTTTCTTCAGCAATATCATAATGAATCTCATCTGGCCCCGACACTTTAATGAATACAAATTTTTCTCTGTTTTGTTCAGCGAAATTCAAACGTATCAATTTCTCTGTATTGCCTTTGATTTTAATATTTCCTTCTACACACTTTGGATTGGACATGGCATAAATAGTTAATGTAGCACGGTCCGCTCTCGCTTTATCAACTCTATACCATTTGCCTATTTCTGGATTTCCAATAACCTTATTATTTTGATTGCCAACTTCAATAAATGTATAAGGGGTAAAGTATCTGTCATCATCCCAACCTAGATAATATTTGAACTTAGTAATATAACTTCCTTCTTCGATAAATACACGTCCTTGTTCCTTGCTGCAATCAATTAGTCCAAAAGCAACACCAGTTTTTCCATTTGGCCCCTCGCCTGTCTCATATTCGGATTCAATATCATCATCTTTCATTCTTTTTTCAGCTTCAATTGAACCCAACGGGTAATATAAGTCAAATTCTACTTTATCATTAAGTCTTTCATTAATAGCTTTTTTAAACAAGCTTGTTGTAATTGGTGACTTACAAGAATTACCAGCTAAGAAGATGCAAATTTTATTCTTGTCTTCCTTATAAAAGTCGCCAATGCTTTCCATTGCAGAGAAAAAACTTGTAATTCCTTCTTGAATTTTTTCTTCAAGAAAAGAAAATATAATATCTGTTGTTGTGCTAAGCTCTTTTCCCTCAAAAGTTTTTCCATGATCATCAGTGAGGGTTATTTTTAATAAAATTTTGTTGAAAGGAGAATCCCCTGAAAATGCAGATTCATCTTTTAAGATATCTATTAATTTTAACTTATTATCTTGAGCATCACTATTAGCTAGAAAGCCATCATACAATTCTTCCAGACTCTTTATTATATTATTTGAATTTGGATCCTTTCCTTTTACTTCCCTGTAAAATTCTATTTCAGAACGAACCAGCCCCATTACAGATTCATTATCCAAATTCATTGAAGGGTTTTTTATTAAATCCCGAATGATACGATAGTTATAGTGATAAGATTTTTCCCAATAGGGTCTCAAAGCCTCCATAAGCCGCCTCATGTTGCTTGCAGCAAATTGTGATTTATTATCAATAATTTCTTCATATCCAGATTCATTAGAATATGGACCATCTTGAAAGAAGAAATTATTTTCCCGCATAAAATCAATATTGTCTTTGAAGATCTTATAGGCCAATCCTTCAAGAAGATTTTCACCACCTAGCTTATCCAGTCCAACATCTCCTAAAGTTTTTATTTTATAACTATATGAGGAAGATTCTGTATATATTGACCATTTTCCAAAATTAAAATCTGTCGTACCTCCTCCAAAATCAAATACAGCATAATTAACTGCAGAGTCAGGTTTTGGTCTAATTCTATAGGCTTTTAGTACACAAGATGCATATGCTAAAGGTTCACTAACATCTGGGCATACTGAAAATTGAGACATTATTTCTTTATTTTTTAAAACAGAAAGAGGGAGTGATTTTGCCAAGCCACGTTCAAAACTCTCTGTTATCTTTTTCTTGATATTCTGTTTAAAAGTAGTTGGGAATGAAAGATAATATTTAAGATAAATTTTATTTGTTCTTAACCTATTAATGTTTAATCCAATATAATATGCATATATTTCAATTGGATCAAAATCATCTGCTTTTATATTAACGTATGGTTCAAGAGTAATAACATCTCCTTCTGTAGGTTTAAAACGAATTTGTTTTTTGTTATCCCCTGCCCACTGTTTCAACTGATGAATATATGCATAATAATCCTCAGCTTTAGCATCTTTAAAACTTGAAAATGCTTCATTAGCAACATTTATATGCTCCCATTTAGTAAAAGGGCGACCTTCGCGTTGTTTATACATTTTCAAGAAAGTATCGAGGTCAACCAATTTCATAATCGTGGGGTTTTCATATCTTTTTGCTTTTTTATTTGCATCTACACTTGCATCAATAGAGAGAGGAATTCTTTCATCTGTTTTAGTAGAAGCTACAACTACAGTAGAACTTGTTCCAAAATCAATAGCAACTATTGATTCGTTCTGAATGTCTTCCGAAGGATCACCGGCATAATACTCCCCTCCCAAATCATACTCATTAGGAAAACGTTCTTTATCACTTTCATCTGTCCAAAGGTCCCAATGACCATTATTTATCATTACACTAAATCGTTCTTTTGGATATTCATAAGAATCTCCAAAACGTTTTTTATCACATTGCAAAAGAAGCTCAATCCCTTCTTTATAAGAATCTTTTCCAATCTCTTCCGCTTCTATGTCAGTTAATCTCAATACACTAGTCTTACCATTTTTCATTATTTGTTCTCCTTTTACTTTTTGTGCAACTACTTTGTTCAAGATGTTTTCTATTTTTGTATTTCATTCCCAAAATCATTCATTATCAGTAACTCATATTACCTATTTTTTACACATCTTATAATCCTAAAACCAATGAACGGATAAGGAACATTATCTTTGTAATGTTCATAATTATCAGAATTAACTTCACATAATTCCTTATCCGACAGGATAGAACCTCCACAAACTATCCTATCAGAACTAAATTTATAAGTGTCCCAACAAAATTCTTTTATATTCCCACTCATATCATAAAGTCCAGCAGCATTTTTTTGTTTCTGACCAACCTCATGAAGATGTCCTTCGCTGTTTCCAGCATACCATGCCACATTTTCAATCTGTGAACTGCCGCTATATTTATAATTATCTTTTTTTATTCCCCCGTTTGCACAGAAGAACCATTCTATTTTATTAGGAAGCCTATATCCATTAACATTCTCATTTACTTCCCAATGCTTTTCTCCAGTCTCAGGATTTTCAACCTCTTTATAACATAGCTCTTTTTTTAAGATCGTACTAAGAGTATTGCAAAAGTTTATTGCTTCTATCCAACGAATCTCATCTGCAGGATACTTCTCATTATCATTTTTAAAAATCTTATGAGGCTTAACTAATTTATATAGTTTTTGAGTTACTGGATACTTCAACACCTCAAGAACTATATCTTTATCTTCCGTATCTACTTTAACCATATTATCCACAAGATATTTCTCAATAAAACTCTTATTATCTATATTCCCGTTCTCCGACTGTGAATCTTTTACATCCATATGATTAAAATCTTTAAGTTCACCTTGATCATTTCCTAAATCCAAAGCCATATAAATTTTCCTCCACTTTTACAAACTATTTATATCAAAAATAACATTCTCAGATTTTGTTCGAATTTTGATTTCAACACGCCTTGAAGCAGTCAAGTCAATTTCCCCATAAGAGTTTAAGACAGGAAGTGAACTAGAGTATCCTATTGCTGCAATTCGTTTACGAACCCAAGAATAAGAGTCCTCATCACCAATTTTATCGGTTAACAATTTAGTATTTTTTAAACAATAAAACAAAACATTGGTTGTTCGAGCTTGCGATGTATGCATCCCCCTTTCATAATCTTCTTCAGGCGAATACTTAGGATCTTTTGCAGTATGTCCCTCTATTCGAATTTCAAGAATATTATTTCTAAATTTTTCCTTACCTAATTGGTTTATCAGCCTAGGGAAAAACTCATCAAGAATGCTTTTAAACTCTACTTTTACCTCTGTCGAATTAGGAGCGAACATAATTTGTTCGTCCCTAAAGTGGATCGTTAAATCATCTGAAATATATGCATTCCATTTATCAGACTTAAAATCGCTAAAGAACTCCTCTTCAAGAGCTTTTTTTAAATCTTTCTGCATATCTATATATTCACCAGCCTTTCCATTTTTTTCTTCATATTTAGCTTTTTGATTATTTAATTGAACAATTGTTATTGCTAAAAACAAGAGAAAAACACAACTTAATGAAGCCATCAAATCACTAATAGATAAATCATATGATGTCCCTGTTTTATCCGTTTTATTAATTCTATTTCGCATTATTTTTTTCCTCACCAGATTGATTCGATTTTTCTACATTTTTCACTAAAAAATCAAAAAAATCTTTATCGTGTTTTAATAGGTTGTCAATATGAAGTTTCATAGCAGTATTACTTGATTCAAATTTCTTTTCAGCGTTCTTCATGCTTTCATTAATTTTCTTGAATTCTTTTGCTGTTTCAACAAGTTCCCGAGTTGCTTCCTTAAAGGAATCTCCGGAATTGTTCATCAAACTTACCATAGAGGCAGATCCATCTTTCAGTGAATGACTCAATGTCTGAATTCTATCCATAGTTTCATTCAAACCAAATGTGTCGAACTTTTCATTGATAACCTTTATCTCTTCAGGAATTTTTTCAAGTTCTGTATACAATTTTTTCATCTCTGACGGAATTGAGACAACTTGCTCTATCACTTCCTTCATCGATATCTTGAAGTTTCCAGCAACCTCTTTAAATACATTTTGCTCAACACCAAGCTGCTCTTTATGTGTATCAGATAATTTTTCCAAAGAATTTACAAACCCTTCCGAAATATCATTCACAGAATCTTTAATAAAACTTTCTGATTTATTTGATATTTCTTTCAAACTATCAGTAAAATCAGCTTTTAATCTTTGAATAGAATCATTAAATTTCTCATCAATGGAACCAAATACGAAAGCTGTCTTTTCCTCGACATCTGCCTTGAACGAATTTACGAATTCTTCAACCTGAGATGTTGAATCTGCAATTATATTTTGAATCGAAGTTGAAATTGCCTTTGCCCATTTTTCATTTAGAGAATCATAAGACTTTTGCGTACCTTTAATAACATTCTCGAATTTATCCTTTAATTTTGATATTTCATTTGGAATCTTAGAAATATCAGCGGCCGCATCATGAATTGCACTTACTGAATTATCAAAAGACTCTGTAACTTTTGATAATTCAGCACCCAAACTAGTTTTAATTTCATTAACAATAAAATTAAACTGTTCTTCTGTAGTATCAGAAATTAAAGCTATTGTATTCTGAAGTTCCTTATTTGAATTTGCAATCAGATTCGGAGTCTTTTTTAACACATCAGTTACCTTGCTTAAGGTATCAGTAGTAACTTTTATTTTCTCTGCAAATTCATCTCTTCCTTGCTTAATAATAGCATCCATTCTGCTTAATGCAGCACTTGCAAGATCTGCATCGGTAGCAAAAAAATATGCATCAAGTAAATCACTTAGCATTCTACAATTTTGATTCATTTTTAAAATCAATGGTTTTGATATTAGAAAATTGAAAATAATGGATGTTAATACACCAACTATTGAAGTCCCAAAGGCAACGCTTAACCCAGCAAATAAAGTCTTTAGCTGACCAACATCAACAGCACTCATATCAAAACAAACCGACTGGCTAAACCCTATGAACGTCCCCAAAATTCCTAATCCAATAAACGACCCGGGAATAAGTTTTATAAATACTGAAAACGGAATCCCGAGACCTGCGTTATCAATTATTTCATCGGAATTAAAATACAAATCTGCATCTGCACGAGTCATTGCTTTTAAAACACTATCTACATTGTCATTGTTTTTGTCAACAGAAACAAAAGTCCCAAGATATTTCTCCCAAATCCGTGCAAACACAGACCCTTTTACTTTAAAAACCATACATACAGATTCAAAATTATGAGCATTCGATATTTTTTTTGAGATTCTAAAAGTCCCACATATCAAATATAGATAATGTATTGAAGTCCAAATTGAAATGAGGAGGAATACCCCGAAAACTGTCAGATATACGGGATTTTTACCAAACAAGAACTCATTTTCTCTTATGAGAAACCCTTCCCTGAAATAATAAATCAGAAACCCTATGGAACAAAACCCAATAATCAACAGTATTGGAACAACGGAGACTCTTCTTTTTATGCTTAATGTAACTTCACGCACTATAAACCTCTCAATAGTAATTTAAAGTATAGCACAAAATTCTCATTTTTGCAATTTTTTTTAAGATTAAACTATAAAAAGGTAACATATAAATAGTAATCACCCTTTATTCTGCTCGCCATATATACTATGAGATTATGTCCACAGCGAAGCCCATATTTGCAGCAGTCTATTAACACAAGCCTTCAGTTCATCCCTAACTTTAACCATAATCAGATTCTTTTGAGACCCTGAAATATGATAGGCATGCATCAAGTCATCGACTGCTATTCG
>ODAI011091917.1_pt1 | contig 20278 bp, 21 predicted proteins | sample 1539321 | NCBI WGS metagenome assembly ODAI01 (sample SAMN02144231, study PRJEB22623) | gut metagenome | biome: sheep rumen | host: Ovis aries | place: New Zealand
AGTTCCCGATGCGTTCAAACGGACCACGAGTGAAGGAGACACCGGCAAGTCGGTGGTATCCGTCATTCATACCACCCTGTCCACACTAATTAACCTTAACCGGGTACTGGCATCTTCGGAAGCCAGCGCTCAGTTAAGTGTTGTATCTGTGGAGGGGAAGACTGCCGCCCGAAAGGGACGGACGGCTGCGTAAGCAGTCGTCTTAAGCAGTTGGAAGCTCCACCTATAGCCGCTTGCGGTTTAGGTGGAGAGGTTCACAATGCGGGCTGCCTGATCAACTGTTATTCATTATACTTTATCAGACCTGGGGGGTAATTACTGTGTCAAAAGAAAAAATCAACGAAAAGGGAATTCCTTACGGTTCCAGAGAGCACATGCCTTTGTGGTTTCCGCTGGCATGATCGTCACGCGGCGTTGCCAACGCGATCAATGTCATCTATGTCGCCTATATCACATTTTACTGCACGGATGTTCTCGGCCTGAACGCAATTGTGATCGGAGGACTTCTGGTCGCGTCCAAAATCATCGATGCGTTTACGGACCTCGGTATCGGCTATCTTATTGACAGGAACCACACGCGCTTTGGAAAGGCCCGGCCCTATGAGTTCTTTATTGTACTCCAGTGGCTGTTTACCATCCTGATGTTCTCGGCGCCGAATGTCAGTACCGCGATCCAGTATGTGTATGTATTTATCATGTACGTTATCGTCAACGTTTCTCTGGCATCCCTTACCAGCCTTATCGCACCGGTCGCCCTGATTTTCTTTCCGATGCTGGCGAAGAAATTCGGAGCCTCGAAAATCCTGCAGTGCAGTGCCCTCCTTGGCATTATCGGTATGGCTATTCGTACCGTCGGCGGTCCCAATATGGCGACCATCCTTATCGGCGGCGCTTTCCAGGGCCTTGGCCTGATGCCCATCAGCCTTATGATCAATACTTACATCATCGACTGCATGGACTACGGCGAATGGAAGACCGGCGTGCGTGTAGAGGGCATGATCGCCTCTGTCATTAACTTCTCCAACAAAGCGGGCGGAGCAGTCGCCTCCGGCGTGGTCGGCCTGGTAATGGGCCTTGCAGGCTATGACGGCAATCTTGCGGTCCAGTCCGAAGGCGCAATGAATGCGATCGTCGGTCTTTACAACTGGTTTCCGCTGCTGCTCTTCATCGGATGCTGCCGCAGACAGATGAGGCGCTGATTGGTACAATAAATATAGATTCTGCATGCAGAACCTGCGAGGCTTTAAAAGATACAGAAGATCAGCTAAGGAGGATAAGACACTATGGCAGCACAATTCCCGCGCACACAGGTAGAAAACCTTTCTCTTTCCAGGATGATTATCGGGACGAACTGGATGGCCGGCTACAGCCACAGGAGCCCTGCAGCAGACAGGATGATTGTCGAGAGGCACTCCCGGCCGGACGAAATCGTCGCCATGCTCGAGACCTTCCTTGAATACGGCGTCGATACTATGATGGCGCCCTTCCTCTCCCAGCCCGTCATCCTGCAGGCAGTCCGGGAGGCACAGGAAAAAACAGGAAAAAAGATCATCCTTGTCGACACGCCGATCATCAACGTGGACGATAATCCCGCCGCCCGCCAGGAGGCCCGTCAGGTCATCAAAAAGAGCCGGGAGCTGGGCGCCGACATCTGCCTGATCCATCATTCCAGCGCAGAGCAGCTCGTCAACAAAAACCGCAGGACCATGGACCGGCTCGATGACTACACCGCCATGATCCGGGATGAAGGGCTTATTCCCGGCCTGTCCGCCCACATGCCCGAGCTGATCGTCTACAGCGACCAGAACGGCTATGATGTCCAGACCTATATCCAGATCTACAACTGCATGGGGTTCCTCATGCAGGTAGAGGTGGAGACTGTCAACCAGATCATCCACAGCGCCAAAAAGCCGGTCATGACCATCAAGCCGATGGCAGCGGGAAGATGCACGCCCTTTGTCGGCCTGAATTTCTCCTTTGCGACCATCCGCGACTGCGACATGGTAACCGTCGGGTGCTTTAACGCAGGCGAGGCGGCAGAGGATGTCGAGATCGCACTTGCGGCCCTCGAACACCGCCGCGCCGACATCGGACGGCGCAGCAGCCCCAACAATCAGCAGAGCGCATTCGGCAAGTAAAGGAACCTTCCGGAAGCCGGAAACGGTGAACAAGGAAAACAGTGAACAATGAAACAGCCCCGCTGGGTCAGCGGAATATCCGCTGCCCTGCGGGGCTTTATTAATTATTGAAAGGATTAAAGGGTGTTCCGATATCAGCCGAGGCTCAGCACTGCCTCAAGGGCTGCTTCGGTCGCTTTGTTGGCGGGGCCGGGCTGATTTGCATCACCGATGACGCAGCACTCTTTTCCAAGAGCTTTCACGGTCTCCTCCAGCGGGTTGCAGGGCCGTACGCCAAGGGCAAGGACGATGGTATCATACCCTGAGAGGGTGTGCTCTTCTCCTGCCTGCTCGTATACGACGCCGTCCGGAAGGATCTTTTTGACTGTGGCGTTCACGTACCAGTCCACGCCGTGCTCCTTCAGTCTCGGGATAAGGAAGAATCTGGGGGCCGACGCCTCATCCAGTGCGATGTCGGACCGCATTTCCACAATCGTGACAGCCTTGTTGTGCTCTGCCAGATAGTCCGCGGTCTCGACGCCGGTCATACCGCCGCCGATGACAAGGACACGGTTTCCTGCGGATTTTGATCCGTCCAGGATATCCACGGCATCGACGACATTCTCATTATCGATCCCTTCCAGCTTAATGTGGAGCGGGATTCCGCCGGTTGCGAGAATTACGGCATCCGGGTTCACTTCCTTTAAGAAGTCCTCCGTTACCTCTGTGTTCAGGCGGATATCAACGCCTTCCTTTTTGCAGTTATTGATATAAGCCCGGAGCGCCGTCGCGATGTCCTGCTTGCACGGGGGAACGGCTGCCAGCCGGAACTGTCCGCCGGGCTCTCCCGATTTCTCCGCGAGGATTGTTTCGTGACCCTTCCTGGCGGCGAGATACGCAGCGGCAAGGCCTGCGGGGCCTGCGCCGGCAACCAGGACCTTTTTGGGCGAAGCTGCGGGAGACATGTCGACCTTGTTTTCCATGCCGGAAAGCGGATTGACAAGGCAGCGGATCGTACCGCCCCCGTTAAGATACCCGAGACAGGACTGTGTGCAGCCGATGCAGGGGAAGATCTCGTTATATTTTTCCTGCGCGACCTTTGTCGGAAGATCCGGGTCCGCAATGGACTCACGGCCGAAGCTGATGAAATCGGCGCAGCCGTTTAACAGAGCGCTCTCTGCGATGGCGGGCTCATAGCGGCCGACAGAGATAACCGGAATGGAGACGGCTTCCTTGATGACCTTTGTCGGGAACTGGTTGAAGCCGTGAGGCATCGCCGGCGGCGCGCTCATGTAAGGGAGCGATGCGTAGGTCATGATGGAAATATCCAGCGCATCGACCCCGGCATCCTCTGCCATGCGGCCGACCATAACCGACTCTTCCAGTGTCCTGCCGCCGTTTACCTTCTCATCGTGACCGAAGCGGAAGAGCAGCGGATAGTCGTCTCCGACCTTGCTGCGGATGTTCTTAAAGATCTCCTGCGGGAATTTCATCCTGCCGAAGAAATCTCCTCCGAACTCATCGGTTCTCTTATTGGCGTGCGGCGACATGAACTGCGCGACCAGATAGCCGTGCGCGCCGTGTACCTCGACGCCGTCGGCGCCGGCCTTCTTTGCCCGGACCGCAGCATCACCGAATTCGTCAATGATTTCCCACACGCGTTCATTTGTCATGGCCTCCGGCGGGAAATTCAGCATCGGGCAGGCAACCCTGGACGGCGCCTCCGGCATCTCTCCGAAGATATACGGAGGAACGCTCTGCCTGCCTGCGTGGTGGAGCTGAACGACGACCTTCGCACCTTCCTCATGGATCGCATCCATCAGCTTCTGAAAGCCCGGGATCTGGGAGTCGTCCCAGAGGCCGACTTCATTGACAATCGCCTTGCCCCTGCGGTCGATGGCTGTGACCTCGATGATGATAAGACCAAAGCCGCCCTTTGCGCGCCTGCGGTAGTAGGCGATCATGTCGTCGGTGACCATACCCTCATACGTGCCGAAATTGGTACCCATCGGCGGTACGACAAAACGGTTTTTCAGCTCCATCGTGCCGATTTTGCCCGGTGAGAGCAGTTTGCTCAGTTTCATAGTGTAACCCTCGCTTTCTGACTGTTTACCCCTTTTGAACATTATCCCCTGCAGCGCGCACAGCCGCGGCTGCTTCTACTGAATATTTTACTGCTGTCCGGTTTTGGTGAAAACGGTATAATTAGTTGTATGAAAAATCAGAGAAAAACAATATATGTCGTTGCAGCACTGATCCGCAGGGGCGATGAAGTATTCGCGACCCAGCGGGGCTACGGCGGTTATAAGGACTGGTGGGAGTTTCCCGGCGGCAAAATAGAGCCCGGAGAGACGCCCCGGCAGGCGCTGGTGCGCGAAATCCGCGAGGAGCTCTTGGCGGATATCTCCGCGGACGGGTATTTCACCACCGTGGAATACGATTATCCGGAGTTTCACCTGTCGATGGAGTGCTACTGGTGCAGCGTCAGGGAGGGGCATCTTACCCTGTTGGAGCACGAGGCGGCAAGGTGGCTTCCGCTGGAAAACCTCCGGCAGGTGAAGTGGCTGCCCGCGGACATTCTGGTGATTGATGAGATTGAGAGGACGGCGCAAACTCTCCGGTATTACCGGGACAACGCGAAGACCTTTGTCGCGGGCACGGCGGGCGTTTCCCTGCAGGATCACCGCGCGCGCTTTTTAAAGGAGCTGCCGGCAAGCCCTTACATCCTTGATTTTGGCTGCGGCTCCGGGAGAGATTCAAAGGCGTTTCTGGAGCTCGGGTGCCGCGTGGATGCCTCGGACGGCTCTCCCGAGATGTGCCGGCAGGCATCTGACCTGGCGGGCATTCCGGTAAAGAACATGCTCTTCCAGGAACTGGACGCCATTGATACATACGACGGCATCTGGGCCTGCGCTTCGATCCTTCACCTGCCCCGGAAAGACCTCGCAGAGGTCCTGCGCAGAATTTCGGCTGCGTTAAAGCCGGGCGGCGTTCTTTACACTGCCTTTAAATACGGCGATTTCGAGGGCGTGCGGAGCGGGCGTTATTTTACGGATTTTACCGAAGAGTCCGTGCGGGCGTTTTTTAAGGAAAACACGTCCCTTGCGATCACCGATCTGTGGCTGACACAGGATGCACGGCCCGGCAGAGAGGAGGAGCGATGGGTCAACCTTCTGGCGAAACGCGCCTGAAAATCGACGCGGCCTACTATAATACCCTCGACATCCAAAGCTTTGCCCTCATGCTCAAGGACCCCTCCTACTGCTACAAATTCTACTGGCTGGAGGCGATCGTAAAGCTGATCTCGGAGGGCGTCACACAGACGACCTTTAATGAGATCATCGATGAGATGATCTGCAATTCCTGGTACTCTGTCCGGGAGTTTCATATCCATCTGAGCGGACTCTCAGGTGACGGAACGGTCCGGGACGGCCTGGAGAGAGCGATCCTTCGCCTCTCGGAACTGAGCGACCTTCCCGCGAACGCATCGAAGACCGAAATCCTGAATGAGATAAAGCGTTTCGACAAAGAACTCCGAAAGGCAAAGGAGCAGCTGACACACATGGTTCCCTACCGCGCGCTGGCGGGATTTTTTGCGGGTGCGGGGGAAATCGTGAACTGGGACTCTGTCCGGCGCCTTGTTGCCTACATCGAGAATTTCAGCGACAGAGTGGAGAGCCTTCCCTATACGCTCGGCCCGGGCAGCAGGCTCTCGAAGGAGGTAATCTTTCATCCGGACTGGATCCGCATGATCCGCGACAACACCGTATCGATCCTCGGATGGATCCAGTATGAGAAGGTGAAATGGCTCCAGAACAATAACCCCGAGGTCCCAGGCCTTGTCTACAAGCTGGCACCGATGGACGAAAAGATGCGAAAGCTGGGCAAGGTTCAGAAGCTCTGGGAGGGCGTCCTAACCTGCCGCATGGTCCGCGATATCTTTACGGGGGAGCCCGTGCAGGCGGGAAAATATGACATCGACCATTTCATCCCCTGGTCCTTTGTGATGAACGACGAGCTGTGGAACCTGATGCCTCTCGATCCCTCCCTGAACTCCTCCAAGAGCAACCGGCTGCCGAGATGGGACCCGTTCTTTGGAAGATTCATGGAAAACCAGTATATCCTTTACAGCCTGATTCAGGAAAATACGGCAATTCACAAGCTCTATGAGGGGTGCTGGAGAGACAACCTGCACTCGATCTGGGCGGGACAGGAGCTCTACCGCCCCGGGAACACAAAAGAAGAGTTCGGCAGGATCCTGCAGAAAAACATGCAGCCTGTTTATGATAGCGCAAAGCGTCAGGGCTACGAAATCTGGCTGATGAAGTAGGGCGGAATGAAAATCATGGTCAGCGCCTGTCTGGCAGGCGAAAACTGTAAATATAACAGCGGGAATAACCGCAGTGAGAAGGTCCTGCAGCTGATGGAGGGGAATGAGGTGATTCTTGTCTGCCCGGAGCAGATGGGAGGACTCCCTACGCCGCGTGTTCCTGCGGAAATTAAGGACGGTATCGTCACGGCAAGGGACGGGCGGATTGTGGACGCCGAGTTCCGGAGGGGCGCGGAAAAATGCCTTGAGATCGCAGAGCGCGAGCGCCCGGATCTTATCGTGCTGCAGCCAAGGAGCCCCAGCTGCGGCGTAAAGCAGCGCTACGACGGCACCTTTACGGGAACGTTGACGGACGGGCCCGGCGTTACCACAGAGCTTCTTATAAAGAACGGCTTCCGGGTTATCGACGCGGAAGACCTTGATTCGGAAGGTTTCTGACAGAACCCGGCACCGGACAAACCGCCGGGTTTCATATTCCCGGGGTTTACTCTGCCTGCGCTAAAGCCAGGAACATATCCGCGGCGGTCTCAAGAATCCGGTCGTTAAAATCATACTCTTTCGTGTGAAGCGCAGGATAGTTTTCACCGGTGCTGATATAGAACATTGCGCCGGGGCATTCCTTCAGGCAGTACCCGAAATCCTCCGAGGCGCGCCAGAGCTTTTCCATTTCGACAGTTTTAAGATGCAGCCTGTCTGCGGCGGCGAGGACCCTGCGGATTCCGGGGTCGCTGTTCCTGGTTTCCGGAAAATAATCGAAAATGGCATGCTCCGTCTTAAGCCCTGCCTTATCTGCGCATGCTTCCGCAAAAGCCAGTATTTTATCAAGGAGCAGCGCCATATCTGCCTCATACTCCGCCCGCAGGGTCATTCGAAGCGAGCCCTCGCCGGCGGAAATCCCGAAATCTCCGGTGCCGGCCTGAATGCCGGTGACCGTGCAGAGCACCATGCCGCTGTATTTTTCCTGAAGGAGGCGTTCGGCATAAAGTACCGTTTCCGCGATCGCCGCGGCGGGATTGCGCCCGTCCTCGGGAGCGCTTGCATGAGATGTTTTCCCGAGAAAGCGCAGTTCAAGCCCTTCCGAGGCCGGCTGCGTAAGTCCCCTGCGGTAGACGATACTGTTCTCGGGAAAGCCGTTCAGATTATGAAAGGCATAGACCTCTGAAATTCCAGTCTCTTTGATAAATGCGGCGCAGTATTTTCCGCCGTCCCCGATTTCCTCCGCCTTCTGGAACAGCAGATAAACCGTCCTTGCGGGCGTGAACCTGTCCAGCTCAAGAGCTAGTCCGCACAGCGCGGCACTATGGCCGTCGTGTCCGCACTTATGGGAAACGCCTGCGTGAAGGGAGGCGTAGGGAAGGGGGATGGACTCCTCAATGGGGAGCGCATCCATGTCCGCCCGGAAGGCGATGCTGCCGGCCTTTTTTCCTTGTCCATACGGAATATTATATTTCTCATTCGGGGAAAAGAAAATCCCGGGCAGATCCCGGGCCCGGCAGGAGAGCCCTTCAAAGATTTATCCGCCCCCGCCCGCAGAAACGGTATAATAGCAATGATATGATTATACATACAAAGCCGCCGGCATCCTTTTCCTTTGACCGGCTGGATATGCTGTGGGAGCGATACCCGCAGTATCATGAGAAAACCGTTTTTTCCACACTGGACGAGCTGCTCGAGGAGCACGAATCCTACCGCGAGGATTTTGAGGACGTCCGGGAGGAATACATATCCGGACAGTACGGGCGCTTCCTTGTGCAGCTGTCCTGGGCGGATCTTGCCTACCGCCATGAGACGGGAGCGCTGATCCGCAGGCGGGGAGATTTTGAAGAGAATCCGTACGTCCTGCGGTTTATGGAGCAGTTCTCGGACCTCGATACCGGGCGAAATGCGTGCTTTCTCTTCCCGGAGAGCTATATTTCGCAGTTCTTCGTGATCATGGAGGTCTGTAAGAGGGCTTTGGAGCTGCGAGCTGTCCGAAGCCTCTTCCCGGACGAGGAGAAGGTCCATTACCTCGCGGTCTTTGACAAGGAGCGCATGGATGATGTTCTTTTGATGTATCACCTTCTGTACACGAATTCATCGGAGGACCTGTACGGAGGGTATTCTCTGTATGACTACTCCCTGCCGTGGTACCAGAACCATCTGTGGGAGGGCGGCACCGTCCTGCGCTCGCCCTACCTGCCGGATACGCTGGCAAAATATCAGGGGAACCTCCCTTTTTACCACAATCCGGCAAAGACCGTCTATGTGCGAAGGAACATAGAGCACATATTGGAGAGCGGATATTTTTCCTCCGAGCTGGATTTTTTCCTCAGCCTGACAAGGACCGTCATGCCGCTTTTCCAGTGGTGGTACAGGGACATCGCCCTGTATGAAGAAAAGGACGGGCTTCGGACGAACTGGAGGCTGGAGAGGACAAGGATCCGGACGGAATTGACGGCGCAGGGCGTGATCCGCCCGAAGTGGAAACACGAGCTCTCGCTCTTTAAGGCTGTGCGGGAGCGGTATCCTGACACGCTCTACCAGTACAGGCCCGAGTGGTTGGGGCGCCAGAGCCTTGACCTTTATATCCCCTCGCTTCGGACGGCCATCGAGTACCAGGGAATCCAGCACTTTCATCCCGTTGAATTCTTCGGCGGACAGGAGGCACTCCTGCAGCGCCGGGAACTGGACCTGCAGAAGAAAAAGCTCTGTGAGGAAAATAACGTCCGCCTGATCGAGTGGCCCTACGACACGGACCCGACCGATAAAAATATAAAGCAGCTCATATGAGCGCCGGCACTGACAGAAAGAAGGAAGCCATGACAAAAATCGAAATTTCACCGTTTGCACCGGATGACGAGAAGCTCCGCGATGTCGCGCAGTACCTGGAACAGTTAAAAAAAGTCCTGGTGGATGTATCGTCAAAATACGATGAAGATTCGCAGGAGACGGAGGAGGTCTATGACCTTCTGGGCGATGCCCTCGCGACGATGGACGATCTTATCGACGTTGTGATCGAGACATCGGAAGCCATCGGGGACCTCGGATGATGAGTAAGGAAGCCGGCAGGAATCAGTTCCTGATCGGCGTGATTTCCGACACGCACGGACTGCTGCGCCCGGAGGCTGCAAAGCGCCTTGCGGGGTGCGACGCGATTCTGCACGCGGGAGATATCGGCAGCCCCGAAATTCTTGACGTGCTATCCCGGATCGTGCCGGTTTATGCGGTGAGAGGCAACGCTGACAAAGACTGGGCGGAGCACATCCCGTACACGCTGCAGGCGGACCTCTTCGGGCTTCGCGTCTTTGCGGTTCATAAGAAAAAGGAGATCCCCGCGGATCTCGGTGGGACCGACCTGGTTGTTTATGGTCACTCGCACAAGTATGAGGAGAGTCGGCGCGACGATATTCTATACCTGAATCCGGGGAGCTGCGGCCCCAGGCGCTTTAACCAGCCGATCACGATGGCTCTTGTCCATGTCACCGCAGGCGATGGCGATGAGGCCTGCAGCAGGGCAGGCTGTGCAGCAGGCGATAATGCAGGCGGCCCGGCCTTGTCATTTTCCGTGGAAAAGATCGAGATTCCGCACAGCCCCTCTGGCAGCAGGCAGGCGCAGGAGAAAAAGGATGCGCAGATTCTGGCAGAGGATGCAAGGTCCCTTATCGAGAAGGTCACGGCCGATATCGACAGGGGCAGGAGCACCGCCGCAATCGCAAAAAAATATGGCATCAGCGTGGAGCTGACGGAGACAATCAGCAGGATGTACCTGACCCATCCCGGGGTTACGGCCGACGGGATTATGTCAAAGATGGGTCTGTGAGCGGACCTCAGAAAGAACGCCGTCAGCCATAAAGATAAAGGACAGGAACGAATGGAGCGCCTTCGCTGCGTCGTAGAGAGAATTACATATCAGAACGAGCAGAACGGGTATTCCGTCATCAAGTGCCGCGCAAAGGGTTACCAGGATCTGGTGACCGTCATCGGCTCCATGGCGGAGGTACACGTCGGGAGCGTATTGTCTCTGACCGGCAGCTGGAAGGTGGATGCAAAATACGGCAGGCAGTTTTCTATGGAAACCTACGAGGAGACACTGCCGGCGACCGTCTACGGGATCGAGAAATATCTCGGGAGCGGCCTTATCAAGGGAGTCGGCCCGAAATTTGCAAAGAGGATCGTGGAGCAGTTCGGCGCGGATACACTGAACGTGATCGAAGAAAATCCCGACCGGCTGATCGAGGTCGCCGGCATCGGGAAGCTGCGGGTGGAGCGGATCAAAAGCAGCTGGCAGGAGCAGAAAGAGGTAAAGAACATCATGCTCTTTCTCCAGAGCCATGATGTCAGCACGAGCCACGCGACCAAGATCTACAAGACCTATGGGAACGAGAGCATACAGATCGTGCAGGAAAACCCCTACCGCCTCGCGGACGATATCTGGGGAATCGGCTTTAAAACCGCGGATACCATCGCTCAGAAGATGGGCTTTGAGAAGGAAAAATATGTCCGCCTGCGGAGCGGCATTCTTTATACCCTGAACAGGCTCTCTGAGGACGGACACTGCTTTGCGACCAGGGACCAGCTGACAGCGGCGGGCGAAGAGCTCCTTTCCGTGGAAAACAGTCTTCTTTCCATTACGCTGGACGAGATGATCCGCGTGGAAGACGTGATCATAAAGGATATTCCCGCCGCGGATGAGGGCGCCGGGAGTGCCGCCGGGGATGAGGCCGCCGCGGAGCCGGGGGCGGAACCTGCAGGAGCCGTTCCGGACCTGCCGCAGAAGGCAATCTATCTTCCGCCTTTTTATTTTTCCGAGCTTGGGGCGGCAAAGCGGCTGGCCGCGATCCTGAAAAATACGGACGGATTTAAGGTGAACGCGGAAGGCCTTGCGGAGAGGATCAGCCGCAGGACGCACATGGATTATGACGAAATCCAGATGCAGGCCATCCTGACTGCGGTGCGCAGCAAGATCCTTGTCCTGACAGGCGGTCCCGGAACAGGCAAAACAACCACGACCCTCGGCATCATCACAGCCTTCCGGGATGCCGGGGCGAGGATTCTCCTTGCCGCGCCGACCGGCAGAGCTGCCAAGAGGCTCTCCGAGGCGACCGGGATGGAAGCCAAAACCCTGCACCGCCTTCTGGAGGTGAAGCCGCCGGAGGGCTATCAGCGGAATGAGGAAAACCCTCTTGAGGGTGACGTCCTGATCGTGGACGAGTGCTCCATGATCGACATCATGCTGATGTACAGCCTCCTTCGCGCCGTTCCGGATACCATGACACTGATCCTGGTGGGAGATATCGACCAGCTCCCGAGCGTCGGCGCGGGAAATGTCCTGCGGGATATCATAGGTTCCGGCTGCTTTCCGGTGGTCCGTTTAACAAGGATCTTCAGGCAGGCGCAGGAGAGCAGGATCATCATGAACGCGCACCGCATCAACAGCGGGAAAATGCCGGACATCTCGAACGGAAAGCAGAGCGACTTCTTTTTCATGGACGTGGAAAAGCAGGCCGCGGACAGGGGACTGGATCCGCAGGACAGCTCCGTGTGCGCTCAGCAGGCGGCGGCAACGATTGTCGAACTGGTAAAGACAAAGCTCTCCCGCTACTACAGGACGCCCTCCTCCGAGATCCAGGTCCTGACACCGATGCAGCGGGGCGCAGCAGGCGCCGCCAGTCTGAACCAGGTTCTGCAGCAGGCGATCAATCCGGGAGATATCGGTTTAAAGCGCGGCGGGCTTCTCTACAAGGTGCATGACAAGGTCATGCAGATCCGCAACAATTACGACAAGGAGGTCTTCAACGGGGACATCGGCGTGATCGAGGCGGTGGATATGGAGGAGCGCGAGCTGACCGTCCGGTTTGACGAGCGCGCCGTGGTCTATGACGTGTCAGAACTCGACGAACTTGTGCTGGCCTATGCGACGACCATTCACAAATCCCAGGGATCAGAATATCCCATTGTGGTCATGCCGGTCCTGATGAGTCATTTCGTGATGCTGCAGAGAAACCTCATTTATACCGGCATCACAAGGGCGAAAAAGATCCTTGTCATCGTCGGGACAAAAAAGGCCCTGGCCTATGCGGTGAAGAACGTCACCGTCAGCAGCCGGAACACCATGATGAAGGAGCGGATTCGTGAGCTCCTGCCGCGCCGGAAGGACGGAGCAAAGCCTGCGCCTTCCGGCATTGCCAGGACGCTGGCGGGGAAGGAAACAGCCGGAACAGTGCCTTCCGAAAGAAGCACAGCGCCGGCTGAAAGAAACATCGCACAGACAAAGCCGGTGCCTTCTGAGTATCCGCAGCACCCGCAGCGGCAGCAGGACGCGCTGCAGATCGCGGCGGATTCCCTTACAGAATGAAGCCTGTCCCTGCCAGAGAGGATTTTGCCGGAGAAGACATCACAGGAGAAAACGCAATAAGATCCTGCGCGAAGGAGTGAGCAGAGTATGGAACTGAAAAGACTTCCCTATGAACTGACGGTGTGTAAGCTCAAAGAGATATCGGATTTTGATTTGAACGCTGGATTCTATTTCATCGGGAAGACCGATGAAGAACTGTCCCTGGTCTGCAGGACGGAAGATACGCCTGAAGAAACCCTTGAGAGGAGTGACGGCTGGCGGGGCCTGCGCATACAGGGCGTACTCGACTTTTCCCTGATCGGGATCCTGTCAAAGCTCTCCGGCATCCTGGCCGAGAACCGGATCGGGATCTTCGCGGTTTCTACCTACAACACCGACTATATTCTGGTAAAAGAAGAGAACTTTGACAGGGCAGCACAGGTACTGGCCGCTGCGGGGTATACGGTGATCTGACTTGCAAATGTATTGAATGAAGAATTTAATTCTACACGTTTATAAGTACTTCCCATCTGCCGGTTATCGTTACTATTCCGCGGTATCTGCTGCAACCTCCCGTTCCATTCTCAATCCTGCGGTACTTCGTCCTCCGTCTCTGTCAGCAGCCGGTCCAGGAAATATTCCCGGTTTTCCAGAAACATCTTTGTGATCCGGTAACTCTCTGTCTCCTCATACGAAATCTCATGGACATGTCCGTCGTCGAAGGACAGTATCTTTGCGCCCGGAATCCCGAGAAGAATGGGAGAGTGGGAGATTATGATGTACTGGGATCCCGCCTCCGCCATGCGCTTCAAGTGGATCAGGAGCGTCAGCTGGCGCTGCGGAGAGAGCGCAGCTTCGGGCTCATCCAAAAGGTACAGACCTTTTTCCGCCCCCTGCTGGATGAATTCCAGGAAGCTCTCCCCGTGGGAGCGGGAGTGATAATCGGTCATCCTGCCGTCGTCGTTGTATTTCATCATAGCGGTGGAGGCGACATTATAAAAACTCTCCGCGCGCAGAAAAAATCCCCACTGAGGCTTCGGCCCGGCGATGCAGTGCAGGGAACGGGCGAGGCCGGAATAATCATCGTAGGTGTGGAAGTCATAGTTTTTCGTCCCGCCCTCCGGATTGAATCCGCAGGCGATGGCGATTGCCTCAAGGAGTGTCGATTTGCCGGAGCCGTTCTCTCCGACAAAGAAGGTAAGGTTCCCGGAAAAGGTGAGACTGTCAAGGCCTGCGAGTGCCGGAATCCTGCGGACATAGCTGTCCTCGACAAAGTCCCAGTCGATCCGGATCCCTTTCAGGAAAAGTCCCGTGAGACTCCCGGGAACGCTTCCTAGCGTATTCTTTTTTCCGATCTGTTTCTTCACGTACTGATCCCTGTCTTCGTAAATCCCAAGCAGCTCATCGACGACATCTTCCTCCCTGCGCGGCCTGCAGTTTCGGAGATAGTCGAGCATCCTGCCTGCCGTATAGGGCGTTCCGGTACGCTCTGCAATGACATCGGCGAACTCCGCGGGGAAGCCGTAGTCTGTCAGGATTTTCCGGATCTGATTCTGCCTGCGGCGGGTGTCAGCAGCCTGTTCTGATCTCATCGTATGCCCCACAATCTTCCTTCAGGAAATCGGCCTTTCCGGTCAGCGGAGAAGAGGAAAACTTCTCTCCCTTTGAGCGGAGAGCCGTGAGCTTAAAGTCCAGAAGAGCCGCTGGGACCTTTAATGCCATTGCGGTTTCAAAAAAGGTTTTCTCGCGCAGCAGCTCCATGACCCCGTCGTCCTCCAGAAGGAGCTCCGCGGCAAAGAGATTCGCCTCGTATTCCATGGGCTTTGCACTGCCCTCGAACATCTCCATCTCCTGGAAGCCATGCATCATGGCGACTTCCCGGTGCAGAACGGCGTGTCCCAGCTCATGGGCAATCAGGATCCGCTCCAGGACCTCGTTGACATTGCTGTCGACCACAATGCTCTTCTGGCGCGACTGATAGAAAAAGAAGCCCTTCAGCTTCTTCTGCATATCCTTCCTGTACAGATAAATATGCATGGCATCGCACAGCTCGTACGGATCCCGCGTGCCGTATTTTTTTATCAGCTTTGAAACAGCCTGAATGATATAGTCAGCGTTATACAATGTCATTCTTCCTCTGTTTTATTCCGTCTGCTGCGGGCAACGCGGTATCTCTTCGGGGTGTATTTCTCCCGGGCGTTCTTTTTGGAGTCCAGGTAAACCTCCATCAGGGACTGGAAGAAGGCATCCTTCGCATCCTCGTCCAGCTCGCCGCCGGCAAGGAGCGCGCCGGCTCTTTCAAGAACATCATGCGCCTCGCGCGCGCCCTTCGTCCCGAATTCCTTTTTCACATCGTCGATCATCTTCGCGCTGTCAAAGAATTTCTGCGGGTCTGTCTCGTCGTCATCCAGAAGATAATCGGGGGACACATTCAGCGCAGCCGCCAGCTTCTTCAGGTTGCTGCTGCGGGGGCGGATGCCCAGCTGCTCATATGTATAAAGGGAACGCTCCGAGAGGCCGGTCAGCTGGGAGAGCTCCGCCTGGGAGAGATTGAGTGCGATCCTGGTTTCTCTTAACTTATCACCGAACGTCATAATCGCTGCCTTTCTGTAACGAAACCTGTAGCGGAGGAAAATATTCCGCAAAACTTCCGGTTAACCATTGACAAACTTCCTGTACCTGCTATAATTCGTCTCACGGAAGTAACTTCGGGTTAAGGATATCATCGGAAGTTACGGAAGTCAATACGGAAGCCGCAAACTTCCGGAAGTTTTCTTCAATGGCAGAAGAAACCGATTAACCGGAAGCTGTTATAAGGAAAGGAAACCCTGATGAGGCTGCGATATCAGATATGGACAGAACAATTCTACACAGTGACTGCAACTGCTTTTATGCGTCGGTTGAGATGCTGCACCAGCCGGGACTCCGGTCGGTCCCGATGGCTGTCGGCGGCGATCCGGAGGCAAGGCACGGGATCGTCCTGACGGCGAACTATATCGCCAAGCGGCGCGGGGTGAAGACGGGGATGGCGCTCTGGCAGGCGAAACAGGCCTGCCCGGACATCACCTTTGTCCCGCCCAGAATGGATCTGTACATCAAGTTTTCCCGCATTATCAGGGAAATCTACGGTGAATATACAGACCTGGTCGAACCGTTCGGCCTCGATGAGGCATGGCTTGATACGACGGACAGCTGCGGGATCCGGGGCGGCGGGATGAGAATCGCGCAGGAGATCAGCGGCAGGATTAAGAAGGAGATCGGCATTACGGTCAGCATCGGCGTCTCCTGGAACAAAATCTACGCAAAGCTTGGCAGCGATTATAAGAAACCGGACGCGATCACGGAATTTTCCAGGGAGAACTACAGGAATATTGTGTGGAAACTTCCGGTAAGCGACCTTCTCTATGTCGGAAGGGCGACGAACCGGAAACTCTGTAACTTCGGGATAAGGACAATCGGTGAACTTGCGGAGGCGGATCCGGAGATGCTGCATCGGATATTCGGAAAGATCGGGCTTATGCTGTCGGTGTTCGCCCGGGGACAGGACCGGACGCCGGTCAGCCTGGAGCACACACAGGCGCCGATTAAGAGTATCGGCAACAGCACGACGACACCCAGGGACCTGGAAACGGACGAGGATGTGAAGCTGGTCCTGTACCTCCTGTCGGAGAGCGTTGCGAAGCGCTGCCGGGACAACGGCTTTGTCGGCGATGTGATTGAGATATATGTGAGAGATAATGAACTCTTTTGCGTCGGAAGGCAGAGGAAGATCCCGGTTCCGACGAATATTTCCCACGAGATCGAGGACACGGCAATGGAGCTCTTCCATGAGGTTTATCACTGGCCAAGGCCGATCCGCAGCATCGGAGTCCGCGTCGCGGATTTAAAACCGGAGGATTTTCCATACCAGCTTTCCCTCTTTCAGAGCGCGCAGCAGCGTGAGAAGCTTCTGGCCGCGGACAGGGCGGCGGACGATATCCGGAGGCGCTTCGGTTATGCCTCCGTCCAGAGGGGGATTATGTACATGGACCGGTATCTGTCCTCGCTCAACGCGACGGCGGATGACCACATGGTGCATCCTCACTCATATCTTGAAAGGGGGAACCGAAGCGGCGCGGAGCAGGTCCTTCTTGGTGTGTGATCCTGCGGGTGCACAGAAGGGGGTATCATGGGCGTTTATGACTATCACAGGGAGATTCCGGTTACCGGCCCGGTCACCCTGTATGAAAAGATGCCGGAGGTGACGGAGGGGAATCCGTACAAGGCATATGTAGAGGTTCTTGCCAGGTTCACAACGGACGGCCGGCTCCTGCCGGTCTCCCTGACCTGGGAGAGCGGGAAGAGTTATGCGATTGACAGGGTCAGCAGTGTGCAGAGGATGGCGAGCCGGAAAGCCGGCGGCGCGGGGATCTGCTACACCTGCAGAATCCTGAATCACGAGATACAGCTGTTTTATGAGGAGAACGGCCTCTGGTTCGTTACCAGGAAACAGCCGGCCGGAAGTTAAGTCAGGAGGTAACCGGAATGATCTACCATTGCAATGCATGCAGATTTAATTTTGAACGATTTTCTGCAGTTACGGCCTGCCCGGACTGCGGGAAACAGGATATCCGGGAGGCGAACGCCGCGGAGAAGGCAGAGGTAATGCGGTACCGGAAGGAATTCGGCCCTGTCACAAGATTTTATACCAGAGGTTTAATGACAGCGGCTGCATCAAATGTTATAGTGGACTTTGTTGAAACGGGATCGCAGGGTCCGGAAAGGTAAGGCTATGCAGTACAGATATAAGCAAAATATTGCAATCATACATCACCTGTATGAAGTACAGGGAACAGGAAAGCCGTCAGCTAAGAAAGCCGAGGGCCATACTGTGTCACGCCTTATAAAGAGTGGAACAAGTGGATATCCGGAACCGGGTGTACTATTTTGTGCACCGGATTGATCCGATAAATTACAGCAGAGAATGCCTGAAAGCCGCTTGTCCGAAAAGACAGGCGGTTTTTTTGCGCGCAGCAATGAGCCATGCGTGGACGACGGCGATGACGCGGATGACGAGCTTGCTCAGTCAGCCGCGGAAGCGATGGAGGACACATACGGCGAATGCCGCGACAGTGAGCGTCCAAAGGACGCGTAACTGACGGCACGGCTCAATGTACACGATCGGATGCAGCGCGCAGAAATCTGCCGGTACAAGGAGGTAAAGGAAATGGAGATTCCTTTCGTTGATATTGTTGCAACCGGTCAGAACATTGACAGGTTGAGGATGAAGGCAGGGTTAACTGTCAGGGATATGCAGAGCATTTTCGGCTTTGCAACCCCTCAGGCGATATATAAATGGATCCGCGGGACAGCAATGCCGACTATAGATAATCTGGTGATCCTGGCAGCGATCCTGGATGTGACCATGGATGATATCGTCGTTGTAAAAAAGCACATTATCAGAAAGTGCGGATAACAGGATATTTGGAAAATAAGGAGGAAAACATGTCTGAGAAACTGCTTGTGACCCAGGCTCTGGATGAAAGGGACCTGCTGGTCAAAAAAATCACTGATAAAATTGCCAAGGCAAGTTTTGTCGATACTATGCGCAACAATGAGGAAACGGTCAGTAAAGCCCGTGTTGATAAGGATACGTTTGCCCGCCAGGCAGAGTCTTCTTTTCAGCAGATCCGTGACCTGATTATGAGATTTACGAAGATTGATGTGGCAATCGTAGCGTCCAACGCAGCGACAACGATCCGGACATCTTACGGTGAAATCACCGTTGCAGGTGCAATTTCCCTGAGAAGCAGACTGCGCGGGTCAGGTATTTATGATGACCGGGCGGATTTTGAGGGGGCTCTGCTGCGCAAGATGGAGACAGAGTTTCAGTTCCAGATCCAGAACATTGAGACAAAGAACCGTCAGCTTCAGGCAACCGCCGAGAATATGAGACTTTCCATTCTCGGTAAGGACAACAAAGTCAGGGACGATAAGCCTCTTGAGGTCGTAGAAGCCTATGTACAGGAGAATACGACTGTTCTGGTTGATCCGCTGGAAATCCAGAGGCAGATAGAAACCGTGAAAGAGAAACGGGAGACGCTGCTTCGTGAACTGGATACACAGATCAAGGTTTCCAATGCGACAACGTATATAGAGATCTGATAATCACTGCCTGCAATGCGAAAACTCCGAACTTGCCTTCCCTGTAACAGGGTTACGTTACAACAGGAACGGTCTGATAAACCGTAAGATTATGGGAATAGCTCAGTTGGTAGAGCACACGGCCCGCGGCTGTGCGTCCCAGGTTCAAGTCCTGGTTCCGATACCCCTGCCGGAGATTGATCCGGCCCCGGATTTTCGGTCTTGTGTCTTTTGTTCTTATTGACCTGTGACCCGTTAATTGTCATCCGCTTAAACTTTTTTCTGTCAGCAATGAACTTTCCTACAGGCATAGCAATATGCTGAAATCCATGGGAACGGTTTGGTGCTAAGGCAATTGACCTGGAGTAATCCGCATGGCTGCATTGCAGGCAGCTTTTCACTGCTTCTTTTGGATGACCGTATTAATTTGGCACGGGATAAACCCAACACTAAGCGCTGTTTTCTGCGATCCCTCATTCGTTTCGGCATGAGCCCATACAGGCATTCTGCCTTGCTGTATGATTTCCCCGCACATCCTGTATGCCAGATATGATGCCAGACCGTGGTGTCTGTATGCTTCCGCGGTCTCAACTCCTATATCCACGTATTCCGGACTGACCGCACTTGAGAATGCCACCGCAGCAAAGTCGCCATTTTCCTTACTCCTGGCAAGAACCCCAAATCCGTTTTTAAGGAATGAATTACTGCTTGTCCAGGAAAATGACGGGATAATTCTTCCCCGGATATCCCCTATATTTCCCGCAGTTATCTGATCAAAGACAAATCTGTCATCAAGTTCCGGCAGTTTCTCAGGAAGTCTGTTATGAGAGTATTCTATTCTTTTGCCGAAACGGAGAAGTTTCGAACCTGAATAATAATCTGAAATGAACGCCGAATCTGTGATCAGTAAAAATCTTCGCCCCGCGTCCGGCACTAAAAACTGCTGATATATTTCCTCAAGAACGGCAGGGCTCACATCCCCGAAGATATACGCAAAACCGCAATAATGCCAGAACAATACGCATCCTTTGCCATCTGCATAAATTTCTCCATCCTGGATACCGGTCGCAATTGACATCGGATAAACGCGATTGGCAGTACATGCTTTTGCGAATTTAATATAGTCTTTAAATTCACCACTATCCATCTTAAACATAAAACATCTTCCTCCGACTCTTCGTCTTTCTGAGATTTTCGAGATGCACCAGTCATATCCAAAGGCAATTGACGAAAAACGGATGGAGGGCATCTTCAGCAGCGAGAATGCCCTCCACATTTGTCGAAAACAGTTTAGCCAGCACCAGCAGGTTGTCAATCGATGGAGTGAACCTCTCCACCTAAACCGCAAGCGGCTATAGGTGGAGCTTCCAACTGCTTAAGACGACTGCTTACGCA
>ODAI010748675.1_pt1 | contig 20269 bp, 14 predicted proteins | sample 1539321 | NCBI WGS metagenome assembly ODAI01 (sample SAMN02144231, study PRJEB22623) | gut metagenome | biome: sheep rumen | host: Ovis aries | place: New Zealand
GGCTATCTCCAGACGGCCTTCGCCCGCGAGTCGGGCCTGGCCGGCTACTTTGAGGCCCTCTGGCAGGCCCAGGACACGCTTGGAGCCACCTCCCCGCGCATCGAGCGCATCGCCGTAGGCATTCCCCGGCTGAAGCCGAGGCGCGGCGGCGCCAGCGACGCCGACTTCGACATCGTGCCCGCAGACCGCCTTGACCCCTTCACCCAAACCTCGGTCAAGTTCGACGTCACCGGCGCCGGCATTCTCATGACGCGCCTGCTCCAGTACGAGAAGCGCGGCACGGACTTCTTCCTCCAATCGCTCCAGCTCGTGGCCGACCGCTCCGACCGCAGGCAGGCCGGGGCCGGCGGCGTGCTGAAGCGCATCAGCCCCGTCTACCCGGACGGCACGACCACCTTCGTCCGGGAGATGGGCACCGTCTACAAGCTGACCAACGGCATGGAGAGCGCCTCCGTCACGATTTCCAACCTCGCCGTTTCCCGGGGGCGTGACAACCTCTCCTTTGCCTGGGGCCTCTACCAGTCGCCGGAAACCGGCGGCAGGGAGCTGCTGGTCAGGCTTGCCTTCTCGAACCAGACGCGCATGGCGAAGCCCCAGGCCCAGGCCATCCACACCGACGCCCAGGGGCGCCCCGTCGGCATGAGCCAGATCATCCTTCAGCCCAGCGGCACCATCCGCCCCTGCGTCGAAGTGCTCGACTCCACGAAGAACTTCGCCCTGCGCCGGGTCTTCGGCAAGCCCCTGCCGCTCTCGACTGGCAGGCTCTTCTTCTATCTGGACATGCTGGACGAAGGATCCGAGGTCGGCAACTTCATCATGGCCACCACCATGAACGGCAGGAGCGGCATAGGCCTCAGCCCTGCCCTGCGCGTGCGGCAGAATCCCGAGCTGGCCGCCATGGCGGCCGAGGCCCGCGACCGGGGCGCCATGGCCCTTGCCGGACGCTACGCCATGGTCCGCCTTGGCGCCTCCGCCGAGGGACTGCAGGTACTGCCGTCCTTCCAGACCCTCGAGATCCAGCCAGGCTTGCCCCTGCCCCGCTTCGTCTTCCGCGACGCGGGCAGGGAAACGGGCTCCGGCCTCTGCGACTGGCGTCCCGAAGGCATGCCCCAGCTCGTCCTCTTCACCCGGCCGACCATGGCGCACCAGCCCCTCGGCGACCATGTCGAGACCTGGTATCTCTTTCTCAAGAACCATGGCGCCGGCCGGATCTGGTACGGCATCGGCATGGGCGACGGCGCCCGCTGGGCCTTCGTGCCCCCCGAGCAGTACCAGCCAGGCCTCCTCGAGGGCGTCTGGACCGGCCCCCGCGAGCGCTGGGAGTTCCGGAGCGGGACCGTGCGCCTCGACTACCGCGGCCAGCACGGCACAGGCAGCTTCACGCTGCGGGACAACGTCATGGCCTGCACCGGCATGCCCTCGTCCGAATACGCCGTCTGGCTCGACAGGGAACAGGACAGGCTCTATCTCATGTCCAGGGAGAAGCGCATCTCCGAGCTGAAGCGCGAAGGCGCGGCCAGGCCCGCTCCCCAGCCTGAAGCCCAGCCGGGCATTGCGGCCCCCGCACTGGCCGGCGTCTGGCTTTCCGCCGGCCAGCCCCAGGCCAGGCTCGTCATCGCTCCCGTGCCCGGCACGCCCTTCCTCAACGTCTACGCCTCCCTCCAGGGCCAGCATCTGTGCGCCTGCACGACCGCGCTGGGCCAGAACGCGCTTCTGGCCACATGCAGCGACGGCTGGCAGGAGCGCATCCCCTTCGCCTTCTCGGGAGCCCAGCTCAGGCTCCAGTCCCAGCGCCTTCCCGCCGGCCCCTTCCTCCGCCAGCAGTCCCGCTTCTAGGAGTCCGCCATGCACCTTGCGCGCCCGCTTCGGCACCTTCTGGCCCCCGTCGCCGCCCTCTTCCTTCTCCTCCTGCTCCCTGCCCTGCCGGCCTGTGAGGAAGCCCTCGCAGCCCCTGCCCCGCAGGCGGAGTGGACGCTTCTGTACTACATCAGCGCAGACAACGACATCGAAAACGACGCGCTCATCGACCTTGCCGAAATGGAGCAGGCCCTCCCTGCGGGGGTGGAAGTCGTCTTTCTCATCGACCGCGCCAAGGGCTACTCCAAACTCTTCGGCGACTGGACGGGCACCCGGCTCTACCGCATGCGCAGGGCAGCCCCCTTCGACATGCGCGGGGCGGCCAGCCACCGGCGGGGATCGCCCCTGCCCGCGGGGCTGGCATCGGAGCTCATCGCCGACTGGGGCGAGGCGGACATGGCCGATCCCGCCACGCTCGTGCGCTTCATCCGGGAGACCGCCTCCCGCTTCCCGGCCAAGCGCTATGCGCTCGTGCCCTGGAACCACGGCGGCACCTGGACAACCCTGCTGCTCGACGAGGACGGCGGCAAGGGCAAGCCCGGCAGGGGAAGCATGAGCATCCAGGACTTCGCGGCTGGCGCCAGGCAGGGCGCTGCGGTTCTGCCCCGGCAGCGCTTCGACCTTGTCGTCTACGACATGTGCCTCATGGGCCAGCTCGACGTCATGGCCGAAACGGCCGCCGTGGCTGACTACGCCGCGGCCTGCGCGCCCGTGGAGCCGACCCAGAGCCTCGACTACCTCTCCACCCTGCCGCTCTTCGGCCAGGGGCTTGGCACCAGGGAGCTTGTGAAGCGCCTCGTCGAGATCAACGCAGCCTACTACCGCGCCCTTCCCGAAGAGGCCTCCTTCACGGCCTGCGATCTCTCCCGCATGCCCGAAGTGCTGGACCGCCTGCGCAGCCTGTCGGCAGGGCTCGCCGCCCTGGCCGGCAAGCGCTTCAAGGAGTTTACGCGCGCGGCCTGCTACGCCTCCCGCCAGGGCGGCGACCTCATGGACGAGATTTTCAAGCGCGAGCGCCACGGCCTGTTTGCCCTGGAGATCCACGACTGGCTGGACCTTTTGGAAAACGAAGTGCCCGATGCCCCCGGGGAGGCCATCCGGGCCCTGCGCCAGTCCCTGGCCGGCCTGGTCGTCAAGACGGACGCCTCGCCCGACGCCAGCCTCAGCCGGGGGATGACGCTCTACCATCCCCTCAGAAGGGCTTTCCTGCGTCCCGAGTACGCCAAGACAGACTTTGCCCGCGCCTCGGGGCTTGCCGCCTACTTCGACGCCCTCTTCCGGGCCCAGGACACGCTTGGCAATGCCAAGCCCCGGGTCTCGAACATCGCCGTCGGCATGCCGCGCCTGAAGCCCGGCCGCGACGGCAGCGGAGGCGACGCCGACTTCGACATCGAGCCGACGGCCCAGCTCACGCCCTTCACCCAGACGGCGGTCAAGTTCGACGTCACGGGTTCCGGCATCCTCATGACCCGCCTGCTCCAGTACGAAAAGCACGGCAAGGACTACCTCATCAACTCGAGCCAGATTGTGACCGACCAGCTCCGGCGCAGCCATCCCCGGGCCGGCGGCCTGCTCAGCCGCATCAGCCCCGTCTATCCCGACGGCACGACAACGATCCTGCGGGAGATGGGCGGCGTCTACAAGCTCTCCAACGGCAGAGAGACGGTTACAGCCACCGTCGAGAACATCTCCGTCTCCAGCTCCCTGCAGGAGAACGTCTCCACGGTCTGGGGGCTCTACAGCTCGCCGGACACCGGCGGCAGGGAGCTGCTCGTCAAGCTCCTCTTCTCCAATCATCTGCGCACGCTCGTCAAGGCCATCGCCTACCAGACCGACGTCTGGGGACGCACCGTTGCCAGCCAGATCCATCTCAGGAGCAACGGCACCCTGCGCCCCGCCATCGACGTGCTCGACAGCTCCCAGCAGTTCAAGGGGCGCCGGGTCTACGGCAAGCCGATTTCCCTCGCCACGGGCGCGCTTTTCATCACCGTGGACATGCTGGACGAGGGCGCCGAGGCCGGCAACTTCATCATCGCCACCACCATGAACGGCCAGAACGGCGTCGGCCTGAGCAAGGCCCTGCCCGTGCGGCGCAGCCCCGAACAGGTAGCCATGGCAGAGCGTGCGCGCCGGGAGGGAGGCCAGGCCCTGGCGGGGCGCTTCGCCATGGTCCGCTACGCCACCACGACCGGAGGCCTGAAGGTGCTGCCGACCTTCCAGACCCTCGACATCATCCCCCAGCGTCCCGCGGCGCGCTTCGTCTTCCGCGAAAAGGGCCGGGAGACCGGCTCCGGCCTGGTGGACTGGCGCCCCTACGGCATTCCCCAGCTTTCCCTCTTCAAGCGGCCCACCAAGATGAACGCGCCTTTCGGTGAGCACGTCCAGACCTGGTACGCCTTCCTGGACGGCCAGGGGCCCGGACGCATCTGGTGGTTCATCGGCATGGGCGACGGCAGGCGATGGGCCCTCGTGCCCATCGAGCAGTACCAGGACGGCTTCCTTGAAGGCGTCTGGAGCAGCGACAAGGAGCGCTGGGAGTTCCGGGGCCAGACCGTGCGCCTCGCCTACATGGGCCAGCGCGGCGACGGCACCTTCTCCCTCAGGGAGAACGTCCTCTCCTGCACCGGCATGCCCTCGCCCGAGTACGCTCTCTACTTCGACCGCAGGCAGAACACGCTCTACATGCTGTCGAGCGACAATCGCCTTTCCGTGCTCAGGCGCGAAGGCGCGGCAGGTCCCCAGCTTCCGCAGCGGCCGCAGCCGAACCCCCAGCCCCAGCGCGTTCCCGCGGCAGCCGAGCTGGCCGGCAGCTGGCACGCAGCCGACCCCATGGTGCCGGCACGCCTCGACATCGTTCCCGTGGCCGGCACGCCCTACCTCAACATCTACTACGCCTACCGGGGCCAGCAGGTCTGGGCCTGCACGGCTGCCATCAGCGGAAGCGAACTGCTCGCCACCTTCAGCGACGGCTCCCGGGAGCGCATGCGCTACGTCTTCGCCGGCGGGGCGCTGGTGCTCGACTCGAGGCGCATCCACGTTCAGGGCTTCATCCGGGACTAGCCATGGATGAGCGCACCGCTCGCGTGCGGCAGGAAAGGCCGCTGCCTGACGGCCTGGCCGAGATGCCGGGGCGCCTCGGGACCCGGATGCGCCTCGTGCACGAGACCTTCCAGGAAACGGCCCTGCTGGGGCTCCCCGTCTACAGGACGCCCCGGGGAAGGTTCAACATCCTCAACTGGTGGGCCTTCTTCCTAGGGCCCCTGTGCTATCTGCAGCCGGGGATGGTGCGCAAGTGCGCAGCCATGTGCGCGGCCGTCTTCGCCTGGAACTTCCTGGTGGTGCTGGCAGAGCACGCCACAGGCCTTTCCTCCTGCCCGGCCGTGGACAATCTCATGGGCTGGATGATCAACGTTCACGCCTTCTTTGCCTATTATTACGATCTGTACCGCGCCAAGGTGCTGCGCCGGCCGTTCTGGTGGTAGCGCCCCTGCGCGGCAAAGGAGAGCAGACATGGCACGACGCAGCAGCAGCGCAAGCACCCAGACAGGCAGGACCGGCGACAAGGCCGGCCGGGACGCACCCGCCGATCCCCGGAGCCGGTACCGCATCTTCCCGGAAAAGTGCCGAGGCGGCTTTAAGGCCCTCACCCGCGTCGAGGAGACGGACCCGGAGACAGGCAAGACTGTTGAACGCATCGAGGACTGGGGCTTTGCCACCAAGGACGGCTTCTTCATGCCGGGCGAACTCTACTGGGAAACGCCGGAAAGGGAGCGCAGGCGGCTGATCTTTCCCTTGGACTGGGATCTTCGGGAACTGGAGAGCGTGCGCGCCAGCCAGCGCGTCGGCAAAAGGCCGCAGATGCCGGCAGACGATCCCGAGAAGCCCGAAGCAAGCCGGCTCTTCGGGGACGTGTGGCTGCTCGAACAGGCCACAAAGGCGACCGGCCTGGACGAAGATCTTGCCGAAGCCTTCGAGGAGGACGAAACGCTTGCCGACGACCTGCTCGCGACGGCCATGTTCCTTGCCGCCGGCCATGGCCCCCTGCGCAGATGCAGCACTGGCACCGCGTCCGCGCCATGCGCCTCCACTTTCCTCTGAAGCTGGAGCACATCGAGCAGACAGGCTCGTTCTGCAGCGCCTGGGCCATCGAGGAATTCTACCGCCTGCGCGCAGCCAGGCTCGCCGGCCGGCACTGCATCGCCGTCGAGACCTCGGTCCGTGCGGAGCTTGACGCCCCTTCAGGGCTGCGTCTCGCCGTGGGCATGGAAGGCTCGTTCGAGCGCATACCCAAGGTGGACGTCTATGCCATGGAAGACGGCATGCCGGTCTTCTCGCACGCCTTCCTCCACTCGAGACGCTTCGGCGCGGATCTGGCCGAAGCCATGCTCGGCGAGATCGCCAAGGCAGGCCTGGAGGGCACGCCGCTGGTGACGACGCTCGGCGCCGAGGACGTGCGTCGCCTGGCTAGGCTGGTGCGCCAGGGCGCCCCTCTCGTCATGCCCACGGACCTGCATCAGCCGCACGTGGCCAGGGCTTTGCGGCGCTTCCCTCCGGACGGCTTGCTTCGAGAGAGCATGGAGCTCGAGTGCAGCAGCCTCTTCAACACCGTTCTCTGGCACAGACAGTTTGCCATCGACAGAAACTATGCCGTCATCGACGACACAAGCGGCAAAGAGCGCATGCTCAACCTGCATATCTTCTATGACGATTTGATTAACTTTTCATTAAAAAATGATTCTATTAAATCATTTTTTTATCGTAAATCGAGCTTAGAATCTATTCTTAATAATGCAACAAAAATTGAAAGCGACGATCTTTCAGAATATGATGACGAAATTTTTGACATTGAATACGATGAAAAGCGTAAACTTATTAAAATTTTTCAACATATAATAATGTTGCAACCAATGAACACAGATTTTCTGGCCTATACACTGTTACAACAACGCCTGTGGTCAAATATAACTCGCCAAAGATTCTGGAAATAGTCAATCTTGCCTACGAAAAAACAACCTCGTGCGAAGCGATGTTCGCCCGCTGCTACGATGACGTGGACAACCGGAAGCTCCTCGACCTGCACAAGGAGGTCTTCCATCTGCTGGTCTTTCTCGCCCAGTCGCTGCTGGCCTTTCTAGAGGCCGTGCGCAGGGAGAAGCTGGCCGCGCGCTACAGGAGCGTTGCCGACATGCTCGGCGAGATGCAGGACATACGCCTAGTAGAGCACGAGAAGGGCAAGCCGGCCATCACCGTCCTCACCGACAGGCAGCGCGCCGTCTGCTGGGCTTTCGACTTCGAGTGCCCGGATCTCTGCCCGCCGCCCCAGCGAACCCGCTGGTAGGCCTGACCGACATCCCCGTCTCCGGCGTCTGCGGAACTGCCGGCCCAACAGCGCCGGCCCCCGCCTTCGCAGGCAGGCAAAGGCGGCCGCGCTCCTCTTTCCGGCGGCATCGCTGTCCTTGCGCTTGGCACCTCTGCCCGCCCCCCCTGCGGGGGCAAGGTTGCGACCGCCTTGCGCACGCAGCGTCCGGCTGCCGGGTCAAAAAATGAAAAGGCGGACTCCGGAGAGTCCGCCGATATTTCTGGCAGGCAGGCCCTGCGGCCTACAGGGATATTAACGCTTGCTGTACTGGTAGCGGGCGCGGGCAGCGCGCAGGCCGTACTTCTTGCGTTCCTTCTTGCGGGAGTCGCGGGTCAGGAAGCCAGCCTTCTTGAGCACGCCGCGCAGGGAGGGATCAAGCACGAGCAGGGCGCGGCTGATGCCGTGGCGAACAGCCTCGGCCTGGCCGGCGGTGCCACCGCCGCAGACGTTGACGCGCACTTCAAGCTTGTCTTCCATGTTGGTCAGCTTGAGGGGCTGGCAGACAACCATCTGCAGGGTCTTGCGGTTGAAGTACTCCTGGTAGGGACGGCCGTTCACGACGATATTGCCGGAGCCGGCGTACAGGCGGGTGCGGGCCGTGGCAGTCTTGCGGCGACCGGTGCCGTACTGAAATTTCTCGCTCATCGTTCACTCCTTAGTAGGGCAGGGTCAGAGGCTGGGGGTTCTGGGCGGCATGCGGATGCTCGGGACCAGCGTAGACCTTGAGCTTCTTCAGCATGGCGCGGCCAAGCTTGTTCTTGGGCAGCATGCCGCGCACGGCGAACATGAGGGCGCGCTCAGGATGGGCGGCCAGCAGATCGCTCAGGTTGGTGGTCTTCAGGCCGCCGACCCAGCCGGAGTGGCGGCGGTACAGCTTGTTCTCCATCTTGGTGCCGGTGACTTTGACTTTCTCGCAGTTCACCACGACGATGCAGTCGCCGTTGTCCATGTGGGGAGCGAATTCGGGCTTGTGCTTGCCACGCAGGCGGTGGGCGAGCTGGCTGGCCAGGCGGCCCAGAACCAGACCCTGGGCATCAACGACAAACCAGTCGTGTTTGATGTCCTTCGGAGTGGGGCTGAAGGTCTTCATGAGCTTGACTCCATAGTCCGCACGGTGAAGCGTGCGGTAGGCAGAAATATTATTGCAGCCGCGCGCAGGGCGCACGGCAAAGAATTCCAGTGAGGACGCATCCGTCTAACGGGGTGACAGACTCGTCTTGAACGGCGAGTCTTATCCGCTTTTCCTCGGCTTGTCAAGCCGAATGCCGAGAAAAATCGAGCCCGCGACGAGGCCGCGCAGGGCTTGCTCTGCCGTGGCAAGCACCCGAAAAGATTGCCAAAGCAGTCATCGCGGCATAGCATCCTGTAAGGCGCTTCCGGCACTGCCTCAGCCGCAGGGCCGGCTGCCAGGGACTGCGCCCGAAGGAGAACCCACCATGCCGAAGCAGCACGACGCCACGCCCATTTCCGCCAGCCCTTCCCCCCGGCGCCGGCATCCCGCCCCGGACCACCCGGAGCAGCCCGCCCCGCAGGTGCGCAAGAGCCTGCTCCAGCTCATTTTTTCCGGCGCCTACCTGCTGCGCTGGAACGACAAGAACCGGGCGCGGGATCTGCTCGAGATAGACAAGCAGGCCCACAAGATGCTGGCAGCCTGCATGCTCTGGGACCGCGCCTCGCGGAACCGGCCCCAGGCCGAGCGCATCGAGCTTGCCTGGCTCGTGATCGAGGGCGGCATCTTCGACTACTTCTTCCGCCTGGTGGTCACGGACATCAAGCCGCCCATCTTCTACAAGATCAAGGGCAGGCCGGACCAGTACAGCCACCTCGTCCAGCACGTCTTCAGCGAGCTCAAGCCCGTGCTCGCGCCCATGCAGGACTTCTGGCTGCGCTTCCAGGACTGGCACCTGCACGAGGACCGCCACGCCGAGGCAAGGAATCTGCTCAAGGCAGCCCACCTCTTCGCCTCGCGCTGGGAGTTCAAGCTCATCGAGCCGCTCAACCTCTTCGACCCCGAGATGCCCGACATCAACAGAAAGTTTCAGGAGGCCCTCGACGCCCTGCGTCCCCTGGTGGCGGGCCTCGACAGCCTGCTCGACGGCGAGAGCCCCCTCGGGCGCTTCGCCAGCTTCTGCGGCCAGCTTCGCTTCCAGGTGCGCTGGACCCAGGCGCCGCGCATTCCCCAGACCGACGTGCTCGGCCACATGTTCATCGTCGCGGCCTACGCCTACCTCTTCAGCCTCAGCATTGGCGCCTGCAGAGCGCGCTGCGTCAACAACTTCTTCACTGGCCTCCTCCACGACCTGCCGGAGCTTTTGACCCGCGACATCATCTCGCCGGTCAAGAAGTCCTCGGACGCCCTGGCGAGCCTCATCAAGGAGTGCGAGGACCGCGAGCTCGAGCAGCGCGTCTTCCAGCCGCTGGAAAAGGGCGGCGAGGGGCCTCTGGTGGCGACGCTCAAGTACTTCCTCGGCATTGCCGTGGGCTCCGAGTTCCAGGAGTGCATCCGCACCCCCGACGGCCGTATCCAGAAGATCGAGGGCTTCGGCGAGCTCCACGGGCGGCACAACTGCGACGGGGACGACCCCAAGGACGGCGCCCTCGTCAAGGCCTGCGACACCCTGGCGGCCTTCCTCGAGGCCTTCAGCTCCATACGCAACGGCGTCTCGAGCCCCCGGCTCGTCGTCGCCCAGTCCCGTCTCAAGGACAGCCTGCTCAGCAGCCGGGTGCCGGAACAGCTCAGCATGGGCTCCATCCTGGCCGACTTCGACTAGCCGGCGTCCCTCCTGCCGGCGGCGCAGCCCCCGCGCTAATGCGCCTCGCCCCAGTCCCTGGCCACGCCCCAGTCCACGGCCAGCGGCACCGAGAAGTCCTGATCCCCCGGCCGCACGCTCTCCATGAGTTCCCTGACGCGCAGGGCCGCGGCTTCGGCATGGGCTTCGGGCACCTCGAGCACGAGCTCGTCGTGGATCTGGAGGCAGAGGCGGGCCTGCCAGGCCTGCAGCTGGGTATCGCGCGCCACGGCGATCATGGCCAGCTTGACGATGTCGGCCGCCGAGCCCTGGATGACGGTGTTGAAGGCCTGGCGCTTGGCCAGGGCGTAGACCTGCCCGCTTCCCGCGTCAAGGCCCTTTAGGTAGCGCCTCCGGCCGCCGAGCGTCGTGACGAAGCCGTCGCGCGCGGCCCGCTCCTCCACCTCGGCGTAGAAGCGCTCCAGGCCGGTCAGGTTCTGGAAGTAGCGCTCGATGAAGTCCGCGGCCTCGGCGGTCTTGATGCCGAGCTCGCGGGCCAGCTTCTGCGCGCCCATGCCGTAGATGAGGCCGAAGTTGACGGTCTTGGCGGAGCGGCGCTGGTCGGGCGTGACCTGGTCAGGCTCGATGCCGTAGACGAGGGCCGCCGTGCGCGCATGGATGTCTTCGCCCTTGCGGAAGGCCTCGAGCAGGGTCTTGTCCTGGCTCATGTGGGCCAGCACCCTGAGCTCGACCTGAGAGTAGTCGCAGCTGGCGAGCAGATGCCCCTCGCCTGCCACGAAGCAGGCGCGCATGCGCTTGCCAAGGGGCCCGCGGACCGGGATGTTCTGCAGATTCGGGGCGCTCGAGGAGAGGCGTCCCGTGGCCGTGGCCTCCTGGTTGAAGGGGGTGTGCAGGCGGCCGGCCGCATCGGTGAGCTTCGGCAGGGGCTCGAGATAGGTGCTCCGCAGCTTCTCGAACTTGCGGTAGCGGAGCATGGCGTCCACCACGGGATGCCTGCCCGCCAGCTTCTCCAGGTTCTCCTGGCTTGTGGAAAGCCTGCCGCCCTTGGTCTTGCCGGACTGGGGAAGGCCGAGCTTCGTGAAGAGGATCTCGCTCAGCTGCTGGGAGGAACGGAGGTTGAAGGGCCCGCCGGCCTCGCGGAAGACGGTCTCGGTGATGCCGGCAATCTCCTTCTGCACTTCCTCGAGAAAAGCCTGGAAGGCGGTCATGTCGATGGCAATGCCCTGCTCCTGCATGGCGACGAGCACGGGGAGCAGGGGCAGTTCAAGCTCCCGGTAGAGCCTGTCCTGCCTGTCCCGCTCGAGGCGCCGGAGGCTTCGCCTGGCAAGGCCCAGGGCGAGCGCGCCGGGCCCCAGGGGCCCCTTGGCGGGATCCGTGCTCTGCGCCCAGGCCGAAAGCCGGCTCCAGCCGTAGTCGTCCTCCTCGGGACTGAAGAGGTAGGCCGCCAGCCCCAGGTCGAAGAGGCCATGGGCGTCCGCCCTGCGGGCAAGCTCGTCCCGCCAGGGGGCGCCTGCCTCCATGAGGCGCTTGGCGTCGGCGACGACGACGGTTTCCGCCTGGGCCGCCCAGGCCGCGAGTTCGCCGGCGCCGCCCTTCCAGCGGAACTCCTCGGCGCCTTCGCCGCTGGCGGAATCCTGAGCCAGGCCCGGGCCGACGGCTGCGCAGCAGGCCCCCTCGAGGCCGTCCGGCCAGACCAGGGCGACCGCCGCGCCCCCGGCTTCGGGCAGTTCGGCGGCATCGGCAAGTTCCTTCAGCGCCGGTTCCGGCTTCGGCGCCGCCACGTCGAAGAGCGAGAGCGTCTTCACGGCGCCGCCGGCGGGGACGGCGTCCGCAGACGGGAGCAGCAGGCCAGGGCGCTTTGCTCTAGCCCCGGAGGCAGGCCTGGCCCGGACTGGCGTCGTGCCGGCTGCCGGCTCCACGGGCATGCCAAGGTACGCCCGGCGCTCCCTGCCGGCAATGTCCTCGATGTCCCTGCGCAGGGAGAAGAGCTCGAACTCCTCGGCCAGCGCCAGGGCGGCCTCGACGTCGATCACGCGCACAGCCAGATCCTCCAGCTGCACGCCGGGAAGCTCGGTGCGCCGCAAGGCCGTAAGCCCGCGCCAGCGGAACATCTCTTCAAGGTGGCCATCCAGCTTCTTCTGCAGCGCGGAGGGCAGAATCTCGAAGCTGTCGCGCACCTTCTCAAGGCCAAGGCAGTGCTCGAAGATCTGCCTGGCCTTGACGGGTCCCACGCCGGGCACGCCCGGAATGTTGTCCGTCGTGTCGCCGGTGAGGGCCTGAAAGTCGGCCCAGAAGGCGGGCGGAAAGCCCCATTCCGCAACGAAGTCCTCGGCCGTGGTCAGCTTCTCCTGCTTCGTGCCGGGATCCCAGAGGACCACGCGCGGCGAGAGCAGCTGCTTCATGTCCTTGTCGCCCGACACGACGACCACGGGACGCTGGGGGGCAAAGCGCTCCGCCAGCGAGGCGATGCAGTCGTCGGCCTCGCAGCCTTCGGACACGATCCAGGGCAGGCCCAGCGCCTTCACCATGCGCTCGATGGGCTCGAGCTGCACGATGAACTCCTCCGGCAGGGGCGGCCGGTTGGCCTTGTACTCCGCATAGATCTCGTGGCGGAAGTTCTTCCCCGGACCGTCCTTGACGAAGGCGAACCAGCGCGGGTGCTCCTGGCGCAGGATGCGCAGGAGCATTCTGGAGACCAGGAAGATGGTGCCCGTCGGAAAGCCGTCGGCGCGCTGCAGGTTCCGGCTGGCGTGGAAGCCTCTGTGGATGAAGGCGGAACCGTCCATGAGAAAGATCGGTTCGTCCTTGGGGGAAAAGGGGCTGGGGAGGGACATGGGGCTCCTTCAGGGCGGCCGGCGGGGGTGCAGTTCTGGCAGGGATGCCGCATAAAGCTTTCGGCAAAGCCACCGAAAAGACTTCTGCACAACTTTGGCCGCGCGCTGGGGCAAATGTACGTCAAAACGCCCTGCCGCGCAAAAACGAGGATTCAGGCAAACTCCATGGAAGTCCCGAACAGCACGAAGCCGCGCATCGTCTGGAAGCGCACGGACGGCGTCCTTGCGGTCTCCCTCGCGGGAGACTGGGAGCTCGAGCGTCCCTGGCCGGACGAGGCCGAGGAGGCGATCAGGCAGGCCCAGGCTCCCGGTCTTGCCCGCCTCGAGCTCGAGGCCGGCGACCTTGGCGCCTGGGACTCCAGCCTGCTGGCCTTTCTCATGGAACTCGTCGGCCAGGCCAATGCCGCCGGCGCCAAGGTGGAGCGCAGGCTTCCCGAAAGCCTCGACAGGCTCGTGAACCTCGCCTTCGCCGTGGCCCGCAAGGAAGGATCCGCCAAGGACCGCGGCGAGGAATCCCTGCTTTCGCGCATCGGCGGCGCCATTCTGGGCGTCCCCTCCGCCTGCCAGCGCGTCGCCGCCTTCTTCGGCGACATTGTCCTGGCGCTGGGGCGCTTTGCGACCGGACGCTCAGCCATGAAGTTCCACGATCTCGTGGAGGCCATGCACGAGTGCGGCGTGCGCTCGCTGCCCATCGTCTGCCTGACGAGCCTGCTCTTCGGCCTCATCCTCGCCTTCGTCGGCGCAGTGCAGCTGCGCATGTTCGGCGCCCAGATCTACGTGGCCGGCCTCGTCGGCATAGGCATGCTGCGCGTCATGGGCGCCGTCATGGTCGGCATCGTCATGTCCGGCCGGGTGGGCGCGGCCTTTGCGGCCCTCATCGGCACCATGCAGGTGAACGAGGAGATCGACGCCCTGGAGACCATGGGCATCCCGCCCATCGACTACCTCGTGCTCCCGCGCATGCTGGCCCTCTCCTTCATGGTTCCCCTGCTCACGGTCTTCGCCGACGCCATGGGCATAGTCGGGGGCTTCCTCGTGGCCGTCACCATGCTCGATCTCACGCCCTTGCAGTACATCAATGCCACCGTGAACATGGTGGGCTACAAGCAGGGCATCGTGGGCCTGGTCTACGCCACGGTCTTCGGCATCATCATCGCCATCTCCGGCTGCTACCACGGCATGCGCTGCGGCCGCAGCGCCCAGGCCGTCGGCGAGGCCACGACCACCGCAGTGGTGCACTCCATCGTGGGCATCATCGTCGCCTCAGCCGTCATCACCGTCATCTGCAACGTCCTCAAGGTCTAGGAAGCGAAGAGTCCGCCATGCCAGAAGCCAGTGCCAGCACGCCCCGCCAGCCGGGGCCCGAAGCCCGCAGCCAGGCCCCAGTCATCAGCATCGAGGGGCTCCAGGTGGGCTACGGCTCCTACGTGCTCATGCGCGACGTCGCCTTCAACGTGCGCAGGGGCGACATTTTCTTCATCACCGGCGGCTCCGGCTGCGGCAAGTCCACCCTGCTGCGCGTGCTCATGGGCTTCAAGGAGCCGCAGAAGGGATCAGTGCGCTTCTTCGGACAGCCCTTCTGGCCAGGCACGGACCAGGACCGCCTCGCCGTGCGCCGGCGCACCGGCGTGCTTTTCCAGCAGGGCGCCCTGTGGTCCTCCATGACCCTCGCCGAAAACATCGCCGTGCCCCTGCGCCAGTACACCGGACTCTCCGAACGGGACATACGCCGGCAGGCCACGCTCAAGCTCTCCCTGGCCGGCCTCTCCGGCTTCGAGGACTACTATCCCTCGGAAATTTCCGGCGGCATGCGCAAGCGCGCTGGCCTCGCCCGCGCCCTGGCCCTCGATCCCGACATCCTCTTCCTCGACGAGCCTTCCGCAGGCCTGGATCCCGTGAGCGCCAAGCTCCTCGACGATCTCATCGTGGAGCTGCGCAACGGCCTTGGCACCACCTTCGTCATCGTCTCCCACGAGCTGGCAAGCATCTATGCCATCGCCACGCGCATCGTCTTCCTCGACGCCCAGGCGCGCACCATGGCCGGCCTCGGCAGTCCCAAGGAGATGGTGCGCGATCCCGCCACGAAGGAATCCGCCATGATGTTTCTCACCCGTGGCCAGGCCGGCCAGGCCGGCATGGTCGACGACCCCCAGAGCCCCGAAATCACCGGCATGGTCCGCATCAGGCAGGATCAGGCCGCAAGCCTCGGGGACAAGGACAGCCTATGAGCCTTTCATCGCACAAGACTGCCGTCGGCTTCTTCTCCATTGCCGGCGTGGCCATGCTCGTCTTCGGCCTTGTCGCCCTCGGCGGAGGCCGCTTCTGGAACAGCGACAACGAATACGTGCTCTATTTCGGCAGCAGCGTCAGCGGCCTTTCCATCGGCGCTCCCGTGGTCTTCCGCGGCGTGCCCCTGGGATCCGTGACGCACATCAGCCTCGTTGCCAACTCCACCAAGTCCAACGTGACCATACCGGTGCACATCTCCATCAACGCCAGAAACCTCATCCTCGCCACGGGCACCACCGTGAAGAACGAAGTCGAGGAGGCGACCGTCATCCGCGACATGGTGGCCAAGGGCATGCGGGGGCGCCTCCAGCTCTCGAGCCTCATCACCGGCCAGTACCGCGTGGATCTGGACTTCTACCCCGACACGCCCGCCGAATTCAAGTCCAGCACGCCTGACCTCGAAATCCCGACCATCATGTCGCCCATGGACACCTTCCAGAAGACCGTCCAGCAGTTCCCCGCGCAGAAGTACGCCGCCCAGCTGGACAAGGTGCTCACCAGGCTTGCCGGCATTGCCGATCGGGGCGACTTCGATCGCGCCGTCAAGGCCAGCGGCGACATGTTCGAGAGCGCCAACGCCCTGTTCAAGGCGCTGAACGAGCTGCAGGCTCCGCTCAAGATCCTGCTCGCCAATGCCGAGAAGGCCAGCCGCTCCATGCCTGGCGCCGCTGACAGCGTCAACGTGGCGCTGGCCGACCTGCCCAAGACCCTGGCTTCCTGCAGGGAAGCCATGGCGTCCCTCAGCCAGGCCTCCACCCAGTTCGGCAAGGCTTCGGCCAGCATCAACGCGACCATTAATCCCAATTCTCCCGTCTTGCTGGATCTGCTGCGCACCCTCAAGGAGACCCGGGAGTCTCTGCGCTCCGTCCGCAGCCTCTCCACTTCCGTCGAGCGCAATCCCGAGTCCCTCGTCAGGGGCCGCAAAGGAGCCTACTAATGCGCATCCGTGCCCTTCTCCCCCTCGCCTTCTCCCTGGCGCTCGCCGGCTGCGGGCAGAGCATGCCCACCAGCTACTACATCCTCGACAGCCAGGCCCAGCCCCTGGCCGCCGAAAGCCTGCCGCGCACCACGCTGGCCGTCTGCAGCGTCACCCTGCCGGCCTACCTCGACACCAAGGCCGTCGTGCTGCGCGGCACCGACGGCGCCGTGCTCGACGTGCCCCAGTTCAACATGTGGGGCGAACCCCTCGACGAAGGCGTTGCCCGAGTGCTGCGACAGCGCCTTGCCAGGCCCCTGCTCGGCCGCGGGATCACGGTCCTGCCCTCGCAGGACGCCCACATCGCGGCTGCCTACAACCTCGTCATCGACATCGTCCGCCTGGAGGGCGACCTTGCCGGCCACGTCTGCCTCGAAGCCCGCTGGACCCTCGTCGATGCCAATGCCAGCCGCGTCATGGCCCGGGGCGGCTGGACGGGCGAAGAAAGCGTCCAGCTGCCTGCAGCCATAGGCCAGGAGACGTTCAAGACCGTGGTTGCGGCCGAAAGCCGGCTGCTGCAGGCCTACGGCGACTACCTTGCCGAACGCCTCGGCGGCGCTGCGCCTGCCAGGCCCTAGCAAGCCCTGCCCGAAAGCGCGTGTCCTGCCAAGGCCGGCGCGTCAGGCCTCGCTCGCGACGGCAGGAATGCAGACAGCCTGCCTGAGCTTGCCGTCGACGACAACCACGGGCTCGAGCACGCGGCGTCCCTTGGCCCTGCAGCCTTCGGCATAGCCCCTGCCAGCCATCTGGCCCTGCCCTTCCAGAATCGAAGCCGGCAGGGCCTCCGCGTTGTGGACAAGCTTTAACTCTATGACGTAGACCGTGTCGCCAAGCTGGATGACAGCATCGCTGCGCCCTCGGAAGGTACGCGCTTCGGCATGCACGATGACCCGGCCCCCAGCAGCATGTCGAAGAGCATGCGGTACCAGCCCTCGTTGCGGCTGGGGAAATTTTCGTATTGCACCTTGACGAGAGCGCTCTTGTAACTCTTGATCATCTCTGCAAAATCACCGTTGCCAAGAACCTGCCAGCGATCGTTGCCAAGCGAGACAAACTGTTCAACATGGCACATGTGCTCCAAATAGAGCTTGGAAAAGACGTTTCGCACCTCTCTGTTGGGATACTCTAAACTGGTCAACGTACCGCATGTTCTGCATGCGCAAATGCGAAAAATCCTGTACGCCAATCGGCAACATCTTCATATCAATCATCTATCACATACTCTTAATAATTAGCTATATATTGTCAGATTCTGAGATGAATGCTTCTTTATTTTTGTCATCAATAACAATAACAGATTCAGATACATAACGACCATTGTCTTTGTATCCCTTGGCATATTCATTTTTTCGTATCTGTTTCCATCCTTCTCGTATCTTACTTGGTATATTTTTTATTCTTTGCAAGTTTAAATTCAATAACAAAAATATCATTTTTATATTGAATAACAATATCACTTCGTCCTTTGTATGTATGAACCTCTGCATATGTAATAAAGCCGGCACCTCTCAATACAGACTCAAAAACCATGCGATACCAGTATTCATTACGAATTGGAAACTCATCATACGGTAATTTTGCAATAGCAATATTGTATACATTTATAAGTTTTTTCAAATCATGATTTTCTAGCGCATGCCAAATATCATTCCCCACTGTCACAAAACCATCTATTTTGTATATATATTGTGCATATAATTTTGAAATAGCATTTACAACTTCATAATTTGGATAATCTAAAGTAATTTGTTGTTCCTCAAGTTTTTCTATTGTCAAATATCCAGCTTGATATAAAAAACTTTCTGGTCTTGCTCTTTCAATTTCATCTAAATCCGCAAAATCAATAGGAACAATTAAATGTCTATATTCCTCTGGATCTTTTATCCCATGTCTTTTTATCCATTTTATAAAAAATGAAGATTGTCCTGCATTATACCAATAATTGTCAAACCGTTCTTTATCAAAAAAAGAATTCAAAGAAAATGGATTATATACTTTTATCTCACCATTAAATGAAAAGCCATCGTAGTATTTTTTTACCTTTTCTAATAACAGCTCACAACTTATATTCATTGATTTTGCTGTTTTTTTAATCCAATAATCATAATTTTTCTCTAATTCTTCCTGACTACACCCAAGAATATCACCATATCTCTTATCGTTTGAGATATCGTTTAGATTATTCATTGGAGAAAATAAACCAAATTTTGCAAATTTAGATATTCCAGTTATAAACACAAAAGAAATATACTCGCTACAAGCTTTTAAAGCGCTAAAAAATAATCCAAATAAACGTCTAATTTCGTTAGCTTTTTCTATATCGTCGATATTGTCAAGGATAGGTTTGTCATACTCATCGATTAGTACAACAATATGTCCTGACTTGTTATAGATGCTCTGCATGACACTGTTCAGCATCATGCTGGCATGCTTTTCTCTCGGCACTGGCACGCCATGCGCTTTTGCTCTTTCCTGCAGGAGCGACACCAGCGCATCGTTCAAATCCTGCACCGTCCCCAAGGAAGGCAGAAAGGCCATGTTCAGACGAAGCACGGGCTTTGGCTTTTCGCTTTGCTTCGCCACCCAGCCCTCTGCGGCCAGCCCCTGAAAAAGCTCTGTCCGGCCGGAAAACATGGCTTCCAGCGTGGACACTGCCAGCGTTTTGCCAAAGCGCCGGGGCCTGGCAAGAAAGACCCAGTCGTACCTGTCGGCCACTTCCGCCAGACGCTGCGTCTTGTCCACGTAGAGCCGGTCCTTCTGGCGGAGCACCGCAAAGTTGTCCACTCCGATGGGCAGTTCCTGCATGACGGCCCCCCTGCAAGCAAAAGAGTTCCCGCCCCGCCAGGCTCTTCTGGCACGCAAGCGGCGCGGGACGGACGGCGACCCATTGTAGAATGCAAAAGGGGAATCCGCAACGAGACGGATTCCCCCTCGAGTTCGGCATGCCGCTTGCGCGGCATGCCGGTGCAGTCGTATGGAGACTAGAGGGCCGCGGTGTAGATGTCGGCGACGGCCTTGTCGGTCATCTTGCGCGGGTTGGTGAGGCCGCAGGCGTCCTTCTGGGCGTTGGCGGTCATGGTCGGGATGTCCTCGGCCTTGACTTCGACGCCGTAGCGCTTGCCGAGCTCGATGAGGCCGGCCGGGATGCCCACGTCCTGGGAGAGGATGCGGATGGCCTTGATGGCCAGCTTGGAGGCCTCGTCGGAGGTCTTGCCCTGGGTCACTTCGCCGAGCAGCTGGGCGATTTTGCCGAAGCGGCGGCGGTTGGAGATGCGGTTGTACTCTTCAACGAAGGGCAGGAGGATGGCGTTGCACTCGCCGTGGGGCAGGTTGTAGAAGCCGCCCAGCTGGTGGGCCATGGCGTGCACGTGGCCGAGGGAGGCGTTGTTGAAGGCCATGCCGGCGAGGTACTCGGCGTAGCACATGCCTTCGCGGGCTTCCTTGTCCTGGCCGTTGGCGACGGCGCGGCGCAGGTAGCGGTTGATGTACTCCATGGCCTTCTCGGCGCAGGCGTCGGTCATGGGCGTGGCGGCCGTGGACACGTACGCTTCGACGGCGTGGGTCAGGGCGTCCATGCCGGTGGCGGCGGTCAGCGCCGGGGGCATGCCCATCATGAGGTCGGGATCGTCGATGGCCACGGAAGGCGTGCAGCGCCAGTCGACGATGGCCATCTTCACCTTGCGGGAGGTGTCGGTGATGATGCAGAAGCGGGTCATTTCAGAGCCGGTGCCGGCCGTGGTGTTGACCGCAACGTAGGGCGGGAAGGGCTTGGAGGACTTGTCCACGCCTTCGTAGTCGTGGATGGTGCCGCCGCAGCCGGCCACGAAGCCGACGCCCTTGCCGCAGTCGTGCGAGGAGCCGCCGCCGATGGTGATGAGGCTGTCGCACTTGTTGTCCTTGTACATCTTGGTGGCGGCTTCGACGTTCTTGTCGGTCGGGTTCGGCACGGTCTCGTCGTACACGCAGTACTTCATGCCGGCGGCGTCAAGGATGTCGGTGATCTGTTTCAGGATGCCGCAGGCCACGATGCCCTTGTCGGTGACGATGAGGGGATACTGGCCGCCGAGGGCTTTCATGCGGTTGGGAATCTCTTTCGAGCAGCCGGAGCCAACGAGGGTGACGTTGGGGATGAAGAAAGAGGTGATCTGGCCCATGTGCATGGATTTCATTTCAGAACTCATACCGAACTCCTTGATTTGGTAGA
>ODAI011844009.1_pt1 | contig 20265 bp, 19 predicted proteins | sample 1539321 | NCBI WGS metagenome assembly ODAI01 (sample SAMN02144231, study PRJEB22623) | gut metagenome | biome: sheep rumen | host: Ovis aries | place: New Zealand
ATGTTACATAAAAATGCAACATTAAACATCCCCCATCTCTCCTGGCGCAGCAAAAAAAAATGTGAAAATAAAAAATGAAAAAATAAGAAAATGACTAAATGCTAAAATGGTCCGTGTCTTTCCATAGCGGCAGTACCTCACGGTAATGTGCCAACCGCTCCATGTCAAACTCAGCTATCTTCGTTCCTTCTTCATTGTCCGCAAAACGGACCAACGGCTGCAAACGAGTGTCATATGCCACAGAGTGCCCTTTATAGTGCAGACCCAAACCATCATCTCCCACACAATTCACACCCACTAAATAACACTGGTTCTCCAAACAACGAGCCGCTAACAAGGTGTCCCATGCTTGCAGTTTCACATCCGGCCAAGCGGCACAATATATCAAAATATCATAGTCGTAACCCGACCTGTTCCTACACCAAACAGGAAAACGCAAGTCGTAACATATTTGCACACAGAATTTCACACCCTTATATTCCACCACTTTCCTTTCCTTACCCGCTGTAAATAGTGCCGACTCGCCACGACTCGGATACAGATGGCGCTTATCTATAGTCTCTGTAGTGCCGTCTGGCTTTACAAAAAATCCACGATTATACAACTTTCCCCCGTCCTTGCACATGAACGAACCCACAATGGCAAGGTTGTACTGCTTCGCCCATCGGCGTAGAGTAGGGAGGGTTGTCCCATCCATCGGCTCTGCCATATGGGGAATATTCGTACAAAAACCTGTGGTAAACATTTCGGGCAACACCGCTACATCCGCCTCACCGGCTATAGCCTGCAAGCGTAAACCGGTGCGACGGAGATTCTCCTGAATCTCCGCCCACACCACTGGATACTGAAGAAGAGCAATTCTCATTTCTTAACAGTCACTCCTTTCGTTTCGCAAAGTCAACACCTCTCATTGTCTCGCAAAGTTACATCTTTTCATTTTTTATGCGCCACATTCTGCTTTGGATTGGCTATAGCTTCGCGCATGGACGTGTCCGACTGAATATTCTGCATCCTGTAGTAGTCCATTATACCCAGATTGCCACTACGGAACGCCTCAGCCATTGCCTTGGGCACCTCCGCCTCAGCTGCTACCACCGATGCACGAGCCTCTTGTTCCTTTGCTTTCATTTCTTGTTCAAGGGCAACTGCCATTGCACGGCGCTCCTCCGCCTTGGCCTGAGCGATATTCTTATCCGCCTCTGCCTGATCCATCTGCAACTGGGCACCTATATTCTTACCCACATCAATATCTGCTATATCAATTGACAAGATCTCAAATGCCGTACCCGCATCCAAACCTTTACGAAGCACCAATTTACTGATGGAATCGGGGTTTTCAAGCACAGCCTTGTGCGTCTCTGCCGAACCGATAGACGACACTATCCCCTCGCCTACACGGGCAAGAATAGTGTCCTCGCCTGCACCACCTACCAAGTGCGCAATGTTTGCACGCACAGTTACACGCGCCTTGGCAATCAACTGAATACCGTCTTTCGCTACTGCCGTCACCGGCGGAGTGTCTATCACACGCGGATTAACCGACATCTGCACCGCCTCAAACACGTCCCTACCCGCCAAATCTATAGCGGTTGCCATTTGGAAAGACAGGTCTATATTCGCCTTGTTTGCAGACACCAACGCATGAACTACATTCACAATATTACCACCCGCCAAATAGTGCGCCTCCAAACCGTCACGGCGTACATCGTCAATCCCTGCTTTGTGAGCCTCTATCATACAATCAACAATCTTATGAGGCGGCACCTTACGAATCCGCATCAGAAACAACTGTATCAACGAAATACGTACACCACTCACCTGCGCCGAAATCCACAACAAAAACGGCACATAGTAGAAAAACAACAAGAACAAAATGGCAAGAATGCCAATGACCACGATTTCAAAAACTTCCATAGTAGTACATTATTAAGTGAATAAATTAGTTAGTACCAAGTCAGCGCGGCTCACTCCTTTTCTACCGGTTTCACCAACAGCACGTTGCCATCTATTTTCACGATGGAAACAGCCGTTTCAGGATCTATGAACGCTCCCATACTCTTCGCCTCAAGTTCACGGGAACCCACACGCACCTTGCCCATCGGAGCCAGACGGGAGGACGTCAATACCACGTCTCCCACCTTTATGTCACTGCCCGATATCAGGTCCACACGCCCCTTAACATCCGTTTTCAGCGCCATTTTCTCAAGCGTCTTACCGCGGAAAAACAGAACAATACACACCGCAGCCACTACCACTGCAGCAAACAACGTGATGTGTCCTGCCAATGGCGATATATATAGGTATGCCATCGCAACAGACCCTGCCAAACCGGCCAAGCCGAACAAACCGGCCAAACCTAAACCAGGAATAAAGAAAATTTCGCCTACTATCAGACCTACGCCGAATAATAGCAACAAGATAACTAAAAAGATATACATAGTTTTTCCGTTTTGCGGACAAAGTTACAACTTTTTTTCCAAAATCACAAGAAAATTAGTATCTTTTTCGCAAAAAACAACGTTTTTTGTAAAAATATGCACAGAAATTTGCATATTTGAAAAAAATAATGTACCTTTGCACTTCATTCCGGAATTGCAAACAGAAATGGCATCTCACAACGATTTAGGACACATAGGCGAATGCAAAGCCGCCGCTTTTCTGCAACAGAAAGGCTATTCTATCCTGCATCGGAACTGGAAATACGGAGACCTTGAGGTGGATATCATCGCCCTCGACAGAGACGAAATAGTTTTCGTAGAAGTAAAAACCCGTTCGACCTATCAGTGGGGAAACCCCGAACAGGCAGTAGACGAACTGCGTAAAAGGCGACTGACTGCAGCTGCAAACATCTACCTGAAAGTAAACAAACTCGACAACCCTTTCCGCTTTGATATCATTTCCATTGTAATGAATCCGAACGAACAAAACATTGACCATATAGAGAATGCTTTCGCGCTTCGGCCACATTACTACGGAGCCAGAAGCATGCTGCCCGAGTCAAGATGGTCTAAAAGTTATTGGAAAAAAAGAAAATGACCTTTACTTACGATGTCATAGTAGTGGGCGCAGGACATGCTGGAAACGAGGCTGCCGCTGCCGCCGCAAACATGGGGAGCAAAACTCTTCTCATCACGATGAATATGAACACTATCGGGCAGATGAGTTGCAATCCTGCTGTGGGAGGAATAGCCAAAGGACAGATTGTCAGGGAAATAGATGCACTTGGTGGACAGATGGCTATCATCACAGACCGTAGCGCCATACAGTTCCGCATGCTCAACCGTAGCAAAGGACCAGCTATGTGGAGTCCGCGTAGCCAAAGTGACAGAAAACGTTTCATCGAAGAGTGGGTCAAAACACTCACCGCTACACCTAATCTGAATATTTGGCAAGACTGCGTATCTTCACTGATAATCAACGGTAATCAAGTAGTTGGAGTACGTACTCTTCTGGGCGCCGAATTCCATGCAGCCTGCGTGGTTCTCACCAACGGAACTTTCTTGAGTGGCATCATGCACTTCGGACCCGTCAAACTGCAGGGCGGACGCATAGCAGAACCTGCCAGCATGGGACTGACAGAGCAACTTGCCTCATTGGGATTTACAACCGCACGTATGAAGACCGGCACTCCCGCACGTATCGATAAAAGAAGCATAGACTTCTCCAAACTGACAGAACAGGTCGGAGAAAACGATTTCCACAAATTCAGTTATTTGCCCGAGGTACAACGCACGCTCAAACAAATGAGTTGCTGGATCACATACACCAACCCCGACACACACACTATCCTGCGCAATAACTTGGCGGACTCGCCCCTTTTCAACGGACAAATTGAAAGCATCGGACCACGATACTGCCCAAGCATCGAAACCAAGATTGTCACTTTTGCTGACAAACAGGAGCACCAACTTTTCCTCGAACCCGAGGGAGTGGACAGCAACGAGTACTACGTGAACGGATTCTCCAGTTCACTACCTATGCATGTACAGATAGCAGCACTCCAAACCGTACCCGGATTGGAAAACGTGCAATTATACCGCCCTGGATATGCCATCGAGTACGATTTCTTCGACCCCACACAACTCCTCCATACCCTCGAGACCAAACTTATCCGGCACCTTTTCTTTGCCGGACAAATCAACGGCACCACAGGCTACGAGGAAGCGGCAGGGCAGGGTATAGTGGCGGGTATCAACGCCCATTTGACAGCGCATGGTACTGACCAATTCACCCTTTCACGGGATGAAGCCTACATCGGGGTTCTTATAGACGATCTCGTGAACAAAGGCGTTGACGAACCTTACCGCATGTTCACCTCCCGCGCCGAATACCGCATCCTCTTACGACAAGACAACGCCGACGAACGTCTTACTGAAAAGAGTTACCAAATAGGGTTAGCCTCGGTAGAACGACTTGAATTGCTCAAGCAAAAAGAACAAATGAAAACCGAACTGACTCAGTTCATGCAGCAGATACAGGTAAAACCGGAACAGGTAAACACTGTGCTCGAACAGAATCATTCACAACCTTTAACTCATACGACAAAACTGTCCGACATCATTCTGCGCCCGCAAGTAAGTATTTCATCCATAGCAGAGGCTCTCCCCGAATTGAATAACTACATTGCCCACCTCGGTGAGACCCGACACGAGATAGTAGAGAGCACCGAAATACAACTGAAGTATAAAGGCTATATCAACCGTGAACGGCAAGCAGCCGAAAAACTCAGACGCCTCGACCGTATTCACCTGCCACAAGATTTAGACTACAACAGCCTGCAATCCCTCAGTACCGAAGCCCGGCAAAAACTTACCCGTATCCGACCCGCCACTATAGGCGATGCCGAACGAATACCGGGAGTCTCACCCAATGATATTAGTGTACTATTGGTACTCATGGGGCGATAAATGTTCCACGTGAAACAATAATAAATAAACATATGACAACAGAAACAGTAAAACAAGCCATTCGTAACATTCCCGACTTTCCAATAAAGGGAATTCAATTCAAGGATTTAACCACAGTCTTCATAAAGCCTGAATACCTGACTTGGCTCCGACAGCAAATGATACAACGCTATGCAGGAAAGGGTATTACCAAAGTGGTAGGAATGGAAAGTCGAGGATTTATCATTGCACCAATGGCAGCCGAAGCAATCGGCGCAGGATTCGTACCAGTTCGAAAACCCAACAAACTGCCGGCAGAAGTGATAGAGCAGAGCTACGAAAAAGAGTACGGTGTAGACACTATACAAATACACAAAGACGCACTCAACTCGGAAGATATCGTACTCCTTCATGACGACTTACTCGCAACAGGAGGAACAATGAGCGCTGCAATCAAACTGGCAAAAAAGATTGGGGTAAAGAAAATCTATGTTGACTTCATCGTAGAATTAGACGCCCTGCATGGACGTGACAAATTCGACAAAGATATAGAGGTACATTCATTGATACATTTCTAAATAATGAAACCCAGTCCGCATATAGAAGCAATTCTGAAGAGCCTTCCAGATAGTCCGGGGGTATACCAATACTTCAACTCGGAAGGAACTATCATATATGTGGGTAAAGCAAAGAACCTGAAAAGGCGCGTCAATAGTTACTTCAACAAAGAGCACGAAAGTTACAAAACGCAAATGCTCGTAAAGAACATTGCCGACCTCAAGTATATTGTTGTACAAAGCGAACAGGATGCATTTCTGTTGGAAAATAACCTGATAAAGCAGTACCAACCGCACTACAACATTCTGCTAAAAGATGGTAAAAGTTATCCAAGTATCTGCATCACCAAAGAACCATATCCACGCATATTCAAAACCAGAAACATCATAAAAGGGGTAGGGGAATACTACGGACCATACAGCTTCAGTAACACGGTGGACTTGGTAATGGAACTCATACACCAATTGTACCCGATCCGTACATGCCACATTACAATAACAGACAAGAGCATTCAGGACGGTAAGCACAAAGTATGCTTGAAGTATCATCTTAAAAAATGTTGCGGTGTCTGCGAAGCATATATAGATAAAGAGACATATACATCGTACATCGAATCCGCAAGAAAAATTATCAAAGGAGATGCCGATGAAATCAGCGAAAAAATGCTCTCTGAGATGCAGAACTTGGCAGCTAAACTTAAATTTGAAGAAGCAGAAACAATCAAGGAAAAATACCTGCTGTTAGAGAAATTCAAAAGCAAAACCGTCATTACAGGCTCCAGTGTACGCGACATAGATGTGTTCGGCTACGATGAACAAGAACAAAACGTATATATCAGCATGCTGAAAATACACAAAGGCAGCATCGTACAAGGACAAACCATAGAGTACAAAAAACGCTTGGATGAAACCAAAGAAGAGATGCTCGCCTACGGTATCACCGAACTGAGACAAAAACTTGAAAGTAACACCACTGATATTGTTGTACCATTTGTTCCCGAATGGCACGACCAAACAGTTAAATGCAGTTGCCCTACATCAGGAGACCGCAAAAAACTGCTCGACTTGGCAATGCAGAACGTAAGACAATACAAACTGGACCGCCTCAAACAAGCCGATAAACTGAACCCGGACCAGCTTTCTATGAGGATTCTCACCCAACTGCAAAAAGCACTGAAACTGAACGAAGTGCCAATGTGGATTGAGAGCTTTGATAACTCCAACATCCAAGGTACCGATGCAGTGGCAGGATGTGTGGTTTTCAAGAAAGCCAAACCTAGCAAACAGGACTATAAACGATTTACTATCAAAACTGTAGAGGGTGCAGATGACTACGCGAGCATGCGCGAGATTGTGTATCGGCGGTACAAACACTTGGTCGATGAGAACTCCGAACTACCCAACCTGATTATTGCTGATGGAGGCATCGGGCAAATGCGTGCTATTCGCGAGGCAACTGAACAACAATTAGGATTAAACATCCCCATAGCAGGATTGGTAAAGGATAACAAGCACCGTACCTCCACTCTCCTCTTCGGCGAACCGCCGGTAGAGATTGGTATGAAACCCACAGATGAACTCTTCCATTTCCTCACACAAATCCAAGACGAGGTGCACCGCTTTGCTATCACCTATCACAAACAGAAACGAAGCAAGACCCAAACAGCCAGCGAACTGGATAATATAAAAGGAATAGGTGAAAAGACTAAAAATATGCTATTAAAGCATTTTGGCAGCGTAAAACGTCTCAAGGAGGCAAAACTTGCGGACCTGATTGAACTAATTGGAAATAGCAAAGGTTCAATTGTTTACAATTATTTTAACAACCATTTATCGCGCTGAGAATCGAATCTTCAACCAGATCTCGATTGGAAACACAGCAAAAATAGATTGAAATGAAATATATTTTATCACAAAATACGGATGGCAAACTGCTCGTCACAAGGAACGGGCAGACTGTACCTGCAACTGATATATTGCACCAATTTCCCAATCAACGCGTTTTTGCACTGCAAGGAAACATGGGTGCGGGAAAAACAACCTTCATCAAACAACTATGCGAGGAGATGGGTAGCAACGATATCGTCAACAGTCCCACCTTCGCCATCGTCAATGTGTATGAGGATGCACACGGTAAAGAAATCTACCACTTTGATTGTTACCGTCTGAAGAACCTCAATGAAGCAATGAACCTCGGAGCGGAAGACTATCTTTATTCCGGCAACTACTGCTTTATTGAATGGCCGGATGTGATAAAAGATTTATTACCCGAAGACACTGTCATGCTCGACTTTGAAGTGAATCCGGACGGCACACATTCTGTTACTATTGACGACTAAACAACATCGCACATGATAGAGATTAAAGATATTTGGAAAAGTTTCGGATCACTGCAGGTACTCAAAGGAGTCAACCTGACGGTAAAGAAAGGAGAGATTGTCTGCATCATTGGACAAAGCGGTGCAGGCAAAACCACCTTGCTGCAAATCATCGGTACATTGGATAAACCCGACAAGGGGGAGATTATCATTGATAACACCAATGTTTTCCAACTCAATGATACCGCACTCGCTGAGTTTCGTAACAAACATATCGGGTTTATTTTCCAATTTCATCGCCTCCTGCCCGAGTTCAACGCTTTGGAGAACGTCATGATGCCCGCACTCATAGCGGGTGAACCTGACAAACAAGCAAGACAAAGAGCGCTATCACTGCTGGAAAACATGGGATTGAAGGAACGTATTACCCACAAACCTAACGAACTTTCCGGAGGCGAAAAACAGCGTGTGGCTGCAGCCAGGGCCATGATGATGCAACCCTCCGTCATTCTGGCGGATGAACCCAGTGGCAGTCTGGACAGTAGGAACAAAAAGGAACTGCACCACCTCCTGCTGGAAATGCGCGACAAGTATAACCAGACAATCATCATCGTCACGCACGACCATGAACTGGCTGCTATCAGTGACCGCATCATCGAAATAAAAGACGGACAAATCAAAGAAGAAGCATGAAACGCCTATTCAACATACTCATCACTACATTACTGCTGGTATCCTGCACAGGCACTCGGTCATATTTTCCGGACAACACCCCTCCGGCAGATATTCACATTCTTCGCTTCGACCGTTCTTTCTTGAAATTGGATGTTTTTTCCGACAGCATCACCCCTGTGGATGCCATCGAAGAACTATACGACGAGTACCCTGATTTCATGCCTTTCTGGGTGGAAGAAATTCTTGGCATACCGGTGGAAGACACCACCTACCTGCGCCGCGTCATTCCGCAGTTCCTGCACGACACTACCTATGGTTTCCGCACCACCAATGCCAAGTGTGCAGAGACTTTTGCCGATATCACTGATATTCAAAAAGAACTGAATACCGCTTTTGGCAGACTTTCCACTTTCTACCCCACAGAATTGCCGGAGATATATTTCTTCATCAGCGGTTTCAACCGCGCCCTTTCCGGCACTCCTGACGGCAATATAGCCGTTGGAATAGACATGTACCTTGGCAGCGACTACGAATACTACAACCGAGTAGTTTATGACTACCAGAAACAAACCATGCGCAAAGAGTGTATCCCTGTGGATATCATGACCTATTTTCTCTTTACACATATCCCGTTTGCCAGTGAAAAAAGCCGGTTGCTGGAAAATATGATTTACCGCGGAAAAATCATGTTCATCACCTCACTCCTTTTCCCTGACGAAGAGCCTTGGGAGGTGGCAGGATACACCCGCCAGCAATGGCAGTGGTGTATCAACAACGAGCGGGCTGTCTGGGGACTGATCATGGATAAAAAAGACCTGTACAAAACCGACCCGTTGGTACTCACCAGTTACCTCAATGACGGTCCTTTCACCTCAGAGGTCAGCCAACAATCGCCCGGCAGATTAGGTATGTGGGTAGGGTGGCGGATTGTACAAAGTTACATGGAGCACAACCCGCAGGTAACTCTCAAGCAATTACTCGCCAACAACGATGCACAACTAATTTTGGAACAATCAAAATACAAACCCTGATGAATAGAGCCGATTTTCCTATATTACAAGAAACCGTTTACGGCAAACCGCTTGTTTACTTGGACAATGCAGCCACCTCGCAAAAACCTGTTCAGGTAATCAACGCCATCACTTATGCCTACGAACACTGCAATGCCAACATCCACCGGGGCGTCCACAAACTCAGCCAAATTGCCACCACCATGCATGAAGAGGCCAGGGCCGCTGTCGCCTCATTCATTGGTGCCGCTTCGCCTAAAGAAATTATCTTTACCAAGGGCACTACAGACGCGGTCAATACTCTTGCTTTTTCGTTTGGCGAGGCGCTTGTCCATGCCGGGGATAATATCATCGTCAGTGCGGTGGAACACCACTCCAATATCGTGCCATGGCAGATGCTCTGTCAACGCAAAAAAGCCCAACTGCGTGTCATACCTCTTCATGCGGACTTGACACTCAATACGAATGCTTTACAGGACTTGATTGACGACCACACCCGCCTTATCTCCGTGGCACATATCAGCAACGTGCTCGGCACGAAAAATCCGGTGAAACAGATTATACAAATAGCCCATTCTCACGGTATTCCTATTTGCGTGGATGGTGCCCAATCCGTGCCGCATATACACATCAATGTACAAGAGATGGGCTGTGATTTTCTCGTTTTCTCTGCGCACAAAATGTATGGTCCAACGGGCATAGGAGTGCTGTATGGCAAAGAGCACTGGCTCGACCAACTGCCCCCTGCAGAAGGTGGCGGAGAAATGATTAACCATGTCCGTTGGGACAACACTACCTACAATACCTTACCCTACAAGTTCGAGGCGGGTACACCCGACTTCAACGGCAGTTACGCATTCGCAAAAGCCATCGACTATATCCTCTCTGTTGGACAAGATGCCATTGAACAGCATGAGAAACAGTTGGTTCAACTGACCCAACAGGCAATGCACAATATTCATCTCAATGGCTGCACACTGCATATCTATGCCGAAGAACAAGACAAGTATGGTGTCATCAGTTTCAATGTCTATAACAGCCATAATACCCTCATCCACCCCTATGATATCGGAGTCCTCTTGGATAAGCAAGGGGTCGCCATCCGCACGGGACATCATTGTGCAGAGCCCCTTATGGATACACTGGGAATTCCTGGAACAGTGCGTGTCTCATTTGGTCTGTACAACGACGAAAACGATATACACACTTTTGCCTCTGCATTGGAAAAAGCAATCTCCATGCTTGGTTGATGAGAAAAACTACACTTATAGCACTATTTTGCGGGATACTGTTTCCTCTATGCGCACAAGAGGACTACGAGTTGACGCATGTCATTGAGGATATCTACCATACGGTCATTGAGGAGGGGGCAGAAGCGGATTTCGAACAGATGCAGGAACAGCTAATGCACCTCAGTTTGCACAAAATCAATATCAACCAAGCCACCAGAAATCAACTACAAGACCTCTTTTTTCTCAGCGAAGAACAAATCGACAAAATTCTGCTTTACCGCGATGAGCACCCGCTGCACACTATCTACGAGGTGCAACTCATACCGGGATTACGCGAGTGGGAATACCGTTTTCTCGCACATTTTATCGAGGCGGGACCTGCACAAAAAAACAAGATATATGCACGGGACCTCTTCATCAACTCGCACCATGAAGTGGATTGGCGCATTGATGCACGCAACATTGAATCCAACCTCAACGACCCGATCTACTCGAACTTCAAGTACCGGTTTTCCAGCATGCACACCCTTGACATGGGTATCACCCTCAAGCATGATGTGGGCAGTAATTGGTGGGGACCGGACACCTATCTCGCCAACCACTGTGGAGGTTATGCACAACTCAGCAATATAGGCAGACTGCAAACACTTGTTCTTGGCGATTACAGGGCCAACTATGGTTTGGGACTGGTGGTCAGCGGACAGATGCGCATGGGCAAAACTGCCTATATCAACAATATCCAATTCGGCAGTCAGGGACTGAAAAAATACGGAGGGACAGGAGGTCTGCCTTTCTTCAGAGGGGTGGGCACTACCGTCTCGTTAGGTCCGGTAGAAACATCGGTGTGGTATTCATGCCGCAAAGAAAACGATATCTGGCAACACCTTATTGGTGCCAACGCTGCCTACACGTGGAAACATCTCAGGGTGGGGGTCACCGCTACCCAGACTTTCTTCAGCGACTCCCTGCATATACGTCATAAATATTATAATACCAAGTATTTTCAGGGTAACCGGCAAGCAGTCATCGGAGCACACGCTTTCTACCATTTCCAGTGGCTCACCCTCTTCGGCGAAGTGGCAGTGGCACAGAACACACGATGGGGAGTGGCAACACTCGTTGGCTCCAAGATGGCAGCTACCAACGATATCCATTTCCTCCTTTTGGGCAGATACTATTCACCTTGGTTCGACAACAGGTTGGCGGCTGCTTTCGGGGAAACAACCAAAAACAACGACGAGTTGGGACTCTATGCCGGCACCGAGATACTCAGCCTCAAGGACTGGCGGTTTGCTTTGTATGCCGATCTCTTTCGTTTCAGTGGACCCAAGTATGCCACACCGGACACTATCGGCGGAGTCGAGTTGCAAACCGATATAGGTTGGACCCCTGCAAAACTCCCTCACATGAACCTCAAACTCCGATGGAAACGGAAAAACAGTGCATTTTTAGACCGACTGCAGGCACAATATCTACTGCGATGGCAATCCGGCGGATGGCAATTGGAAACCTCGCTCAGGGGCTCTCTTTGCACCTACGACCCGGACAAACACCCCGATGCCCGACTCACTACCGGCTACACTGTCACACAGGATGTACACTATCATTTCACTTCTGTACCCATCGTGCTGCAATTCAGGGCAGAGTGGTTCGATGCACAGAACTGGAACAACCGCATCTATGCCTACGAGAATGACGTCCTCTACGCTTTCAGTATCCCCGCCTCCTACGGACAGGGGGCACGGTTCTACCTCAACTCACGCTACCATATTAACAACCATTTCGCCCTCTATTTCAAACTCTCCGAAACAGTCTATACCCCCACATGGGTAAAAGCACGTGCCCTCACCCGTGCCACCCGCACCGATGCGCATCTCCTGCTGCGGATCAACTACTGAAAAATCACTCAATTAACAACAAATCTAACGCTAATTATCCATATAATAGAGGAAAAAACAACAAAAAGACGTTTTTCTGTTGCATATATCAAAAATTATTTATACCTTTGCAGCCGATTTGTAACAATAAACACTTACACCATATGTCACTGAAAAAATTTACAGCCTCAAAGGCACTACTTCTGACAATGCTCTTGATGGGCGGTATCTGTGCATCTGCACAAAACATGAAACCCTTCACCGTGGAAGGACCGGAAGACAGGTACAACATGATTCGTGTTGTCAACGAGACTTCCTTAGACAGTCTCAACTGCCGGATCGTTATTGTCAACGATCTGAGTGAAGTGAAAGAACTGTACGGAGTCTATAACCTCAAAGGTAAATTCGACAAGGACTCCAAAACCAAATGGGTGACTCGCGGAACCGACATGGCTTTGGAAATGCCCAAGGACTGCCCTATTGAGGTCTCCATCGCCGTGGAGTATGTGGACCGTCCTATATGGGACTTCATCATCATCCACATCACCGACGCCGGCAAATATTGAGAGAACAACTTCAAACCATTAATGATGAGCGAATGTGAAAAAATGAAGTGGACGTTCTTAATATGAATTACTCCATCCCTATCAGCCATTCGTCAGCGCTGATGACGCGGATTTTTTTTCCTTCGTGCTCAATGATTCCTGTCTCACCGTACATCACAATGAGGGTTAACACATCACAACCTGTTTTTTTGGCGGCTTTGATTAATCCCCCAACTTCCCGATTGTAGAGTTTGGTAGATGGATTTCTAAAATCATACGTAACCTGAATCAGTTCTTTTACTTTGCTCATTTCGGTGCGTACGAAATCCACTTCATACCGATTGCTTTCACGCAAATAATACAATTGTTCATCTACATATTTTTGACGGCGGAGCAACTCTACAGCGACCACATTTTCCAACCTCCAGCCCATATTCTCAGGCTGCAAAGCAGTGTCACGATTGCTTAAGAATGCGTTGTCAATAACATATTCTTTCAGATTAGTTTGACGCTCCTTACTCTTGAAGGAATACTTGTGCAAGGTGCGAGTCAAATAAGCATTTCCAAGATATGACACATAATTTTTGACCGTTTGAACTGAACGGATATCGTAACTCTTGCGGATGTCCTCAAAGTTGATTTCCTGGCAAAAATTATCTATGATAGTGTCTGCCACTTGTCGTAAAGAAGCAGGGTAACGTACTTTATAGCGCCTGCATATATCTTTCTTTATAATCGCATCAAGCAGGGTCTTGGTATATACCGTTTTATCTATCGACCCATCCATGGTTTCCGGAAAACCTCCATTCAAAAGGTACTCGTTAAGGGCGTGACCGCGCAAACCTATATTCTTAGTGGTGCGTCCGAACAAATCAACTGCATGAATACGGCAATATTCCTCAAAAGAGAAAGGGAAAAGTCGTATTTCGTTATAGCGGCCGGTAAGGTGAGTAATCAACTCTTCACTTAACAAATTGGCATTACTCCCTGTCAAAATCAAGTGCAGACCCTGGCGCAATAATCTGTTGACAAACAAAGGCCAACGCGGCGCATTTTGTATTTCATCAATAAACAGATGTGTATAATCTCCGTAGATACGATACAAGGCCTCTACTATATCATTTAACTCGGATACTTGTATGCTTGCGAGATTTTCATCATCAAAATTGACGTATGCAAATTGCACATTACTCTCACACAGGACTTTTTGGCAGAGTACGGACTTTCCTGCACGACGCACTCCTATAACCACCTGAGCCAATTTACTGTTCAAGTTAATTTGCTTTTCTTCACGGCGGGATAGTAACGCATTACAATCAATTGTCATGAGTTCCTGTCTTTGGTCTGCCAAGATTTGTTCTATGTTTCGCATAATACAACTATTTTCAATTCGCGCTGCAAAGTTAATAAAAATAAATGATATATGCAAGCAAAACGTCTTATTTTGCATATTTTTTAGCACTAAAACATCTTATTTTGCAAATTTTTTAGCACCAAAACATCTTATTTTGCAAATTTTTGAGCGTCAAAACGTCTTATTTTGCAGATTTGAGCTTAAAAAAGAATGATTCGTGCGTGGTCAAAAGAAAAAGTACACGAATAATTCGAACGGCTCCGCCAAATTGGTACGAGGAGGGCATATAGAGGGTATGGAGAGGGTAAGCACTCCGTTCGAAAAATGTTAAACATTTTTTTGGTTGGAAATAATCTCAAACAGCGAAGCATGCCACGCGTAGTGATTGATCAGAACGCAGTAGAGAAAAGCACAACCCAAAGGGCAATACATACTAGTAGAAACTAGTAGAACTAGTAAAAACTATAATAACTAGAAAAGTTTGTTCAGCACCCTTGCCAGGCGGATGCCGGCCTTGTAGAGTTGCTGTTCCATGGGTTCGTGCCAACGATAAATATAATGGTATGCGTTGCCATCCCACGACTGCTGGTAGGTGTAAATATCCGTAGTAAGTCGGTATGTTTGCCAAATCATGTCCGTTTGGGAATAATCATCGCGCAACAATCCTTTCCGCAGATCAGCATATTTTTTCTGCAAAATATCAGCATACTCGCTGTAACTGTATCCCTGTGAATCAATCAATTTGGTGTCCCACACGGCATGCAGGTTGGTGTTCTGTCCAAACCATTTCACTTTGACTGTATTTCCACCTTTATCGTCCAAATGTGCCAAGTGCATGGGACAATACAAATCGCCGTTCAGATGGATGAAAAACCGCAGCGTATGCGGGTCAACAGCCCTTTGTTTGACTTGCTCTCTTAGCACATTTTCAATCGAATCCAACGCCCTGAACAGATTGCCACCCTCCTTGGGGTAATCCACCAATGCTCCGGCAATATCGTCATAGGTCAATCCGGCAGGAAAATCCTGATAGTGCCAGTCGTGACTGTAGGGGTAAATAGTGTCACTTTTTATTTCGTCCGCCCAGTTGGTCCAATAAACCATACCCTCCTTGCCAAGATACTTTTCCACAGCCCTTTTGGCTCGCAGATTCATATTATCGTACGCAATCTTTACGATTATACGATGCCCTTTCTGCCCCCAACCAAATGCAGGCGCGCAATAAACCAGTGCCAACACACTAACCAAAACAAAAGAGAAAACACGCTTCATATCCATACTTATCATTTACGGAACGAGTAATATTTCTGTCCAAAATAAGAGATTGCTACAGTGATACCGGTCACCAGCATCTTGGACGGGGTGGGGTAAAACCCGCACATATCCACAAACAATTTCAGTCCCGAGTACATAACCAACAGGTTGGTACCCACAATTACTATGTACCTGTACAACTGGTGCCACTCCCGCAAAGAAGACTGCGCAAACGTGACGTTCCTGTTGAGCCAAAAACCCGTGAATAAAGTGATGGGAAAAACAATTCCAAACGCTGCAATGTGTGACGAAATGGTCACAAAACCCAATTCCAACATCTCATGTCGCAGCACGAAATTGTAAATCAAAAAGTACAAAACCCAGTCTAACACCATGTTCGCACAACCGCAAAAACCGTAACGAAAGAACTCCGGCGAGACTATTTTGGAGAACTTTGGAACTATTTTTTCTATTTTTTCATAGAAAAAGTCTATTATTTTCGTAATAAATGACGCTAACATTTGTTTTTATCATTTTTTTTTTGTAACTTTGCAGCCGCTAAGCGTGCTGCATGGTTATCAACAACCAAAATACGGTGCAAAGTTAACACATTTTTTTGAAATAAACAAATATTTTACACCGAAACAGCATTTTTTTAGCAAAAAGACAAACTAAAACTGTTTATGGACGACCAACCACCTAATAATGCGGAAAGTAAGGGCGAAAAAGCAATTGGGACAACACTTTCTGAAAGACCTTCAGATTGCACAGCAGATATCAGACACTCTGCTTGTTGCCACAACGGGTGAGCAGACTATCCGGGTCCTGGAAATTGGACCCGGCATGGGTGTACTTACCCAATTCCTTGTAGAAAACCCGCACTACCAAACTACCGCTATCGAGATTGACAGAGAGTCCATACCGTACCTTCTGAACCGCTTCAAGCAACAACTAGGTCACAGCCTGCAACTTATTGAGGGGGATTTTCTCAAATTAGACCTCAACCAACTTTACCCCGACGGAAACTTCTGCGTCATAGGCAATTATCCATACAATATATCCTCACAAATCTTCTTCAAAGTACTGGAATACAAAGACCGCATTCCCGTCTGTTCAGGCATGATACAGAAAGAGGTGGCGGAACGAATGGCTGCCAAGCCAGGTTGTAAAGCCTACGGAATATTGTCAGTACTCTTGCAAGCATACTACGACATTGAATACTTATTCACCGTGCATGAGTATGTGTTTGACCCGCCTCCAAAGGTCAAATCGGCTGTCATCAGGCTTACCCGAAACCACCGACAGTACATGAATTGCAATGAGGCACTATTCAAAACTGTGGTCAAAACAGCCTTCAATCAGCGACGAAAACAGATGCGCAACTCGCTCATGGCTCTCGTAGGAAAAGACAACCCCATACTACAAGACCCCGTCTTTACCAAAAGACCTGAACAACTTTCAGTGGACGAGTTTGCGCTGCTCACCAACAGAATTGAACAATCACTACCTAAAAATGAGAACCAATGTCTGAACTGAGAATATTTTACAAAGAAAAAGAAAAAATCCGGATTGCACGGACCATTGATACGCTCAAAGAACTGGATAAGAAGGATATTATCTGGATTGACCTCGTTGATGTGAAAGAAGAGGTGGAAAACGAATTGGAAAGTTTCCTCAAAATTTACATCCAGGAGGACGAGGAAATTGAGGAGATTGAGATGTCCTCGCGTTACATGCAAACCGACGACTCCATCGTTGCAAACAGCAACTTCCTCCAAGACAATTTCGACACCGAGCCGGTCAGTTTCATCTTGAAAAACAGCATTCTGGTCTCCGTCCGGGATGTGGACATGATGACCTTCAACGACACGGTCAAGAAAATGTTCGTCAATACACGTAACTTTCCCACCGGATTCCACGTCTTGGTGGCACTGTTCGAGACCCGGGTAGAGTACGATGCCGACATGATTGAGGACACCACCGACGAAATCACCCGACTGTCTGAAATCATTACTAAAACAAGCAACAGTGTGGATGAAGACGTACTTATCCAAATCAAGGACTTGCAGGAAAAAGTAACTATCATCCGACAAAATATCATGGACAAACAGCGTGTTATCAGTAATATCCTCAAGTGCGATTTTTTCCCCGAGGAACTGCAACCACGACTAACCATGATCATCAAGGATATCAATTCACTGTTCGAATACACCAAGTTCGGGTTTGACCGTTTGGACTACCTGCAGGATACTTTCCTCGGCTTGGTGAACATCGAGCAGAACAAGATTATCAAGATTTTCACCGTGGTCAACGTCATCTTCCTGCCACCCACCTTGGTCGCCAGTATGTATGGTATGAACTTCGACTTCATGCCCGAACTCCACTGGCAGCACGGATACCTCTTCTCTATCGCTTTAATGCTGATTTTCACAGGATTGGTACTACTGATATTCCGACTGAAGAAGTGGCTGTAAACATGCTGTTGAAAACTATGTTGATACAAGTTGATAATTTTTCATAACTCGTCGTTGTTCACACAACTCAAGCTGACATCCTGATTTATTAACAACATCACCTTTTTGATTTAGCGATGGTTACAAAACTTATCAACTTTATCAACACGATATAAAAAATAAGAGATTTTTAAAAGAAATATATTTATACTATATTTTCACAATCCGAGAGTCATGCAAAACGACCAACTCATAGAACAAATCAACCAACTGCGCCGTCAGAAAAATGCCGTCATCATGGCGCACTATTATCAAACGGCGGACATCCAGCAAATTGCCGACTTTATTGGCGATTCACTCGCATTGGCTCAACAAGCCAAGAAAACCAATGCCGACATCATTGTTCTCTGCGGAGTGCACTTCATGGGAGAAACGGCTAAAATCATCTGTCCCGACAAGAAAGTTCTTGTTCCAGACCCGAATGCAGGCTGCTCACTGGCGGACAGTTGCAAGGCGGAGGACTTGGCACGATTCAAGGCGGAACACCCGGACCACACCGTTATTAGTTACGTCAATACCACCGCCGAGGTCAAAGCGCTGACAGACGTATGTGTCACCAGTTCCAATGCACGCAAGATTGTGGACACTTTCCCCAAGGATGCCAAACTGATTTTCGGTCCCGACAAGAACCTCGGTAATTATATAAATAGTGTCACCGGCAGGCACATGATTCTTTGGAACGGGGCGTGTCATGTGCATGAGCGTTTCTCGGTAGAGCGGCTTGTCGCACTCAAAAAACAGTACCCCCATGCCAAGGTACTCGCTCATCCCGAGTGCAAAGCCGCTATTATCACCCTGGCTGATGTGGTAGGCTCTACGGCTGCATTGCTCGATTATGCCAAAAATTCCGATTCAAACGAGTTTCTGGTGGCGACCGAGTCGGGTATCCTTTTCGAAATGAATCGCGCATGCCCGGACAAAACCTTTATTCCTGTACCGCCGGAAATGAGTGAATCCTTTGACAAAGACGGCAACCTCATCCCTTGCGCTTGCAACGAGTGCAACTACATGCGACTCAACACCATGCAGAAACTCTATGACTGTCTCCTCAACGAGACCAACGAGATACATGTTGCTCCCGAAATAGCCGCAAAGGCAATTGTCTGCATTGACCGCATGTTGGAACTATCAAAGTAGATACTCTATTATGATATTATTATGATATTATTATGGTATTATTATGTTATTATTATGATATTATTATGCTATTATTATGATATAAGGCTACAAACATGCATACAAAAATAAAACAAAATATAAACAACTTAAAACTTTTTTTATTATGGTAAGCTACAAAGAACTTGGCCTCGTAAACACCCGCGAGATGTTTGCAAAGGCAATCAAAGGCGGATACGCAATTCCCGCCTTCAACTTCAACAACATGGAGCAACTCCAGGCTATCATCAAGGCTGCTGCTGACACCAAGAGCCCTGTTATCCTGCAAGTTTCCAAGGGCGCTCGCAACTATGCCAACCAAACACTCCTCCGCTATATGGCACAGGGTGCGGTAGAGTACGCCAAAGAACTGGGCTGGGAAAACCCGCAGATCTGTCTGCACCTCGACCATGGTGACTCTTTCGAACTCTGCAAGAGTTGCGTGGACTTCGGCTTCTCCAGCGTAATGATTGACGCTTCTTCTCTGCCTTACGAGGAGAATATCGCCCTCACCAAGAAAGTAGTGGACTATGCACACCAATTTGACGTAACCGTTGAGGCGGAATTGGGCGTTCTCGCAGGCGTTGAGGAGGAAGTGGCATCTGAGGTAAGTCACTACACCAAACCCGAAGAAGTGGTTGATTTTGCTACCCGCTCAGGCTGCGACTCGCTCGCCATCTCCATCGGTACCAGCCACGGTGCCTACAAGTTCACTCCGGAACAGTGCACACGCGACCCCAAGACCGGTCGTCTTGTTCCTCCTCCATTGGCTTTTGACGTGCTCGATGCTGTAATGGAGCAACTCCCCGGATTCCCCATCGTTCTTCATGGATCTTCTTCTGTTCCGCAGGAGTATGTTGATATGATAAACAAATATGGCGGCAAACTG
>ODAI013320015.1_pt1 | contig 20265 bp, 33 predicted proteins | sample 1539321 | NCBI WGS metagenome assembly ODAI01 (sample SAMN02144231, study PRJEB22623) | gut metagenome | biome: sheep rumen | host: Ovis aries | place: New Zealand
GCATTAGGTGTTATCAGGGATGTAGAAGCTCCTACATACGATGACTCTGTAGCTGCTCAGATAGAAGAGGTTAAGGCAGCGAAGAAGTACCACAACTTCGCAGAACTGCTTGAGACAAATGACATCTGGACAGTAGAGTAATACTCGCGTACATTATATAATATATAAAGAAATATCCCAGCCTCTTCTTAAAGGCTGGGATATTCTTTTTGTCTTTTGGGGAGAGGTCTTAGAACTTGTAATCTAATCCGACACCAATGACATTATTGGAGCGAGAGTATGTCTCAATACCATAGCTTGTGGTTTTCTTATTGTCGCTGTAGAGACTAATGAAATAGCTGGCATTAAGACGCATCTTCTCGTTGATATTCCATGCTCCACCCAAACCAAGTGACCAGCTGTCGCACGCAAATGAGGTGTTCTGCTGATACTCCTCAGTAATGCCGTAGTCAGTACGCTGTCCGCCACAGCTGATAGTGAATTTCTTGTTGATGTCGTATTCTACTCCGGCAAGAATCTCGTGGGTGCCGTGCGAGAGTGTCTTCTGACGGTCATTTGCCATCTTGGCGTTCTTATCGTCGAAGAAATGGTATTCTACGGCAGCACGAAGCTTTGGTGTAAATTCGTACCCAACTGCTGCAACGAACAATGCAGGCATATCGTAGCGGGTGCGGACGCCATCCTGATAGGGGGCAGTATAGGCACCGAGCTGGCTTTGTAAACCTTGCAGTTTAGCCATAGCACCCTGAGGGTCTTTTGCCATAAGGGCAGCAATGGTAGTAGCACCAAGTCCGGCATCAAGGACGTTTGTATCGTTTTTGGGATTAACCTTAGTACGGAATTCGTAGCGTGCAGACACTGTGAGAGGTCCCTGATGGTAGGCAAGGCTGATGAGTGGGGTGAAGCCCCAGCCCTTCTGGTCAACATCGAGCAACAACTTTGCAACTTCGCCAAGTTGAGGATGGTCTTTGGCAATAACATGTCCGCGATAATAACCATCGTAGTAATTGGCGCGGATGCCTACCGCTGCTGAAAGGCAGTCAAGAATCTTGTAGGTAAAGTTGAACTGTCCACCATAGATGTACTGCTTTCCCTTCATCTCGGAATTCAGGACATACTGATTTGGGGCAATGCCGTTAGCATTTAGCATGCTTTGCAAGAGAACTTTAAACATGGGGACACCCTGCTTGTATTCCACATATCCGCCGCTACCCACGATGCCTATCATAGTGGAAAGCGCCCAACGGTCTTTCTTATAGGAAGCAAAGAGGGCAGGAACGATAGGAGCAGAAGCATTGCCATCGAATTTCGTTTCTCCTGCAGGGGTAGTGAGCTTGATGTCTCTGTTCTGCCAAGGTTTCTGGAAGTTGATTGAAAGTTGCCATCCTTCATGTCCCCATGCAAGACCTGCTGGGTTAGAGTAGGCAGCATCAATTTCGGTTGTTGCACCACGCGCAAACATACGGTCAAAAGCAATGTGATAATTTGTGTTGGTCATCAGACCTCCAGCACTTGCAGTAGCAGTAAAAGCTAATAGTGCAAGCATAATGGTGTGGAGTTTCTTCATTGTGCTTAATAGGGAGATTAGAGAAAGAAATATTTTAATTATTGAAAAAAGACTTAGTCTAATACTTCGTATTTGCTATGCTGACTCTTATATTCCGGCACGATCTCCTTCATCTTCTTTACTATTGCCATATCATCATATTTCAAGGCAAGTTCGAAAAGTGCCTTTTCGTTAGCAAGAGCCTGTTCGTATGGATATTCTCGTACTTTTGCTATCTTAATCTTTGGATGTATAGTAGGAATTGTCTGCTCTTCGTCATTAAGCAGTTCTTCATACAGTTTCTCTCCGTCGCGGAGTCCTGTGAATTTTATTTCCACTCCTTTTGCACCAGAAAGGTCAATCATGCGTTGTGCAAGGTCTGCTATGCGTACAGGTTTACCCATATCGAATATGTATATCTCGCCACCTTTTCCCATTGTTCCTGCTTCAAGCACCAGCTGGCAAGCCTCTGGTATCAGCATGAAGAAACGTATGATGTCAGGATGTGTAACAGTAAGCGGACCTCCATTCTTCAGTTGTTCGCGGAAAAGAGGTATTACAGAGCCGTTTGAACCGAGTACATTTCCGAAACGTGTTGTAATGAACTGTGTGCCCTTCTGGTGTGCATTTAGGGATTGACAATATATTTCGCAGATACGTTTACTGCATCCCATGACATTAGTAGGATTGACAGCCTTGTCGGTAGAAATCATGACAAATTTCTTCGCACCATATTTTACTGCCAAGTCTGCTATGATGCGTGTGCCATACACATTATTTGTAATAGCTACCCCAGGGTTGTTCTCCATCATTGGAACATGCTTGTATGCAGCTGCATGGAAGACGTATTCGGGTTTGTATTTTGCAAATATGCTTTCCATGAGGATAGGGGCAGAGATTGAGCCCACAATGGTCTCGCAAGGAATATCTGGATATTTTCGCGCCATGTAGAGACGCACATTATGCATTGGTGTCTCTGCTTGGTCAATGAGTACAAGATTTGAAGGGTTAAATTTTGCAACCTGATGTACCATCTCGCTACCGATAGAGCCTGCAGCGCCTGTAATGAGGATACACTTACCCCGGAGCATTTCGCCTATTGCTTTGATGTCAACCTCTATCTTGTCGCGAGGCAGAAGATCTTCTACATCAACATCTTTGATTTGTTCTTGCAGAATCGGTTTTTTCGGATCCCATTCTTCTGCTGAACTCATCATAAGAATCTTGATGTGCGCTTTGATGAGCTTGTTTATCAGTTCCTCTTGTTCACGGAAATGGTCAACCTGAATAGGGCTTACGATAATAGCGCTGACATTTGCATTGCGTAGATGTTGTATTATGTGTGGACCTACTCGGCGAATCTTCATTCCCATGAGGTATTTGCTCTTCAAAGAACCATCAGGACTTATAAAACCGACAATTTCATATTTTGAATGTGGATTCTTCAGAATGCTTTGTGCTATAGAGACGCCACCTTCCTTTACACCGTAAATTATGACACGGGTGCGCTTGTTCGTAACCTGAACAACCTCGTAAAGATATTTTATGATTATTCTCAAAGCCCATTGTCCCAATGCGGACAGAAGGAACATTATGAAGAATGTTGTACGTGTCGTATGAGCAATAATCGTGCTGGTTGGCATGAATTCCCTCACAATGATGACCAAGACGAAACCTATAATCAATGCTATGCCCTGTCGCACAAGGTCGATTGTACTGCTGAAGCGCATGATGCCAGAATAGGTATGCATCGCTCTCATTCCGATGATGAAGAATGGAAGGGTGAAAATCCAAGTACGGAGATAATGCCAGAAATTACTTGCCAGTTTGTCTCCTCCAACCTCAAAATATGATGCGAGTAATCCTGCAAAAAGAATGATGGAGCAGTCAATTATAAGTACACACCAATAGGGGAGAGTCTTCTTTGAAAAGTACCAAGAGACAATTTTTCGGATAGCGTTATGATTCATGATCAATAATTTTTGATAATGATAAATAATGTTGCAAAGATAGAAAATTTTGTAATATTGTGCAAGAAATATCTATGTTTTTTCGCAATATGCATAATATTTGTCGACAAAATGGCGGAAAAAGTGCCTTCCTCTACCTCTAAAAAGTTCCGTCAAATGTATTTTCCTGTTAAAGGGAAGGGCTTTTTGTGCCCTCGCTGGAAAGATTTTATTCCCACACTTGGGAATTTTTGTATGCTCGTAGTGGAACGAAATTTGTGTCGTTCTCATAAAAGGCAGAAAAGGAATGAAAAGATAGGCTATAAAGGCAAGAACAGGTTTCAAAGACGTGTAAAAGATGTGTGCAAATGTTAAATAAATCTAAATCGGCTAACATGTAGGGTAATATTTATGTGATTTGTTTTGCCATATTATATATAATTTGTACCTTTGCAGCCGCAAATTTATGGCCTCTACCCGAAATATACCGCTAGGTAAGCCGTGATTTTGTCGGTGCGACCTTGGAAAAGAGCTCCTCGGTTAGCATCGTCTTATGCTGTCGATATTAATATATAAAATAAGTATAAACAAAAAAAATTAAAACAATGCCTACAATTCAACAATTGGTAAGAAAAGGCAGAAAGGTACTTGTAGACAAGAGCAAGTCACCAGCTTTGGACTCATGTCCACAGCGTCGTGGAGTGTGCGTGCGTGTGTATACAACTACCCCTAAGAAGCCTAACTCGGCTATGCGTAAGGTAGCCCGTGTTCGACTGACGAACACAAAAGAAGCGAACTCATACATTCCTGGAGAAGGACACAACTTGCAGGAGCACTCAATCGTGCTTGTGCGTGGTGGTCGTGTAAAGGACTTGCCAGGTGTACGTTATCACATCGTACGTGGAACACTTGATACAGCTGGTGTGGCATCACGTACACAGCGCCGCTCTAAGTACGGAGCAAAGAGACCAAAAGCTGCAAAGAAGTAAAAAACAGTAACGGTCTTAAAAACAGAAATCAGGTTGAGTAAATGACCCGTGAAGGGCATTGAAGCCGAAGTAAGACAACCAAGAAAATTTAAAAGCTAAAAATGAGAAAAGCAAAACCAAAGAAGAGGGTGATCCTACCAGATCCCGTCTACAATGACAAGAAAGTGTCAAAGTTTGTCAACCATCTGATGTATGATGGCAAGAAGAATACCTCTTATGAGATTTTCTATGCTGCTATCAACACTGTAGGTGAAAAGATGAAGGATGAAGAGAAGTCTGCACTCGATATATGGAAGCAGGCTTTGGATAACGTAACCCCACACGTAGAGGTTAAGAGCCGCCGTATCGGTGGTGCAACATTCCAGGTGCCAACAGAGATTCGCCCTGATCGTAGGGAGTCTATCTCTATGAAGAACCTTATCTCTTTCGCTCGCAAACGCGGCGGTAAGGGTATGGCTGATAAACTCGCAGCGGAGATTATGGATGCATATAACAACCAAGGGGGTGCCTTCAAGCGTAAGGAAGATATGCACCGCATGGCTGAAGCTAACCGTGCTTTTGCACATTTCCGTTTTTAATTAAATAATGTAAATTAGTTATACAGAAATGGCAAAACACGATCTTCATTTGACAAGAAACATCGGTATCATGGCTCACATCGATGCCGGTAAGACAACAACTTCAGAGCGTATCCTCTTCTATACAGGTAAGACTCACAAAATCGGTGAGGTGCACGAAGGCGCAGCAACAATGGACTGGATGGAACAGGAGCAGGAGCGTGGTATCACTATTACCTCTGCTGCTACAACATGTTTCTGGAAGTATAACGACAAGCAGTATAAGATTAACCTTATCGATACTCCGGGACACGTGGACTTCACTGCTGAGGTGGAGCGTTCTTTGCGTGTGCTCGATGGCGCTGTTGCAACTTATTGTGCAGTAGGTGGTGTAGAGCCTCAGTCAGAGACTGTATGGCGCCAGGCTGATAAGTATGAGGTTCCTCGTATCGGATATGTAAACAAGATGGACCGTTCTGGTGCAAACTTCTTTGATGTTGTGCAGCAGATGAAGGATGTCCTGGGTGCAAATCCAGTACCTCTCTGTGTGCCAATCGGTGCAGAAGAGACCTTCAAGGGTCTTGTTGACCTCGTTAAGATGAAGGCTATCCTTTGGCATGATGAGACAATGGGTGCTGACTATGACGTAGAGGAAATTCCTGCAGACCTCGTTGACGAGTGCAACGAATGGCGTGAGAAGCTCCTTGAGTCTGCAGCAAACTTTGACGAGGCACTTATGGAGAAGTATTTCGAAGACCCTTCTACTATCACAGAAGAAGAGATTATCGCTGCTATCCGTAAGGGAACACTTGCTTTGGAGTGTGTGCCTATGCTTTGCGGTTCTTCATTCAAGAACAAGGGCGTGCAGACAATGCTTGACTATGTTTGCGCATTGCTTCCTTCTCCACTGGATAACCCAGAGGTAGTAGGAACAGAGCCAGGCGATGAGTCTGTTGAGGTTAAGTTCGAAACAAAAGAGGACGCTCCAACAGCAGCTCTCGCATTCAAGATTGCAACAGACCCATATGTAGGACGTCTCGTATTCTTCCGTGTATATTCAGGTAAGATTGAGGCTGGTTCTTATGTATATAACCCACGTTCTGGCAAGAAGGAGCGTATCAGCCGCCTCTTCCAGATGCACTCAAACAAGCAGAATCCTGTTGATGAAATCGCTGCAGGTGATATCGGTTCTGGTGTAGGGTTCAAAGATATCCGTACAGGTGATACCCTCTGTGATGAGGATCACCAGATAGTATTGGAGTCTATGACATTCCCTGATACCGTTATCTCTATTGCCGTAGAGCCAAAGTCACAGGCTGATATTGCAAAACTTGACAATGGTCTTGCTAAGCTTGCTGAAGAAGACCCAACATTCACAGTTCGTACAGATGAGCAGAGCGGTCAGACTGTTATCAGCGGTATGGGTGAGTTGCACCTCGATATCATCATCGATCGTCTGAAGCGTGAGTTCAAGGTTGAATGTAATCAGGGTAAGCCACAGGTTAACTACAAGGAAGCAATCACCAAGGAAGTCAACCTCCGTGAGGTTTATAAGAAGCAGTCAGGTGGACGCGGTAAGTTCGCTGACATCATTGTTAACATCGGTCCTAAGGACGAAGACTATAAGGAAGGCGATTTGCAGTTCATCAATGAGGTGAAGGGCGGTAACGTGCCTAAGGAATTCATCCCAGCTGTTCAGAAGGGCTTCGAAGACTGTCTCAAGAGTGGTGTACTTGGCGGATATCCTGTAACAGGTCTGAAGGTTACACTTATCGATGGTAGCTTCCACCCAGTTGACTCTGACCAGTTGTCATTCGAACTCGCTGCGCGCAATGCTTTCAAGAATGCATGTCCTAAGGCAGGTCCTTGCCTCATGGAGCCAATCATGAAGGTAGAGGTTGTAACACCAGAAGAGAACATGGGTGACGTAATCGGTGACCTCAATAAGCGTCGTGGTATGGTACAGGGTATGGAAGATGCCCGTTCCGGCGCTAAGGTCGTTAAGGCTATGGTTCCATTGGCTGAGATGTTCGGCTATGTAACAGCATTGCGTACCATCACATCAGGTCGTGCTACTTCTTCTATGGAATATGACCACCATGAGCCAGTATCAAGCTCTATCGCCAAGGCAATCTTGGAGGAGAACGGCGGTCGCGCTGATTTGGTATAAAATAAAGAGTACCCGTGAGCAAATGACTCTTTACGGGTACCATATTTAAATAATAACAATAATAAAACAAACTGAAAAATTATGAGTCAGAAAATCCGTATCAAGCTGAAGTCTTATGACCACACACTGGTTGACAAGTCAGCTGAGAAGATTGTTAAAGCCGTTAAGGCAACAGGCGCTATCGTTAGTGGTCCAATTCCACTTCCAACACACAAGCGCATCTATACAGTAAACCGTTCTACCTTCGTTAACAAGAAGGCTCGTGAGCAGTTCCAGCTTTCAGACTACAAGCGTCTGATTGACATCTACAGCTCAACAACAAAGACTGTTGACGCTCTGATGAAGCTCGACCTCCCTTCTGGTGTAGAAGTAGAAATCAAGGTGTAGTAAATTATTAAACGTAACAAGGAATAAATTAAAAATTTAAATTGAAATGCCAGGATTAATTGGAAGAAAAATCGGAATGACATCCGTTTTCAGTGCCGACGGTAAGAATACACCGTGCACTGTCATCGAAGCTGGTCCTTGTGTCGTAACCCAGGTTAAGACCGTTGAGAAAGACGGTTATGCTGCATATCAGCTTGGTTTCGGCGAGCGTAAGGAGTCTCGTACAACCAAACCAATGATGGGAGCCTTTAAGAAGGTCGGCACAACACCAAAACAGCACTTGGCCGAGTTCAAATTCGACGAGGAGAAAAACCTCGGAGACACCATTACAGCGGAAATCTTTTCTGAAGGCGACTTCGTTGACGTTGTCGGCACATCAAAGGGTAAAGGTTTCCAAGGTGTTGTAAAGCGTCACGGTTTTGGTGGCGTAGGACAGGCTACACACGGTCAGGATGACCGCCTTCGTAAGCCAGGTTCTATCGGTGCCTGCTCTTACCCTGCAAAGGTATTCAAGGGCATGCGCATGGGTGGACACATGGGCAACGAGCGTGTTACAACGCAGAATCTGCGAGTTATTAAAGTTATCCCAGAGAGCAACCTCGTTATCGTAAAGGGCTCTGTTGCAGGATATAATGGTTCAACAGTATTAATCAAGAAGTAAGGTCATGGAAGTAAACGTATTAGACATACAGGGCAAAGAGACAGGCCGCAAAGTGGTTCTGAACGATGCTATCTACGCTATCGAGCCTAACGACCATGTTCTCTACCTCGATGTAAAGCAGTATCTCGGCAATCAGCGTCAGGGTACAGCAAAGGCAAAAGAGCGCAGCGAAATGTCTGGCTCAACACGCAAACTCGGTCGTCAGAAGGGTGGCGGCGGTGCACGTCGTGGTGATATTAACTCACCAGTGCTCGTTGGTGGCGCACGTGTATTCGGTCCACGTCCACGCGATTACCGCACAAAGCTCAATTTAAAAACAAAGCAGCTCGCTCGTAAGAGTGCTCTCTCATACAAGGTACAGGAAAATGGTATCGTTGTTGTTGAGGACTTCAACATACAGACACCAAAGACCAAGGAGATACTCAACATCATGAAGGCTCTCGGCGTTGATGGTAAGAAGGTACTCTTCCTTATGCCTGAAGAGAATAAGAGTGTATATCTTTCAGCACGCAACCTGCAGAAGGTAGAGGTGATGGGTGCAGCAATGCTCAACGCCTACAAGGTGATGAACGCTGACACTATCGTACTCTGCGAGAACGCTGTTAAGAAAATAGAAGAAGTCTTAATCAAGTAAACTTAAAAAGGAGAAACAGATTATGGCATTTATCATTAAGCCCATTGTCACTGAGAAGATGACAAGGATTACAGAAAAGCGGCCAAACCGCTATGGCTTCATTGTTAAGCCAGAGGCCAACAAGATCCAGATTAAGCAGGAGGTTGAGGCTCGCTACAATGTTACAGTAGAAGACGTTAACACTATGAGATATGCTGGCAAGCGCTCAAGCCGCTATACAAAGGCTGGTCTCATCCGTGGTCAGAAGAACGCCTTCAAGAAAGCAATCGTTACTCTTAAAGAGGGCGAGGAAATAGATTTTTACAGCAATATATAATATTAGAAAATGGCAGTACGTAAATTAAAACCAGTTACACCTGGTCAAAGACACAAAGTTATTGGCACGTTCGAGGATATTACTGCATCCGTGCCAGAGAAGTCTCTCGTTTACGGTAAGCGTTCTACCGGTGGTCGAAACAACACTGGTAAGATGACTGTCCGTTACAAAGGCGGTGGTCACAAGAAGAAGTTCCGTATGATCGACTTCAAGCGAGAGAAAGATGGTGTTCCAGCTGTAGTAAAGTCAATAGAGTATGATCCAAACCGTTCGGCTCGTATCGCTCTGTTGTACTATGTTGACGGTGAAAAACGTTACATTATTGCTCCTAACGGACTTCAGGTAGGTGCTACATTGATGTCTGGTGCGGAGGCTGCTCCTGAGGTAGGCAATGCTCTTCCTTTGGCAAGCATTCCAGTAGGTACCGTTATCCACAACATCGAGCTCCGTCCCGGACAGGGTGCTCTGCTCGTTCGTTCGGCAGGTAATTTCGCTCAGTTGACTTCTCGTGAAGGCAGTTATTGTGTAATTAAACTCCCTTCTGGCGAAACACGTAAGGTGCTTTCTGCTTGTAAGGCAACAGTAGGAGCTGTTGGCAACTCTGACCATGCTCTTGAGCAGTCAGGTAAGGCAGGACGCTCACGCTGGCTCGGTCGTCGTCCACACAACCGTGGTGTTGTAATGAACCCAGTTGATCACCCAATGGGTGGTGGTGAAGGACGTCAGTCAGGCGGACACCCACGTTCACGTAAGGGCTTATATGCTAAGGGTCTCAAGACTCGTGCTCCCAAGAAGCAAAGCAATAAGTACATTATAGAAAGAGCTAACAAGAAGTAAACCCACAAATTAAAGAAAAGAAATTATGAGTCGTTCACTTAAAAAGGGTCCATATATCAACGTTTCTCTCGAGAAGAAAATTCTCGCTATGAATGAGAGCGGAAAGAAAAGTGTCGTAAAGACATGGGCCAGAGCTTCTGTAATCTCACCTGATTTCGTGGGTCATACAGTAGCTGTTCATAACGGTAACAAATTCATTCCTGTCTATGTGACGGAGAACATGGTCGGACACAAGTTCGGCGAGTTTGCTCCAACACGTCGTTTCGGCGGACATGCCGGTAACAAGAAATAAGGCGGGCTAATCCATTAAAAAGAAAACTAAATGGGAGCAAGAAAACATAACGCTGCTGAAGCTATTAAAGCGGCTAAAAAGAATCAATACTTTGCCAAGCTCGTTGGTGTGCCCTCATCTCCACGTAAGATGCGCTACGTTGTGGACATGATTCGTGGCATGGAGGTAAACAGAGCTCTTGGCGTACTCCGTTTCTCTAAGAAGCAGGCTTCTGCTGACGTTGAGAAACTGTTGCGCTCTGCTATCGCAAACTGGGAGGTCAAGAATGACCGCAAAGCTGAAGATGGCGAGTTGTATATCTCAAAGATATTTGTTGACGAAGGCGTAACAATGAAGCGTATGCGTCCTGCACCACAGGGACGTGGATATCGTATCCGCAAACGTTCTAATCACGTAACGCTGTTTGTAGACACAAAAACCAATGATGAAAAATAAGTAGTATGGGACAGAAAGTTAATCCAATAGCAAATCGCCTCGGCATCGTCCGTGGCTGGGATTCAAACTGGTTCGGTGGTAAAAGTTTCGGTGAGAATCTCGTAGAGGATCAGAAAATACGTAAGTACCTCAACGAGCGTCTTGCAAAAGCCAGCGTATCACGCATTGTCATCGAGCGCACTTTGAAGCGTGTCACTATCACTATTTGCACTGCCCGTCCGGGTATCGTCATTGGTAAAGGTGGACAGGATGTAGATAAGTTGAAGGAAGAATTGAAGAAACTCTATGGTAAGGAGATTCAAATCAATATCTTCGAGATAAAGAAACCAGACCTCGATGCTAATATCGTTGCAAATTCTATCGCTCGCCAGGTAGAGGGCAAGATTGCTTATCGTCGCGCTATAAAGATGGCTATCCAAAATACCATGCGCGCCGGTGCTGAAGGCATCAAGGTCCAGATTTCTGGTCGTCTGAATGGTGCAGAAATCGCACGTTCAGAGATGCTCAAAGAAGGTCGTACACCACTGCATACATTCCGTGCAGATATCGACTACTGCAAGACAGAAGCTCTTACAAAGGTCGGACTCCTCGGTATTAAGGTATGGATATGCCGTGGTGAGGTTTACGGAAAACGTGATCTCGCACCTAACTTCTCTCAGGAGAAGACTGGCGGCAACCGTCCTGGCGCAGGTCGTCGCGAAGGTCGTGGTGGAAACCGTAAGAGAAACAATAATCGTTAAAACAAGAAGCTACTATGTTACAGCCAAAAAGAGTAAAATATAGAAGACCGCAAGATGGACGTGGCAATAAAGGCAACGCCCACCGTGGTACACAGCTTGCTTTCGGTTCTTTCGGTATCAAGACCCTTGAACCAAAGTGGATAGATAGCAGACAAATAGAGGCTGCCCGTGTGGCAATCAACCGTAAGATGAACCGTGAAGGTCAGGTGTGGATTCGTATCTTCCCTGATAAACCAATCACAAGAAAACCTGCGGATGTACGTATGGGTAAAGGTAAGGGTGACCCAGCAGGATGGGTGGCTCCTGTAACACCAGGACGTATCCTCTTCGAGATTGAAGGTGTTCCTTTCGATATCGCAAAAGAGGCTCTCAGACTTGGAGCACAGAAATTGCCTGTTAAAACAAAATTTGTTGTACGTCGTGATTACGACAAAAACGCTTAAACTATGAAGATTAAAGAATTAAAAGAACTTGATGTCAAGGAATTGACAGAGAAGTTGGAGAATGCACAGTCAGCTCTCGAGACAATGAAGCTGAACCACACAGTGTCTCCCCTCGAGAATCCATCACAGATTAAAGCGGCTCGTCGTGACATCGCACGTATGAAAACAGAGATTCGCTTACGTGAACTTAACAAATAATAATGGTCCAGATGGAAATGCGTAATTTAAGAAAGACAAGACAGGGTGTTGTTACAAGCAACAAGATGGATAAAACCATTGTTATTGCATCCAAGTTCAAGGAGAAGCACCCAATCTATGGTAAGTTTGTGCAGAAGACTAAAAAGTATCATGCACATGATGAGAAGAATGAGGCAAATGTAGGTGATACAGTCCTCATTATGGAGACACGTCCACTCTCCAAGACAAAGAGGTGGAGATTAGTTTCAATAATTGAAAAAGCTAAGTAATTATGATACAGGCAGAATCAAGACTTACAGTATGTGACAACAGCGGTGCACGTGAGGCTCTTTGCATTCGCGTACTTGGTGGTACACGTCGCCGTTATGCAAGTGTTGGTGACACTATCGTCGTTGCTGTCAAGAATGTTATCGCTTCAAGCGATTTAAAGAAAGGTGCAGTATCAAAGGCTCTTATCGTACGTACAAAGAAAGAGATTCGTCGTGCTGATGGTTCATACATCCGTTTCGATGATAACGCTTGCGTACTTCTGAACAATGCTGGTGAATTACGTGGCAGCCGTATCTTCGGTCCTGTTGCTCGTGAACTCCGTGCAGTTAACATGAAGGTGGTTTCTTTGGCGCCTGAGGTACTTTAGTCTTCACGAACTTCTAAAAAAGTAAAAACAATGAGTAAGTTACATATTAAGAAAGACGATACCGTTATTGTTCTTACCGGTAGAGATAAGGGCAAGAAGGGAAAGGTACAGAAGGTACTCGTAAAAGAAGAGCGCGCAATCGTCGAGGGTATCAATATGGTATCTAAGAGCCAGAAGCCTTCTGCAAAGAACCCACAAGGTGGTATCGTGAAACAAGAGGCTCCAATCCATATTTCAAACTTGAGCCTCATTGATCCAAAGAGCGGTAAGGCAACTCGTGTTTCTATCAAGCATGAGGGTAAGAATGTTATCCGTATCTCTAAAAAATCAGGGGAGGAAATCAAGTAATGGAAACAGCACAGTTAAAGAAAGTATATAAGGAGACTATTGCTCCTGAGTTGAAGAAGCAGTTCAACTACTCTTCAGCAATGCAGATTCCTGAGCTGAAGAAGATTGTTATCAACATGGGTCTCGGCAATGCTACACAGGATAAGAAGATTATCGATGTAGCTATCAATGAGATTACAACAATCACAGGTCAGAAGGCTGTTGCCACATTCTCAAAGAAGGATATTGCAAACTTCAAGTTGCGTAAGAAGATGCCTATCGGTGTTATGGTTACATTGCGTCGTGAGCGCATGTATGAGTTCCTTGAGAGACTCGTTCGTGTAGCTCTGCCACGTATTCGTGACTTCAAGGGTATCCAGTCAAAACTTGATGGTCGTGGAAATTATACCTTGGGTATCCAGGAGCAGATTATCTTCCCTGAGATAAACATTGATGCTATCGATCGCATACAGGGTATGAATATTACCTTTGTAACAACAGCCAAGACTGATGAAGAAGGCTATGCTCTTCTCAAAGCTTTTGGTCTGCCATTTAAGAACGCTTAATTATTATAGAATATGGCAAAAGAATCAATGAAGGCTCGCGAGGTAAAGCGTGCTAAACTGGTTGCTAGATATGCAGAGAAACGCGCAGCTTTGAAGAAGGTAATAGCTACCTCTGAAGATGCTGCAGAACGTTATGAAGCAGCTCGCGCATTGCAGGCAATACCAAAGAATGCCAATCCTATACGCTTACACAATCGTTGTAAGGTGACAGGACGTCCAAAGGGTTATATTCGCCAGTTTGGTATCTCACGTATTCAGTTCCGTGAGATGGCGTCAGCTGGTCTTATACCTGGTGTAAAGAAGGCAAGCTGGTAAGAAAAGAAAGAATTGGGAGAAAACATCTTCCGTATTATTTAATATTGTCGGGGTAGGCCCGATTAATTAAAAAATTATTTTAAAATGACAGATCCAATAGCAGATTATCTGACACGACTCAGAAATGCAATCATGGCGAAACATCGTGTGGTTGAAGTTCCTGCGTCAAACCTTAAGAAGGAGATGACAAAAATCCTCTTCGAGAAAGGTTACATCTTGAACTACAAGTTCATAGAGGATGGTCCTCAGGGCTCTATTAAGATTGCCTTGAAGTATGATCCTATCACAAAGCAAAACGCTATCAAGAGTTTGCAGCGTGTCTCTACACCAGGCTTGCGTCAGTATGCCGGTTATAAGGACATGCCGAGAGTAATTAACGGATTGGGCATCGCAATACTGTCCACATCTAAAGGTGTAATGACAGACAAGGAAGCTGCTGAGCAGAAGATTGGTGGCGAAGTTCTTGCTTATGTATATTAATTGGGAGGATTTATTATGTCAAGAATAGGTAAGTTACCAATTACTATCCCTTCAGGTGTTACAGTATCACAGAATGGTGAAATCGTCACTGTTAAAGGTCCTAAGGGCGAACTCACTCAGAAGGTTGATTCATCCATCAAAGTTATCATTGAGGATGGTCATGTAAAATTTGAAATAGACGAAAACAGCCCTGTAGAAGTAAAGCAGAAGCAGGCATTTCATGGTCTTTATCGTTCACTCATTAATAACATGGTTGTAGGTGTCAGTGAAGGATATAAGAAGACTCTTGAGCTTGTAGGTGTCGGCTATCGTGTATCAAACAAGGGCAATCTTATTGAGTTCTCACTCGGTTATACACACCCAATCTTCATTGAACTTCCAAAAGAAGTTAAGGTAGAGACCAAGTCTGAGCGTAATCAGAATCCGCTACTCATCCTTGAGTCTTGCGACAAGCAACTCATCGGTATGATTTGTGCAAAGATCCGTTCTTTCCGTAAGCCAGAGCCTTATAAGGGCAAGGGTATTTTGTTCCAAGGCGAGGTTATCCGCAGAAAGTCTGGTAAATCAGCAGCGGCTAAGTAATAATCTTTAAAACATACTTAACGATTATGAAAAATAAGAAAGTAGAAAGACGAATCAAGATAAAGTATAGAATTCGCAAGAATGTAAGTGGCACAGCAGAGCGTCCACGTCTCAGTGTATTCCGCTCTAATAAGCAGATTTACGTTCAGGTTATTAACGATGTTGACGGGCGTACACTGGCAAGTGCTTCATCTATCGGCATGGAAGCAATGCCAAAGATTGAGCAGGCTGCAAAGGTCGGAGCACTTCTTGCTGAGAAGGCAAAGGCCGCAGGTATCACCTCAGTAGTATTTGACCGTAACGGCTACCTCTATCATGGACGCGTAAAGGCACTTGCCGACGCTGCACGTGAGGGTGGTCTTAACTTCTAAACGATATTACAGCAATGGAAAAAGCAAAAATTAACAATGAAGAATTGAAAGAGAAGCTGGTAGCCATCAACCGCGTAACAAAGGTTACGAAGGGTGGTCGTACCTTCACATTCGCTGCTATTGTCGTTGTAGGTGACGGTAATGGTACTATCGGATGGGGACTCGGAAAGGCCGGTGAGGTACAGCAGGCTATCGCAAAGGGTGCAGATTCTGCACGTAAGAATCTTATAAAGGTTCCTGTACTGAAAGGTACAATACCACACGAAGTAGAATGTAACTTTGGTGGAGCACAGGTATTCTTGAAGCCAGCAGCTGCTGGTACTGGTATGGTTGCCGGTGGCGCTATGCGTGCTGTATTGGAGAGCGCAGGTGTTAATGATGTGTTGGCAAAGTCTAAGGGCTCGTCTAACCCTCATAACCTCGTAAAGGCTACTATTAAGGCTCTGAGCATGATGCGTGACGCATATACTGTAGCACACGATCGTGGTATTGATATGAAGAAAGTGTTTAACGGATAAAATAGGAAGGAGAAAAAATGGCAACAATTAAAATTCAACAGATAAAGAGCCGTATCGGCGCTTCTGCAGATCAGAAGCGTACCCTTCTTGCACTTGGTTTACATAAGATATCTCAGGTAATAGAAAAGGAGGATACTCCTTCGGTCCGTGGCATGATTCGCAAGGTACACCACCTTGTTAAGGTAGTAGAGTAATAACATATTAAACGACACAGAATTATGAAATTGAATAATTTGCAGCCAGCTGCTGGTTCAACCCATTCACGTCGTCGTATCGGTCGCGGTCCTGGTTCAGGATTGGGTGGTACCTCTACTCGTGGTCACAAGGGTGCTAAGGCACGTTCTGGTTATAAGAAAAAGATTGGTTTCGAAGGCGGTCAGATGCCTCTGCAGCGTCGAGTTCCAAAGTTCGGTTTTAAGAACATCAACCATAAGGAGTATTTTGCTGTAAATCTCTCTACTCTGCAGAAGTTGGCAGAAAAGAAGGGATGGACAGAAATTGGTATACCTCAGCTTGTTGAGGCAGGCTTGACAAACGGCAAGGAAATGGTTAAAATTCTTGCTAATGGTGAACTTAAAGCAAAGCTAACAGTAAAAGCTAATGCTTTCTCTAAAACTGCGGAAGAAGCTATCAAAGCAGTTGGTGGTGAGGCAGTAGTTCTTTAAAATACCATAACTTCTTTAATTCCTTAAAGAAACAATGAAAAAATTCATAGAGACACTGAAGAACTGTTGGAAGGTAGAGGATCTTCGTATCCGTCTTCTCATTACTATCCTCTTTGTCGCTATCTATCGTTTCGGCTCTTTCGTGGTTTTGCCGGGTATTAATCCTGCAAACCTCGAAAAGCTGCAACAGCAGACAGCTGGAGGATTGATGTCGCTTCTTGATATGTTCTCTGGTGGTGCATTCTCAAATGCTTCAATCTTTGCGTTGGGAATTATGCCATACATCTCTGCTTCTATCGTGATGCAGTTGGTGGCAATTGCCGTTCCTTCTTTCCAGAAGATGCAGCGCGAGGGTGAGAGTGGTAGGAAGAAGATTATGCAGTACACCCGTTACCTGACAGTGGCTATCCTGTTGTTCCAAGCACCTTCTTACCTTATGAACTTGAAGATGCAGTCACCTGGTGCACTCGCTTCAGGTCTGTCATGGACAGAATTCATGGTTCCAGCTACAATTATTCTTGCTGCTGGTTCTATGTTTATCCTATGGCTCGGTGAGCGTATTACTGATAAGGGCGTTGGCAATGGTGTTTCACTGATCATTATGATTGGTATCATCGCACGTCTTCCTCAGGCTTTCATACAGGAAGTAGGTAGCCGCTTTACTGCTATCACAGGTGGTGGTTTGGTGATGTTTATTGCAGAAATTCTCATTCTGTATGCTGTAATATGTGCAGCTATCATGCTTGTGCAGGCTGTCCGCAAGGTTCCTGTACAGTATGCAAAGAAGTTGGTAGGAAACCAGCAGATTGGCGGTTCACGTCAGTATATACCACTGAAACTGTTCGCAGCTAATGTGATGCCTATTATCTTTGCTCAGGCTATCATGTTTATTCCTGCTATTTGTCTCCAGGCATTTGGCGGTGCAAGCATGAGTACCTTTGCTCAGGCTCTGATGGATACTCGCAGTATTCCTTATTGTGTGATTTATGTGATATTGATTATCGCATTCACATATTTTTATACTGCCATCACACTGAATCCAACACAGATGGCTGAAGACATGAAGCGTAATAATGGTTTTATACCAGGAGTGAAGCCTGGTAAGCCAACTGCTGACTATATCGAAGAGATAATGTCTCGCTTGACACTTCCTGCTTCTTTATTCATCGCTTTCATTGCTATTATGCCAGCACTTGCAGGTGTACTTAATGTACAACAGGGATTTTCACAGTTCTTTGGTGGTACATCGCTCCTGATTTTGGTTGGTGTGGTTATTGATACACTACAGCAGATAGAGTCACATCTGATGATGCGTCATTATGATGGTCTCTTGAACAGTGGTCGTACTCGTCCACAGAATGGTGTCAGCGCTTATTAATGGCTATCTATTTAAAGACTGAAGAAGAGATATCTCTGATGCGTGCTGCTAACAGACTTGTTGGCAGTACGCTCGGAGAACTTGCTAAGATAATAAAGCCTGGTGTTAGTACCGGAGAACTTAATAGAGTAGCAGAAGAATTTATACGTGACCATGGCGCAGAGCCGACATTCCTCGGTTTTCCAAATCCAAATGGGCCTGCATTTCCTGCAAGTATATGTTGCTCAGTAAATGAGTGCGTAGTACATGGGATTCCAAGTGATGAACAAATCCTTAAGGACGGTGATATCGTTTCTGTAGATTGTGGTACATTGCTTAATGGGTATAATGGAGATTCTGCCTATACTTTTCCAGTAGGGGAGATAAGCGAGGAAGTAAGAGAATTGTTGCGAACCACGAGGGAAAGCCTTTATCTTGGTATTGAGCAAGCCGTTCATGGCGGTCATGTCGGGGATATCGGTGCAACAGTGCAGGATTATTGCGAGGCTCATGGTTATGGTGTGGTAAGAGAACTGTGCGGACATGGTATTGGTAGATTAATGCACGAAGATCCCCAGGTACCTAATTATGGTAAGCATGGTAACGGAGCAAAGCTCAAGGCAGGAATGTGCATTGCTATAGAGCCTATGATAACAATGGGAAATCGTGCTGTGTGGATGATGCCAGACAAGTGGAGCATCTGCACCCGTGACAAGAAACCGGCAGCACATTACGAACATACCGTTGCAATATATAAAGGAAAAGCAGAGATACTCTCCTCTTTTGAAGAAATAGAAGAAATCATTAAAATTTGAGTTATGGCAAAACAGGCAGCAATTGAACAGGATGGAACAATCAAGGAAGCATTGAGTAATGCAATGTTTCGTGTTGAGCTTGAAAATGGTGTAGAGATTATTGCACACATTTCTGGCAAGATGCGTATGCATTATATTAAAATCCTACCTGGTGACAAAGTAAAGGTTGAGATGAGTCCATACGATCTCACCAATGGTCGTATATGCTTTAGATATAAATAATCAAAATAATTATGAAGACAAGAGCATCAGTAAAGAAGCGTACTCCCGACTGCGTTATCGTACGCCGTAAGGGTCGCTTATTCGTAATCAACAAAAAGAACCCAAAGTTCAAGACCCGTCAAGGATAAAAGCTGAGGTAAGGTCTTTTTGAAGTTAAAAAACATTAAAAATGTTAATGTTAATACACCCAAAGAGTTAAAAAGTTTTCGGGTGAGGTTTTTTTTGTGTACCTTTGCACCTCAAAATCGTTTTAAAACTCAATGAGTTAAGTATTAGCGAGTTATTTATTCACTTAATTAACAATTATGGCAATAAGAATTGTTGGAGTAGATTTGCCCCAGAACAAGCGTGGCGAAATCGCATTGACCTACATTTATGGAATAGGTCGAAGTAGTTCAGCAAAGATATTGGATAAAGCCGGTGTTAACCGCGACACGAAGGTGTGCGATTGGACAGATGACGAGGCTTCTAAAATCCGCGAAATTATCGGTGCTGAATTCAAGGTAGAAGGTGATCTCCGCAGTGAGATTCAGTTGAACATTAAGCGCCTAATGGATATTGGTTGCTATCGTGGAATCCGTCATCGTAACGGTCTTCCTGTTCGTGGTCAGAGTACGAAGAACAACGCTCGTACACGTAAGGGTAAGAAGAAGACTGTTGCTAATAAGAAGAAGGCCACTAAGTAAAGTTTAAAGTTTAAGATTTAAAGTTTAAAGCTTAGAGTTATGGCAAAGAAAACAGTCACTTCCAAGAAGCGCAACGTGAAGGTAACCGCCATCGGTCAGCTGCACGTTCACAGCTCTTTCAATAACATTATCGTATCGCTCGCTAACGACGAGGGACAGATCATCTCTTGGTCTTCTGCCGGTAAGATGGGCTTCCGTGGTTCAAAGAAGAACACTCCGTACGCTGCCCAGATGGCTGCCGAGGACTGCGCAAAGGTTGCTTTCGACCTCGGTCTGCGCAAGGTCAAGGCTTACGTCAAGGGCCCAGGTAACGGTCGTGAGTCAGCTATCCGTGCCGTGCACGGTGCAGGTATCGAGGTTGTCGAGATTGTCGACGTTACTCCGCTGCCGCACAATGGCTGCCGTCCTCCGAAGCGCCGCCGCGTTTAAGCGAATAGACAATTGATAATTGAAAATTGATAATAGAAATTTTTTATAAATTATGGCAAGATATATTGGACCGAAATCAAAAATTGCCCGCCGATTTGGTGAAGCCATCTTCGGACCGGACAAAGTTTTGTCCCGTAGGAA
>ODAI011583187.1_pt1 | contig 20262 bp, 22 predicted proteins | sample 1539321 | NCBI WGS metagenome assembly ODAI01 (sample SAMN02144231, study PRJEB22623) | gut metagenome | biome: sheep rumen | host: Ovis aries | place: New Zealand
CATGGGGTGATTGTGAAGAGGGGATGGTAGTCCCCTCTTCACGTTCAATCTACGCAAAAATGGGAACTTTTTCGCAAGTTCCCATTTTTGCCCCTCAAGCTGTCGACACTTTGTCGACAGCTTGAGGCCCGGAGGGGGATTTTCCCTCCGGGCTTTGCCAGCTTGACGGACGACTTGGAGAATCTTGCCATGACGCATTGAATCCCGGGGGAGAGAGTGGTACAATATAAGAAGAGAAGTCTTGTATCCAAAATCATCGGCCGCCGGCGGAAGAACGCTTTCGCCTGCGTCCTTGCGCATCAACTGAAAAGAAGAAATTGACAAGGGGGTATTTCTGTGTCCAATATCAGCGATCTGAGCAGAGACCAGTGGATGCTTCGCGGCCCGCTGGCCAGGAAGGGCTACGACTGGTGGTGGCATTCCTTCACCGCGGAGAACGCGGAGACCGGCGAGGCCAAACCCTTCTACGTGGAATTCTTCACCTGCAATCCGGAAAACGCGCCGGAGGAGCCGCGCATCGTCTGGCATCTGAACAAAAAGCAGCGGGGAAAGCTGCTGCCGTCCTATCTGATGGTGAACGTGGGCTTCTGGGGCGAGGAAAAGGGCCAGCTCCACCGCTTTTTCCCCTGGCGCAAAGTCACGGTCCACGCGGACGCGCCCTATGAGATCAAGGCCGAGGACTGCTACTGCAGCGAGACGGCCACCTGGGGCAGCATCAACGTGACGCCCCAGGAGCGGGCCGCCCACCCCGAGTGGATGACCGACTCCGGCAGCATCTCCTGGAATCTGAAAATCGACAAAAAGGTGGCCTTTCATGTGGGCTACGGCGCCGGCAAGTTCTTCCGGGACCTGAACGCCTTTGAAATGTTCTGGCACGCCGAGGGCATGAAGACCAAGTTCTCCGGCGAGATCACCCTGAACGGCGTGCGCTATCTGGTGAAGCCCGAGACCTGCTTCGGCTATTCGGACAAGAACTGGGGCGGCGACTTTACCAGCCCCTGGGTCTGGCTGTCCTCCAACAACCTGGTGAGCAAAAAGACCGGCAAGCGCCTGGAAAACAGCGTGTTCGACATCGGCGGCGGCCGGCCCAAGGTCTTCGGCCTGGCGCTGGACCGCAAGCTCCTGGGCGCCTTCTGGTACGAGGGGAAGAACTACGAGTTCAACTTCTCCAAGTTCTGGACCCTGTCCAAGACGGAGTTTGACTGCCGGGAGACCGAGGACGAGATCCTCTGGCATGTGGTGCAGACCACGGCGACGGCCAAGCTGGACACCCAGATCCGCTGCTTCAAAAAGGACATGCTGAACATGAACTACGAGGCCCCCACCGGCCTCAAGCGTCACAACCGTCTCTGGAACGGCGGCAACGGCACCGGCGTGCTGAAGCTCTACAAGCGCCGCTTTGGCAAGGAGATCCTGATCGACGAGATCGAAGCGAAGAACGTCGGCTGTGAATACGGCGAATACGATCGATAAGGGAGGCGCTGCTATGATCGACAACAAGACTATCGTGCTCACCGGGGCCAGCTCCGGCATCGGCTTTGAGGTGCTGAAGCTGCTGGCCAAGGGCAAGGGCAACCGCATCCTGGCGGTGGCCCGGCATGTGGACAACATCCAGTATTTTGCGGACAACGTCACCGCCTTTTCCTGCGATATCAGCACCCAGGAGGGCGTGGACCGGGTCTTTGCCCGGGCGGAGGAGCTCTTCGGCAAAATCGACCTTTTCTACGCCAACGCCGGCTTCCCCTATTACGAGGAGTTCAACTACGCCGACTGGGACCGGGTGGACGCCATGTTCCGCACCAACACCATCTCCCCGATCTACACCTATGCCAAGTATATCCGGCACCTGAACGGCCGTCCCGGCATCCTGGCCTACACGGTCAGCGCCATCGGTGAAATGGCCATGCCCGGCTACGCCATCTATTCCTCCTCCAAGTTCGGCCTCAACGGCTTCCAGCAGGCCATCCGCCTGGAGGCGCCGGAGAATCTGCAGATCACCTGCCTCTACCCGGTGGCGACCGACACCAACTTCTTCAAGGTGGCCAACGCCGTGGAGTTTGAAAAGCCCTTCCCGGTCCAAAAGCCCAGTCACGTGGCAAAGAAGATGCTGGAGGGCATCGAGGAGGGCAAGGAGAGGGTCTATCCCAGCGGCCTCTTCGGCTTTGCCAAGGTGCTGATGGGCGTGGCGCCTCCGGTGCGCACCGTGTACTGGAGGATGGAGACCAAAAAGCTGGAGCGCTTCAAGAAAAAGCTCTCGGTCTATCAGGGGCGGATTCACGAAAAGGTGGAGACCGCGGTGGAGAAGGGCCGGGAGGTGGGCGGCACGCTCCTGGAAAAAGAACGGGAGGCCCGGAAGGATCTGGGCGAGAAGGCCGCCAAGGTGACCGAAGAGATCAAGGACAAGATCCATGGAGCCTGATATGGAATACAAAATGCTGCTCAGCCCGATGCAGATCGGGTCCATGACGGTAAAAAACCGGGTGGTCATGACCGCGGCGGAGATGAGCCTGGGCCAAACCGACGGCTGCCCCACGGAAAAGATGATGGCCTACTACGAGGAGCGGGCCAAGGGCGGCGTGGGTCTTATCATCCCCGGCATCTGCCGGGTGAATGACATGGGCGCGGCCTCCACCTTCACCCAGCTGGCCATGAGCCACGACTATCACATCGAGCCCATGCGGGCCTTTGCGGAACGTCTCCACCGTCACGGGGCCAAGCTCTGCATCCAGCTGCACCATCCGGGGCGGCAGGGCTATGCCAGCTCCATCAACACCTTGCCGGTGGTGATCCCCGTGGTGAAGGTCTTTCCCAAGGTGCTGGACGGTCTTTTCAAGTGTACGCCCCTGCTGCTGGGGATGGAGGAAAAGAAGCTCTGCATGTCCGTGCAGGCGCCGAGCAAGTGCGAGCTCAGCGCCCACGGCGCCACCCGCATCCACGCCATGAGCCGCCGGGAGGTCAAGCGCCTGATCCGGGACTTTGTGGACGCGGCGGAGCGCTGCCAAAAGGCCGGGGTGGACGCGGTGGAGCTCCACGGCGGCCACGGTTACATGATCCAGCAGTTTTTGAGCCCCAACACCAATCTGCGCACCGATGAGTACGGCGGCAGCTTTGAAAACCGCCTGCGCTTCCTGCGGGAGATCATCGAGGGCATCCGGGAGCGCTGCGGCCGGGAGTATCCGCTGATCGTGCGCCTGACCGTCGATGAAATGTATGATCGGATCGGCAAGCCCGGCAAGGGCTACGATCTGGAGACGGGCAAGCGCATCGCCAAGCGTCTGGAGGAGCTGGGGGTGGACGCTATCAACGTCACCTCCGCCTGTTATGACGTGTATAACCGCTGGCTGGAGCCCACCAGCTACGAGCCGGGCTGGCGGGCCTATCTGGCCAAAGAGATCAAGGGCGTGGTATCCATCCCCGTCATCGCCGCGAACTTCATGCGCTCCCCCCAGCAGGCGGAGCGGCAGCTAGAGGAGGGTTATCAGGACTTCATCGGCTCCGCCCGTTCCTTCATCTGCGAGCCCCATTGGGTGAAGAAGATCGAGGAGGGCCATCCGGAGCAGATCCGCCGCTGTATCGGCTGCCTGCACTGCATTTCCTCCTTCATGACCAACGCCAAGGTGGGCAAGAGCGGCGAGTGCGCCCTGAACCCGGGCGTGGGCCGGGAGCGGGAGTACGAGCACCCGATCCGGGATGGCGGCGGGCGAAAGATCGCCGTGGTTGGCGCGGGCATCGCGGGCCTTGCCGCCGCGGAATTCCTGGCCCGGCGGGGCTTTGCCGTGACGGTGCTGGAGAAGAGCGACAAGCCCGGCGGCCAGGTGAACACCGCTGCGGCCTGCAATCTGAAGGGCAAGCTCTCCTGGTGCATCGAGGACCGCCTGGCGGTTTTGCGGGCCTTGGGCGTGGAGCTGCGCTTCGGAACCGAGGCCACGCCTGAGCTGCTCCTGGCGATGAAGCCCTACGCGGTGATCGCCGCCACCGGCGCAAAACCGCTGCGGCCCGGCTCCATCCGGGGCGTCGACCGGGAGAATGTCTGCACCGCGCCGGAGATCATCCACCGGGAGAAGGTCCTGCGGGACCAGAAGGTGGTGGTCGTGGGCAGCGGCATGACCGGCCTGGAGACTGCCGAGATTTTGAACGAGACCGGCAACGCCGTAACCGTCCTGGAGATGGCTGATGAGGTCGCCCCCGGCACCTGGTTCCAGCTGTTGGACGATGAGCTGGAGCGCCTGGAGCCTGCCGGGACCCACTTCCGGACTGGATGCCGCCTCATCGAGATCGGCGAGGGAGAGATCACCGCCGCCGATCAGCACAGCGGACGGCTGATCCATATCCCGGCGGACAGCGTGGTGCTCTCCCTGGGCGTTCGCCCGGAGACGGGACTGGCCAAGGCTCTGGAGGGAAAGCTCCCGGTCTACACCGTGGGCGACGCCACGGAGAGCGGCACCATTGCCCATGCCGTCCACAGCGCCTATCAGGTCTGCCGGAGCATCCGCTGAAGGGAGACGCCCATGAGCCTGTTTCATAAATCCAAGCCCCAGCCGCCGTGCTTTCCGCCGGAGGACTATGAGCCTCTGCTGCGCCGGAGCATCTGCACCGGGGAGACCACCGGCTGCGTCCGGGAAAAGGCCACCGGCCGGCTGCGGGAGGTGCAGCTCATCCGGGACGAGAGAGACCTGGAGGACTTCTGCAAAGCCTGCGGCGCGCGCCCGGAGGAGATCAAAACCGTATACTAAATGAAAAATCCCGGACGGCTTGAACCGTCCGGGATTTTCGCGCTATTCGATCAGGCCGAGCAGATACACGGCCGCGGAGAGCAGGACCAGCAGAAGCAGATTCACCGCCGTGAATGCTCCGAGGAAGCGGCCGCTGTGGGCGTGCTCGGAATGGGAATAGAGCTTCAGCGCGATGAGACTGGCGAGACTTGCGATGGGGGTCCCCAGACCGCCGATATCCACGCCCAGCAGCAGGGCGGGGACCTTGTCGGTAAAGCCGGAGAGGAGCAGGGCCGCGGGAACGTTGCTGATCCCCTGGCTTGCCAGCAGCGCCGTCCAGTACTCCCGCCCGAGAAGCAGACTGCGCAGCAGCCGGTCCACGGCCTCCATCCGGGCCAGATTCCCGGAAAAAACGAAAAAGGCTACAAAGGTCAGCAGCAGCATGAAGTCCGCCTGCAGCAGAGCTTTTCGATCCAGCGCCAGCAGCACCGCCGCCACCGCGGCCAGCATCCCCCACCAGGGCAGGATGCGCAGTACCGTGAGCAGACAGAGCAGAAACATCCCCAGATAGAGCCAGAGAGACTTTCGCTGCAGCCCTGGCTCTTCACCAAGAAAAAGGCTGAGGGGCTTGGCGGGCAAAAGGAGGCACAGCAGCAGCACCAGCGCCAGAGAAAGCGCCCAAACAGGAAAGGTAAGAGACAGAAAAGCGCCGATGCCCATGTCATAATGGGAGTAGAGATACAGGTTCTGGGGGTTGCCGACGGGGGTGAGCATGCTGCCCAGGTTCGCAGCCACCGTCTGCAGCACTACCACCCGTACCAGGGCCTTCTGCTGCCCGGCCATGCCCAGCACCACCACGGCCAGGGGCACAAAGGTCAGCAGCGCCACGTCGTTTGTGATCAGCATGGAGGAGACGAAGCACAGCAGCACCAGCAGCAGCCCCAGGGTCCGCAGACTTCCGGCCCTTCTGCACAGCAGGTGTGCCATGTGCGAAAAAAGCCCTGCCTGCCGCAGGCCGGACACCACCACCATCAGGCAGTAGAGCAGCGCCAGGGTGCGCCAGTCCAGATAGTCCAGATAGCCCCGGTCGGGGGGCACGAAAAAGCAGCTGAGCAGCGCGCCCAGCGCCGCAATGAGCAAAACCGGCTCCCGCCGGATAAAGGAACGGATGCTTGCCACAGACGCAATCCTCCTTCTGCAATTCTCCGGCGGACAGTATACGCCCCGAAACGCTTCCATGCAAGCAAAAGTCGATTTGTGGCTGGAAGAAAAAAGAAATCTGCCAAAAAGAGAAAAAACTATCGCTATTCCTCGCGCGATCTGCTATAATATAAAAGTTAAAGTTTGTGTATGAGTTGACCGGGTGGATAGTCGCTTATGAGTGGAAAGAAAAAATGGTTCTGGTCCCTGTTTTCGGTTTTGCTGGCGGGACTGAGTATTTGGGCTGTCCTGTCCCAGAGCCGGAAATGGTCGCTGGAGAGTATGCTGGAAAGCCTGCGGCATGCGGATGTAAAATGGCTGGCCGCGGCGGCGGTGTGCATGCTGCTCTTTATCGTGATGGAGGGCGTGGCGCTGTTCACCATCCTGCGTGGCCTGGGCTATCCACGGTCTTTTTTCCGCAACCTGCTGTACAGTACCTCCGACATCTATTTTTCCGCCATCACCCCATCGGCCACCGGCGGTCAGCCGGCCAGCGCTCTCTTCATGATGCGCCATGGCATCCCCGCGGGGGCGGCCACCGTGGCCCTGCTGGTCAACCTGATCCTGTATACCGTTTCCCTGGTGCTCCTGGGCCTGGGCGCCGTGATCGCCTATCCCGCTCTGTTCTTCGGCCTGCGGACCGTTTCCAAGGTGCTGATCGGGGTGGGGTTTACCATCCTGCTGGTGCTCACCGCGACCTTTTTTGTGCTGCTGGGGAGGGGACCGGCGGTGTTCCGCCTTTTGAAGCGCTTTGTCTGCTTTCTGCACCGCAAGAAGCTGATCCACCGGCTGGAGCGCCGGCTGGAGAAGCTGGACAGGGCCCAGGAGGAATATGAGAGCTGCGCAAAGCTGATGAAGGGACAGGGGAGGACCATCCTGCTGGCCCTGCTGTGGAATCTTTGCCAGCGCGCCGCCCAGCTGGCCGTTCCCATGTGCATCTACCTGGCCCTGGGCGGGGCCATGGGAAACGCGGGCAGGCTCTTTGCCTGCCAATGCCTGGTGGTGACCGGCTATGCGCCGGTGCCCATTCCCGGAGCCATGGGCGTGGCGGACTTCCTGATGGTGGACGCCTACGCCTGCCTGGGCTTTCTCGCAATGGAGGAGGCGATCCGGCTGGAGATGCTCAGCCGGGGCCTGTCGTTTTATATCTGTGTTGCGATCAGCGGCCTGTTCACCCTGGCCGGTACCCTGCTGATGCGAAAAAAAGAGAAGGGAGAGAAAACCAGATGATCGGCGTATATGATTACACGGTAATCCTCACCTACCTGTCGCTGATTTCGGGCTGCACCGGCACGATCATCGCCATGAGCGGGATCGGGCATCCCTACATCGGCATGTTTCTGCTGCTGCTGAGCGGCCTGTGCGACGGCTTTGACGGCCGCGTCGCCCGGACGAAGAAGAACCGCACCCCGCTGGAGCAGAAATTCGGCGTTCAGATCGACTCGTTTTCCGATCTGATCTCCTTTGGCATGCTGCCCGCCGCCATCGGCATGTCCATGCTGCGCCACCATGATCGGCTCACGGACCTGCCGGAGAGCTGGATCGACCCGGCGACCACCATGGCCCACTCGGAGCTGTACCGGGCGGCCCTCATTATCATCGCCCTGCTCTACATCCTGGCGGCGATGATCCGCCTGGCCTACTTCAACGCTACCGAGGAGGAGCGGGAGCAGGAGATCCGGGAAAACGGCGTGGCCTACTTCACAGGCCTGCCGGTGACCTCCGCCGCGCTGGTCTTCCCTATGGTGCTGCTGATGCACTATGTGCCGCAGATCGACCTGTCGGTCCCTTATTTCATCGTGATGCTGGTGATGGCGATCCTCTTTGTGGGCCGCTTCAAGATCCGCAAGCCGGGCCGCCGGGGCGTGCTCGTGATGGTTGGAATCGGCTTTCTGGAGTTCGCGGCCTTCCTGATCCTGACCCGGATCACCAATCGCTGATGGAAGCGCTGGAGTTTCTGTACGGGACCGTTCCCGGTCGGGTGCTGCTGCGCCCGCTGCTGGCCCGGCCGCTCTCCATGGCCGCGGGCCGCTTTTTGGAGACGAGGCTTTCCAAGAGCCTGATCCGACCCTTCGTGCGCCAAAACGGCATTGACACCCGGGACTATGACCTCTCCGGGATCACGTGCTTCAACGATTTCTTCTGCCGCCCGCTGAAGCCGGGCCGCCGCCCCATCGACCGGGACCCGGTCGCGCTGATCGCGCCCTGCGACGGACTTTTGACCGCGGTGCCCATCGAGGGGGACACGGTGCTGCCGGTGAAGCAGAGCCGCTATTCCCTGCAGCGCCTGCTGGGAGATCCGGCCCTGGCGGCGGAGTTTTCCGGCGGCGTCTGCCTGGTATACCGGCTGTGCGTGGAGCATTATCACCGCTATTGCTATTTTGAGAGCGGCCGGAAGAGCGAAAACCGCTTTCTGCCGGGACTGCTGCACACGGTCCGCCCGGTGGCGCTGGCGGACGTGCCCGTCTTTGCCGAAAACTGCCGGGACTACACCGTGCTGGAGACCGAGCGCTTCGGAAGAGCGGTGCAGATGGAGGTGGGCGCGCTGTTGGTGGGGAAGATCGTGAACGACCACCCCTGGCCCCGCGCCGTGACCCGGGGCGAGGAGAAAGGGCACTTCGCCTTCGGCGGCTCTACCATACTTGTGCTGCTGCAAAAGGATCGGGCCGTGCTGCGGGAAGATCTGCTCCGGCTCTCTGAGCGGGGAGAGGAGCTGCCCGTGCGCATGGGCGAGCGGGTAGGAAGCGCCCGAACCGAATGATAACCGAGGCCCCCGCGCTTGACCGCTGCCGGGGGCCTTCGCGCGATACGATACTGCGGCCTGGCCGCCGCGGAAAGAGGAACCAATCATGAGCATTGTTTTTGACGCCGAAGCCCGGACCATTACCCTGCACACCCGGGAGAGCAGCTATCAGATGCAGATCGGCCCCCTGGGCTATCTGCTGCATACCTACTACGGCCGCCGGGCGGAGGGAGATTTTTCCGCGCTCCACCTGCCCAAGGACGTGGGCTTTTCCCCCAACCCCTATGAGCTGGCCGCCAAGCGCGGCTGGTCGCCGGACACCATGCCCCAGGAGTACAGCGGCGCAAACGCCGGGGACTTCCGCCTGCCCGCCGTGTCCGTGACCACGGAGGAGGGATTCCGCGGCGCAAGTCTCCGCTGCCTGCACCACGAGATCCGCCCCGGGAAGTACGCCCTGGCCGGCCTGCCCGCCGCCCGGGACCCGGGCGCGGAGGCCGAAACCCTCTCCGTCACCCTGGCGGATACGGCCCTGGGGCTGGAGGTAGAGCTCCTCTACGGCGTGTATGAGAGCGAGGATATCATCACCCGCGCGGCACGAATCCGCAACTGCGGTTCCAAGCCCCTGCGGCTGGAGCAGGCGGCCTCCTGCTGCTTGGACCTGCCCTTCGGGGACTGGGACCTGCTGCATTTCCACGGCCGCCACGCCATGGAGCGCCAGCCGGAGCGCGTCCCGGTGCTCAACGGGGAGATGAGCCTGGGTTCCCGCCGGGTGGCCTCCAGCCACCAGCACAACCCCTTTGCGATCCTCTGCGACAGGCACACCACCGAGGACGCCGGGGACTGCTGCGGGACGATGCTGGTCTACTCCGGCAGCTTTGAAATGCGCCTGGAGCAGGACCAGATGGGCGCGCTGCGCCTGGTTTCCGGCATCCGGTCCGAGGGCTTCTCCTGGGAACTGCAGCCCGGCGCGTGCTTTGACACCCCCGAGGCGCTGCTCTGCTTCCGGCACGACGGCCTGAACGCTCTCTCCCGGTGCTACCACCGCTTCATCCGCCGCTGCCTCTGCCGCAGCCGCTTCAGCGGCGAGAACCGCCCGGTGCTGCTGAACAACTGGGAGGCCACCTACTTCCGCTTCGACCGGGAAAAGATTTTGGATATCGCCCGGGAGGCCCGGGACCTGGGCGCGGATCTCTTCGTGCTGGACGACGGCTGGTTCGGCCATCGGGACGACGACCGCAGCAGCCTGGGAGACTGGTTCGTATATGAGGAGAAGCTCTCCGGCGGGCTGGAGCCGCTGATCGCCGGGGTGAAGGAGCTGGGACTGCGCTTTGGTCTCTGGGTGGAGCCGGAGATGGTCAGCGAGGACTCTCAGCTGTTCCGCACCCACCCCGACTGGGCCCTGCGCCTGCCGGGCCGGGCGCCCTTCCTGAGCCGCAGCCAGCTGGCCCTGGATCTGAGCCGGCCGGAGGTGGCGGACTGGATCTACAGCACCATAGCCGGCCTTCTGCGCCGCTACGATATTGACTATATCAAGTGGGACATCAACCGCAGCCTGACCGATCTGTACAGCGCGGCCCTTCCGGCGCCGCAGCAGGGGGAGCTTTCCCACCGCTGCACCCTGGGGCTTTACAGTGTGATGGAGCGGCTGACAGAGGAGTTTCCCCAGGTGCTCTTCGAGGGCTGCGCCGGCGGCGGGGGCCGCTTCGACGCGGGGATACTCTGCTACTTCCCTCAGATCTGGTGCAGCGACGACACCGACCCGGTGGAGCGGCTGGTGATCCAGCGGGGGACCTGCTATGGCTATCCGCTCTCCAGCGTGGGCGCCCACGTCTCCGCCTCGCCCAACCATCAGACCGGACGGCGCACCCCCTTGGATACACGGGCGGTGGTGGCCATGGCCGGTGGCTTTGGCTACGAGCTGGACCCGGGTAAGCTGAGCGAGGAGGAGAAGGCCCGCATCCGGGAGCAGATCGCCCGCTTCCGGACCTATGCCCCGCTCCTGAGGGAGGGAGACCTCTATCGCCTGACCGAGTTGGACGAGGCGCGGGATTATGAGGCCTGGCAGCTGGTATCTCCCGAGAGGGACGAGAGCCTGATGAGCCTGGTGCTGACGCACCCCCGGGCAAACGCCCGCCCGCTGCATCTGCGCCTGAAGGGTCTGGACCCGGCGGCTGTCTACCGGGTGGAGGCCCTGGACTTCTTTGACGCCAGCCTCCCCGAGGAGCCGGCGCCCCTGCCCCGGGAGCTGAGCGGTTCCGCTCTGCTCTACGCGGGATTGACCCTGCCGCGGATGATGGGGGACTACCCCAGCGTCCAGCTGCATCTGAAAAAGAGGAAGGACTGAGCGGAGAATGCTGCCGAAAGATCCCTATATTCTGATGAGTTATGTAAACCAACAGCTGCGAGACGGGCAGCTGGATCTGGACGAATTCTGCGAGGACCGGGAGCTGGACCGGGAGGAGCTGGAGCGGACGCTGACTGCCGCGGGCTTCGCCTATGACGAGCAGCGCCGGCAATTTCGCTGAGGGCACGCCATGGGCTATATCGAAGAGCTGCGGGCGCTGGTGGGCCACCGGCGGGTGATCCTCTGCGGCAGCAGCGTGGTGATACGCAACGAAAAGGGCGAGCTGCTGCTGCAGGAGCGGCGGCATCCCGCGGGACGCTGGGCCTTCCCCGGGGGGCTGATGGAGCTGGCGGAGTCCACCGAGGACACCGCCCGCCGGGAGGTCCGGGAGGAGACCGGCCTGGAGCTGGGCAAGCTCCGGCTGATCGGCGTCTACTCCGGACCGGACGCTCTCTGCAGCGCGCCCAACGGAGACGAGTGGTATGTGGTGAACGTGGCCTACGCCTGCGACGAGCCCCTGGGCGAAGCCCGGGTCAACGACGGGGAGTCTGTGAGTCTGGCCTGGTTCCGACCGGAGGAGATCCCGGCGACCCTGGTGCGCAGTCACAGGGAGATCCTGGCGGACTATCTGAAAACGCGGTAAAGAGCGACATGGCGCAGGCGGCGGGAACCTTCCGCCGCCTGCCGCGTCTTATTCTGCAGTTCGAGTACCAGGGAGGAAAGGAGCAGACCATGGAAAAGTTCATCCCCTATGAAAAGCTCTCGAAAAAGAAGAAGCGGGAGCTGGACGCCTGTCGGCGGGGCGGCTGGGGTTCCCTCAGCCCGGTGACCCGCAGACCGGACAATCCCAGAGCCTACAAACGGAAAAAGACGCGGCCGGAAAGCGAAGAGGATGCTTTCGGCTGCGTCTTTTTCTTGAAAGCGGAGGTGGACTGTGGTAGAGTGTTAGCAGAAAAAGACAGGGGAGGTCCGCCCTATGAAAGAGCCATTCACCCGCTTTGACATGAAGGCCCCGCCGGTGCGCACCAAGTGGTATCTGCGGCCCCTGACCCTGGCGCTGAGCCTGCCGGACACCTGGAAGCATCGGGCAAAGATCACCCGGGTGGGCACCGAGGGACTGCAGCCGCCCTATCTGATGCTCTGCAATCACAATGCCTTCCTGGACTTCAAGGTGGCGACCCGGACGATCTATCCCCACCGGGCCAATTATGTGGTTGCCATCGACGGCTTCATCGGCCGGGAGCAGCTGCTGCGGGACGTGGGCTGCATCTGCAAGCGCAAGTTCACCAACGACCTGAGCTTGATCCGGCAGCTCAAGCAGGTGGTCCGCAACGGGGACGTGGCCATGATCTATCCCGAGGCCCGCTATTCCCTCTGCGGCACCACGGCGGTACTGCCCGCCTCCCTGGGCAAGCTCTGCAAGCTGCTGGACGTGCCGGTGGTGACCCTGATCTGCCACGGACACCACGTCAATTCCCCCTTCTGGAACCTGCACGACCGGGGTGTGAAACCCACCGAGGCGGAGTTTACCCTGCTCTTCACGCCGGAGCAGCTGCGCGCCGCAAGCGCCGATGAGGTGAACGAGAAGCTGGTGGCCGCCTTTCAGTACGACGACTTCGCCTGGCAGAAGGAGCGGGGCATCCGCACCCCCTACAAGGGCCGGGCGGAGGGGTTGCAAAAGGTCCTCTACCAGTGCCCGGCCTGCTTAACGGAGTTTCAGATGGACTCCCGGGGAACGGAGCTCTTTTGTCGGGCCTGCGGCAAGCGCTGGACCATGAGCGAGCTGGGAGAGCTCTCCGCCCTGGAAGGGGAGACGGAGTTTTCCCATATCCCGGACTGGTATGAGTGGGAGCGTTCGAACGTCCGCCGGGAGGTGGAGGAGGGGACCTATTCCTCCGGCGAGCTTCCCGTGACGGTGGACACGCTGCCCAATGCAAAACGCTTCATCCGCCTGGGGGAGGGGACCCTGGTGCACGACATGGAGGGCTTCACCGTCCGGGGCACGGATGTGGACGGCGACCCCTTTGAGATGCGCAAGCCGGTGCCCAGCCTCTATTCCTGCCATATCGAGTATGAGTACCTGGGCAAATTCGGGGATTGCGTGGATCTGAACACCCTGGAGGACACCTGGTATATCTACCCCCACGACTGCGCCTTTTCGGTGACCAAGATGGCCCTGGCCACAGAGGAGCTTTATTACGCCCATCGCCGGGCCATCGGCCGCCCCTGCAAGCCGGGGCTGGCTTGAGCGTTTTGCGCTTTGCGTTTTGAGAATATCGGAGTCGCTTATGGAAATCAAAGCCCTGATGGAAACCAATGTCTACTCCCTTCGGGGGCGGGTGCTGATCGTGGGCGCCTGCCTGCCGGAGGTCTGGCCGGCTGCCTTCGCGGCGCTGGCGGCGGAGGCCGACCAGGTCTATCGCCTCTGTTTGGAGAGCACCCACCTGAACATGGCCGTTACCAAGCTCAGCGCCGTGCTGGGCACCGGGCAGGTGGAGCGCCTGCGCTTTGCCACGGTGGACCGCTCACCCCACTGCACCCAGATGCACTACTTCCGCCACGAGATCGAGCGGCTTTTGCCGGCCCATGTGCCCATGGAGAGCTTCGTGTGCACCGAAGAGGGACCGATTCCCGTGACGGAGGAGGCCGTGGAGCGCTCCAAGTCACTGGCAGAGCTCAGCCGCGGGAAGGAGAGAACGATATGATCCGAATTTATGGTACCCTTGGTCCGGCCTGCGCCGATGTGGATACTCTGGCGGAGATGCTGCGCCTGGGACTCACGGGGATGCGGCTGAACCTGTCCCACGTCACGCTGCCCCAGGCAGCGGAGGAGATCGAAGCCCTCCGCCGGGCGGAGGAGCGCGCCGGCGTAAAGGCCGCGCTGCTGATCGACATGCAGGGACCGGAGCTGCGCATCGGGACCCTGGCAGCGCCATTGCTGCTGCGGGCGGGGGAGACCTTCGATCTGGAGTGGCTGTCACTGCCGGAGCCGGTGCGCGCGGCGCTGCGGCCCAGCCAGGAGCTGCTGCTGGACGACGGGAAGCTGCTGCTGACGGTGCTGCGGGGCGGGAAGGCCCACGTGAACCGGGGCGGCATCCTCCAGAGCCGCAAGAGCGTGGCCCTGCCCGGGCAGGAGATCTGCCTCCCGGCCCTGACCGAGGAGGATCTGCGGAACATCGCCGCCGCGAAGGATTACGGCGTCACGGAGCTGATGCAGCCCTTCGTCCGCTCCCGGGCGGATCTGGAGGCGGTGCGCGGCGCGCTGAACGAGGCCGGCTGCGCCCATGTTCGGCTGCTGGCCAAGATCGAGAACCGGGCGGGGATGGAGCAGCTTCCCCGGCTGCTGGACGCCTGCGACGAGATCGTCATCGCCCGGGGGGACCTGGGCAACGCCATGCCGCTCTGGGAGCTTCCCGCCGCCCAGAAGCGCATCGCGGCATCCTGTCGGGCGGCAGGACGGGACTTTATGGTGGTGACCCAGATGCTCTCCAGCATGGAGCAGAATCCCGTCCCCACCCGGGCGGAGGTCAGCGATATCTTCAACGCCGTTCTGGACGGGGCGGCTTCGGTGATGGTCACCGGCGAGACCGCCGCGGGCCGCTATCCCGTGGAAACCGTCCGCTACCTGGTGAATACGGTCCGCCAGGCGGAGCAATTCATATCGGAGAAAGGAAACGAGAAATGAAAAACGGAACAAGAATCCTCAGTGCAGTTTTGGTTTTGCTGCTGGTCCTGGGCTGCGCCGCCTGCGGCGGCAGCGAGACCGCGGCCACGGCAAACAGCGGAGCGAAGGAAGCCGCCCCCGCGGCGGAGGAAGCGGCGCCCCAGCAGCTGAGCGGTCTGCATCATGTGGAGATCGCCATCCGGGATTACGGCACGGTCAAGCTGGAGCTGGACGCCGACGCCGCGCCCATCACGGTGCAGAACTTCCTGGATCTGGCCGGGCGCGGCTTCTATGACGGGCTGACCTTCCACCGGATCATGGACGGCTTCATGATCCAGGGCGGCGACCCGCTGGGAAACGGCAGCGGCGGGGCCAGCAAGCAGATCAAGGGCGAGTTCGCGGCCAACGGCTGGGACAATCCCATCTCCCACCAGAAGGGCGTGATCTCCATGGCCCGGGCCGCTTCCTTTGACAGCGCCAGCAGCCAGTTCTTTATCTGCGTGGGTGACGCCAGTTTCCTGGACGGACAGTACGCCGCCTTCGGCCACGTCACCGAGGGACTGGAGATCGTGGAGCAGATTGCCAAAGACGCCCGCCCCATCGACAACAACGGCACCATCCCCGCAAAGGAGCAGCCCGTGATCGAGAGCGTCACGGTGGTGGACTGATCGGAAAGCTGAGGCGGGGGTATCGCCCCGCCTTATACTAGTCTTCCATAAAACGCTTTAAGAAGCGTTTTATCGCACCGGAGGTGCGGGAAGACTGTATGAGACGTGTTTTGCGCCTTTCGGCGCAAAACTGGCAGCGCGCTTTCGCGCGATGCCTTTTCAATAAAATGAAGCATTTTATTGAAAAATAGTATTAGAGAGCGCAGGCGACGGCGGCCAGCGCCAGAACCGCGAGATACAGGAGACCGGTGAAGGTCTGCAGGCCGGTACTGGTGGTGCAGGGCAGTTGTTCGTTCATGGTTTTGTCCTCCCTTTGTGTTTTGTGAGCCCAGTATAGCGCTGTCGCTGTCCCATAAAACGGACTTTCAAACAAGAGAGACAAAAAATGCCTCGGCCCTTTTGGGGCCGAGGGCGCTGCAATGCGGAGGAGGCGCGGAAAATGAAGCAAAAGGAAATCAGAGACCGGCTGCTTTCGGGCAATCGCCGCTGGCTGGAAACCGGCGGGGAGACGGAGACGCTGCGGCGGCAGACGGCGGAACAGGGGCAGACGCCCTATGCCATCGTGATCGCCTGCTCCGATTCCCGGGTGATCCCGGAGGCGATCTTCAACGCCGGCCTGGGCGAGCTGTTTGTGATCCGGGTGGCGGGGAACGTGCTGGACCGGCACCAGCTGGGCAGCATCGAATACGCCGCCGCCCATCTCCATTGCCGCCTCATTGTGATGCTGGGCCACACCGGCTGCGGCGCGGTGGACGCGGCTCTCTCCGGCGGGGGCGACGGCTTTATCCAGTATATCACGGATGAGGTCCTCCTTGCCGTCGGACCCGAGCGGGACCCCCTGCGGGCCTGCGAGAAGAACGTGCTCCACGGCGTGGAGATCCTGCGGCGGGAGGTTGCCGCCCATCCGGAGATCCCCTCGGCGGAGCTGGAGATCTGCGGCGCGGTGTACGACATCGGGAGCGGCGCAGTCCGCTGGCTGTGATGCAACAAAACACGTTGAAACGCGCGGGCCAGAGCCCGCGCGTTTCAATGTGTAGACAAAGCCTAATGCATGTCATTGCGAGCCAGTGCGCACACTGGCGTGGCAATCCGTTCTTCTATAAAAAGGCCGTATTTTCAAGGCTTTTAGGATGCGGATCGCCACACCAGTGACATAGGTCACTGGTTCGCGATGACAGGAAACCGACTTTGCCGACAGTCTGAGACCGCCTCGGGCAGAGGCGGTCTCGGGTTCGCATCGGCGTTATCAGTACAGGCACAGGAGGCTCAGACTCACGGCGGCGAAGATGAGCCAGACGCGAAAGCTCTTTTTCCCGGTGAGGATGTTCCAGCCGGCGGCGAGGCAGCCGGCGAAGAGCACGCAGACCAGCCAGGTGCTCTGCAGCCGCAGAGGCGTAAAGCCAAAGCAGTCGATGTAGAGGGCAAGCTTGGAGAAGGCCACCACCGCGAAGAGCATGCTCTCCGCGAGAAGGATCAGGCAGAGGAGCAGACCGGCCTTATCCTCCCGTATCGGGCGGCGGCTCATCCGGGTCACCAGCCACAGCAGGCAGAAGTTCAGCCCCATCACCCTGCAGAGCTCAAAGAAGCCCTCCCGCGCATACTGGGAGACGATGAAGCCCTCCGGCAGGGTCCGGGTAAAGGCGCCGAAAAGATAGCGGCTCTGCACCGCGAAGAAGACCAGATACAGCAGCACGAAGGCCCCGGTCAGCAGCGTCCAGACCAGGTTCGGCACCTTGCGCAGCTGCTCCAGCCAGCGGCAGAAGCGGGAAGCCCGGTCCCGGACGGGCTGGGGCTCCTCCCGCCCGGTGCCGGCGATCAGACCGAAGAGGTACTGGCCCACGGGCAGACTCAGCAGGAACTGCAGGAGAAGCTCCTCATCCCAATCGATGCGGAACCAGTCCCCGATGCCGGAGAGCAGGCGGTGAAAGCCCGCGTCCGCGTCCATCAGCAGGCTGGTCGCCGCGGCGAAGAGCAGCAGCGCCGCCAGAAGGGCCAGACCGGACCAGAGCAGGGTGGCGCCTTTGATCCGGCGGCGGTCACGGAAGGGACGGCTGACAGCGAAGGCCAGCGTGCGGATGCGCAGGTAGAAGTGCTTGAAGGGGAAGACGATAAAGGCCCACAGCCCGTCCACGGGCAGCAGATGGCCGCTTTTGCCCTCTGCCAGCAGGTCAGCGCGGCTCATCACCCAGTACACGGCGGCCAGGTGCAGGAAGAAGGGGGCCAGATCCTCCCAGACCCGGTTTCGGCCCAGGACGAGCCCCGCGGTGATGAGGCCCATGCAGCCCAGCCAGATCCAACTCTCCCGGGGACGCCGGGTCCGCCGGTGGATCAGCTCCGTGAGGGCCACGAAGCCCAGCACAAAGACCAGGGTCCAGATTTTGGCCGCCCGTTCGACGGGGCTAAAGAGAAACAGGTCGCTCCGGTACAGATACCACCAGGCCAGAAAATAGGTGGCGATGGCCGCGGCGACCTCCTGCCAGGAGGCGGAAAAGCGGGGCGGCGGCACCGGGAGAGGCCGTTCCACCGGCACGGCGGCGGGAGGCGCAGCGCCCGGCTGCCCGAGCTCCGCGCCGCATTCGCCGCAAAACCGGGTGCCCGGCGCCAGCTCTGCTCCGCAGCGGGGGCAGCTTCCCCCCTCCGAGGGTACAAAAATCTCTCCGGCGGGCGCAAAGCCCCCCGGCTGCTCATGCTCGTTCATATGCAATTCTCCTTTCTTCATTTGGCGCGGAGGAGCGTCATTCCCCTCTGTCGTCGATAAACTCCAGCAGGTCGCCCGGCTGGCATTCCAGCTCGTGGCAGAGCGCCATCAGCGTGGTGAAGCGCACCGCTTTGGCCTTCCCGGTTTTCAGAATCGAAAGATTGGCGGGGGTGATGCCCACCCGCTCGGAAAGCTCGGCGCTGCTGATCTTGCGCCGTGCCATCATCACGTCCAGATTGACCCGTATTTCCATGGACGCCCCCTCAGACCGTGAAGTCCAGCTCGGCTTTCATGGCCAGGGCTGTCTGGAACACGTTGCGCACGATCCGCACGATCAGCGACATGAAGGCGGCGGCAGCCACGGCGAACAGAAAGGGCAGGTAGAAAAAGCAGCCCAGCAGACACAGCACAGCCGCCCCCGCGCAGCAGAGGCTGATCCGCTGCAGCAGGCGGACGTTCTCCTCTGTGAAGATGCTGCCGCTTTTCAGATTCCCCAGCAGCTTCCACATGGCCCAGAGCAGCAGCCAGCCCAGCACGCTGCAGGCCAGCAGCACCCCCAGAACGCCCAGGGCGGCAGTCTCGCTCAGCGCGCGCTTGGCGGCAAACCAGTGGATGATCCACCAGCCGCCCAGATCCAGCGCGGCCAGCAGCCCGGCGAAAAGCAGCACGCCGAACTGCGAGAGCGGGATGCTTTTGCTTTCAACCCAGTTCTGCATGGAAATCCCTCCTTTATGGGACCGAGTATAGCACCGGGAACATTGATTGTCAACAAATATTTATCGAATTTCGATATCTCTTTGCGGCTCTGCAGTCGATGTGGCAGAGAAAGAGGGAACTGGGCGCTTTTGGTACATCTGGACAAAAAAGCTCCGCACCCGGGGGCGGTTTCCGGCTGGGCAGACAAAGTTCCCCGCCGCGCTTGCATTTTCGCCCCGGCTGCCGTATAATGCCACTCGAACAAGAGATTTTTAAGCATCGGGACAGAGAGACCGGCAAAATCGCTCATAACGGACAGGGACGGGAGAACTGTGCCTGCGCCTTTGCGTGTCTTGCCGGGACCGGCAAGACTTTTTTCATGCCTGAGAGGAGAGAGTGCTGTGAAGCAGAAAGCCCAGATCCTGGACGAAGCGGGCTTGAACCGCGCGCTGATGCGCATCTCCCATGAGATCGTGGAGCACAACCGGGGCGCGGAGAATCTCTGCCTGGTGGGGGTGCGCCGCCGGGGCGGACCCATCGCCCGCCGCATCGCGGAGAACATCCGGAAGATCGAAGCGGTGGAGCTGCCGGTGGGCAGCGTGGACATCGCCTACTATCGGGATGATCTGAGCCGCCTGGCCGACGCGCCGGAGCTGCGGCGCACGGAGCTGCCCTTTGACGTGAACGACCGGGACGTGGTCCTGGTGGACGATGTGATCTATACCGGGCGCACCGCCCGGGCCGCCATCGAGGCGGTGTTCTCCTGCGGCCGACCCCGGAGCATCCAGCTGGCCGTGCTGGTGGATCGGGGCCACCGGGAGCTGCCCATCCGGCCGGATTACGTGGGCAAGAACCTGCCCACCTCCCGCCAGGAGCTGGTGGAGGTCCGCCTCCCGGACTTTGACGGGGAGACCGGCGTGTTCCTGATGGACACGGCGGAATGAGAGCGCGCAAAACAAAATTATATAAAGAGAGGTACGAATCATGGGTAAAGAAAAAAAGGCTCAGCTTGACGAGCCGATCTACGACGCCAAGGTGCTCGGCACGCCGAAGATGCTGGTGCTGGGCCTGCAGCATCTGTTCGCCATGTTCGGCGCCACGGTGCTGGTCCCCATCCTGACCGGTCTGAGCGTCTCCGCCACGCTGCTGTTCGCCGGCCTTGCCACCCTGTTCATGCACCTGGTCGACGGCAAAAGGGTCCCCGTGTTCCTGGGCTCCTCCTTCGCCTTCCTGGGCGGTTACTTCGGGGTTGTGGCCTCCGGCAAAGAGCTGGGGCTGAGCCAGGCCGAAGCCCTGCCCTACGCCTGTGTGGGTGTGGCCTGCGCGGGTCTGCTGTCCCTGATCCTGGCCCTCATCTGCAAGGCCTTCGGCTCCAAGAACGTGATGCGCTTCTTCCCGCCTGTGGTCACCGGCCCCATCATCATCGCCATCGGCCTGATCCTGGCTCCCTCCGCCATCAACAACTGCTCCACCAACTGGTGGATCGCCCTGGTGGCCATCGTGGTGGTCATCGTATGCAACATCTGGGGCAAGGGCA
>ODAI010720710.1_pt1 | contig 20259 bp, 17 predicted proteins | sample 1539321 | NCBI WGS metagenome assembly ODAI01 (sample SAMN02144231, study PRJEB22623) | gut metagenome | biome: sheep rumen | host: Ovis aries | place: New Zealand
CCCGCCTTCCGGCAGGGCCTCCTCGAAAACCAAAGGAAGGATAAGCATGTAGAAAGCCGCCTGGTGCGACGTTTGGACAGCGGTTCGAGTCCGCTCACCTCCACGCAAAATGCCCTTCAGATTCGTCTGCCGGGCATTTTTTAGTGCCGCCATGGAAGGCCCTGCCGGAAGGTCCACAACCTGGACCTTGGCGACGGTTTCGATGCCTGTCTATTTGAGGATCAGTTCGCGGATGAAGGAGACGGTGCGGTTATCGGCCGTGAAAAGCGGGTCTTCCGCGAGGCAGGCGTTCATTTTTTCGATGAGAGCGTCCCGCTGGAAATAGAGTTGGTTGCGGATGACCGAGGACTTGAGGGTTATGTACAGTTTTCCCCCCCGGAAAAAGCGTTTGATGGTGAACGGACCGGCGCCGGAACAGGCATCCCAGGCGGCGAAAATGCGCTGGGTATTGAGTCCGGCGGTGATTTTCATGGATTTGATGAACTCCTCCACCACCTTGTCCATGCCGATGGCCTCTTTCCTGTGAATCTGAACCGCCATGCCCTACATCTTCGTAAATTCACCGGCCGAAGCCTTGAAATAGGCCCGGTCGTCCGTCATGCGGTCCACAATTCCCGAAAGGCGGGCCGAGTCCGTATCCGTGATGAAAATCTGGCCGAACTCCGATCCGGCGACCATGCCAATCAGATTGGAGATGCGGCCCAGGTCCAACTTGTCGAAGACATCGTCCAGAAGCAGCATGGGGGCGAACCCGTAGGAGCGTTTCATAATCTCGTACTGGGCGAACTTGAGGGCCACCAGGAAAGATTTCTGCTGCCCCTGGGAGCCGGCACGGCGGATGGGATGGCCGTTCATCGTGAAGAGGAAATCGTCCCGCTGGATGCCGGAGGTAGTATAACGCAACCTGAAGTCCTGCTCCCGGTGAGCCGCAAAAACATCTATCAACGAAGCGTTTGACAAATCCGACTTATACTCTATCGACACCTCTTCCCCGCCCCCGGAAATGAGCCGGTAGTATTCCGTAACCACCGGGCGCAGGGCTTCCGCCAGCCGGGCGCGGGCATCATGGACGGCGGCGGCCGGTGCGGCCATCCGCTCGTCGATGACGGCCAGGAGCGACGCATCCGGAGCATAATCCTTGAGAATCTTGTTGCGCTGAGCCAGAAGCCGCGTATAGGCTTGGATGGCGGCCAGATATTCCCGGTCCATCTGCGACAGGACCGCATTGGAAAGGCGGCGGCGCTCCTCGCCGGATTCGCTCACGAGGGCGATGTCTCCCGGAGAGACCATCACTACGGGCAGCGTGCCGATATGCTCTCCCATGCGGGTATAAGGCTTTTCGTCCCGGATGAGTTTCTTGCCTTCCCGGGCCACCTTGAGCGCAAAACGGGACTCCAGTCCATTCTCCATCCAATAAGTGCCGCCCAGGGTGAAACCTTCCGTACCATAGCGGAAATTGGAAGCGTCCGGAGCCGGAAAGGCACTTTTGGTCATGGACAGATAGTAGATGGCGTCCAGCAGGTTGGTCTTCCCTTCCCCGTTATTTCCGCTGATGCAGTTGACGTTGGGACTGAAGGCCAGTTCCTGGAAAGAGATGTTCCGGAAGTCCTGTACTACTATTTTCTTCAAAGTAGGCATGGGAGATGCTGTAATAGATTGCAAATATATAATATTTTTTGTAAATTTGCGGGCTCAATTGCTAATTAAAAACAATAGATATTATGGCAAAAGTAACCAAAACCGAGGAAGAGGTACGTCAGCAGAATGTGGCTGAGGCCGTTTCCAAAACAGAAGATTTTTTCAAGAAGTATGGCAATATCCTCTACGGCTGCATCATCGCCGTCCTGGTAATCGCCCTGGCCATCCTGGCCTACAACCGGTTCATCCTGCAGCCCAAGAAGCAGCAGGCCATGGACCAGATGGTCCGCGCAGAGCGTTGGTTCGACGCCGGCGAGTACGAACTCGCCCTCAACGGTGACAACAACGACCTGGGCCTCGAAGACATCATCTCCCAGTATGGTTCCAAGGCACCCGAAGCCGTTTACATGTATGCCGGCGTCGCCAAACTCCACACCGGTGCCTATGAGGAAGCCATCAACTACCTCAAGAAGTACAAAGGCAAGGATCCCCTCATGCTCGCCCGCGCACAGGCCTGCATCGGAGACTGCTACGTAGAACTCAAGGACTACGCCTCCGCCATCGACGCCTTCACCAAGGCCGCCAAGACCACCGACAACGCTTTCGCCGCCGCCTATCTCCTGAAGGCCGGCATCGCTGCCGAGGCCGCCGGCAACAAGGACCAGGCCCTTTCCTTCTACAAGGAAATCAAGGACAAGTGGGGCGCCGCTCCTGAAGCCATGGAAATTGACAAGTACATCCAACGTATCGAAAATACTGCCGAATAATTATGGGAAGAGCGTTTGAATTCCGCAAGGAGCGCAAGCTGAAGCGCTGGGGCCACATGGCCAAGACCTTTACCAAACTGGGCAAGGAAATCACCATCGCCGTGAAGCAGGGCGGCGCCGAAGTCACCGGCAACCCCCGTCTTCGCGCCCTCATCGCCGAGGCCAAGTCGGAGCAGATGCCCAAAGAGAACATCGAACGCGCCATCAAGAAGGCGACTGAGGCCAAAACCGGAGATTTCAAGGAAATCGTCTATGAAGGATTCGGTCCCTTCGGCATCGCTTACCTGGTAGAGGCCGCAACGGATAACAACACCCGCACCGTGGCCAACGTCCGCAGCTATTTCACCAAGTGCGGCGGTTCCCTCCAGACCAGCGGCAGCGTAGCCTTCATGTTCGACCACAAATGCGTGTTCCGCATCAAGGAAGACCCGGCAAAGCCCATCGACGTGGATGAACTGGAACTCGAACTCATCGACTTCGGCGCCGAAGAGGTCTTCAAGCAGGAAGTGGAAGACGAGGACGAGAACGTGACGGTGGAAATCTCCATTTACGGAGACTACTCCGCCTACGGCCAAATCCAGAAATACATCGAAGAGAAGGGCTACGAGCTCGTCTCCGGCGGTTTCGAGCAGATTCCCAACGTAGAGTTGAAGGAAGTGACCGCCGAACAGCGTGCAACCCTTGAAAAGCTCATCGGCCTGTTGGAGGATGACGAAGACGTCACCAACGTCTATACCACCATGGCTCCCGAAGCCTGATGATGAACAGAGGAAAGTTAATTATCTTATTATCAATCATTCTCACTATGTCGTCCTGCGGCATAGTGAGATTTCGTAATGCTCCCGCTTATTATGCGGGGTCCCCTTACAAAAAGGGCTACCAGCAGAAGGGCATCGTCGAGGAGATTATCTACGATTGCAGCGTACCCGGCCCCACGCAGCGTCGCATGATTGTCTATCTTCCCCATGATTACTACCAGAATTCGCGGCGCTATCCCGTCTTTTACCTCTTGCACGGCGCCCGGGGCTATGAGACGTCGTGGATCAGGAAGGGACGCCTGTACGAATCCACCGACAGCCTGTTCGCTACCGACCTGGCGGTCCCCTGCATCGTGGTGATGCCCAACGTGAACCAGTACAACGACGACGAGGATTTCGAAAACAGCCGATTCAAGGACGCCTTCGAATCCATTTTCGAAGTGGACGGAACGGTGGAATCGGCCTTTGTCCGGGATGTGGTGAAACGGGTGGACAGCCTGTACCGGACCATTCCTGACAAGGAGCACCGGGCCATCGCCGGCCTCTCCATCGGCGGCTACCAGAGCATCTACTTCGGCGCCAATTATCCGGACATGTTCGGCTATATCGGAGCCTTCTCCCCCTACATGTGGAGCATCGGCAAGGCCACTCCCTACCGCAGGGAGTTCTACGGGAACCTGCACAAAAGGATGAAACTTCAGTACGGGAACAATCCTCCGGAAGGATATTACCTGTATGCCGGCAAATGGGACATCATGCGTCCCTCCACCCTCAAGTTGCACTATTATATGACCCGAAAAGGCTATCCGCATGAGTATTTCCGCTATCCGGGGTCGCACGACTGGAAGAACGGATGGATCGAAGAATACCAGGACATGCTGCAGCGCGTCTTTAAACCAGCAAAATGAAATGATGAAAATCCTGTTTGTCATCAATAATTTCTACATTACGGGGAACGGCCTGTCAGCATCGGCCCGGCGGACGGTGGAATACCTGAAAAAGGCCGGGTATGAAGTGCGCATCCTCTCCGGTCCCAATGCAGACAACCCGCAGATCCAGCCCGACTACCTCCTGAAAGACTACGTTTTCCCCATCGTGAATCCCATCGTCGTAGCCCAGGGATACCGTTTTGCCCAAAGCAACCTGCCCCTGATGGAAGAGGCCGCCCGATGGGCCGATGTCATCCATCTGGAAGAGCCTTTCGTGATTGAAGACCGCATGCTCCACATCTGCCAGAAACTGGGAAAGCCCGTCACGGCCACCTATCACCTGCATCCGGAGAACATTACCAACTCCCTGGGGCCGCTGCGTCACTGGAGAGGGCTCAACCGTATTATCCTGCGTGCCTGGAAACGCCATACTTTCGACCATTGCCAATATGTGCAGTGTCCCACGGAAAACGTCCTGGACCGCCTGCGCCGCTATCATATCAACTCCAAACTGGAACTCATCTCCAACGGCATCGTCCCGGACAAGTGCATCCGGGAAGCGGAACCTCCCAAGGACTACGAGAACCCGGATCGCCCGCTGAGGGTGGTCTATATCGGCCGTCTCTCCAAGGAAAAAGACCAGTCCACGCTGCTGGAAGCCATGCGCTACAGCAAGTATGCCAAGAGAATCCAACTTCATTTCGCCGGTCTGGGTCCCACGGTCAAATCCACCAGGCGCAAGGCGCACAGACTCTACAAGGAAGGTGTCCTCGCCTATGAGCCCACCATTTCTTTCGAGAATCGCGACGGACTCCGCAGGCTGGCCGCCGGGGCCGATCTCTGCGTCCACTGCGCCACCATCGAAGTGGAAGGCCTGTCCATCATGGAGGCCATGCAGCAGGCTGTCGTTCCCATCATCGCCCAGGGACGGTACAGCGGCACTTCCCAGTTTGCCCTGGACCGCCGCAGCATCTTCCCCGAAGGCAACCCCGAAGCCCTCGCCCACCGCATCGACTATTGGCTGGACCATCCCCGGGAGCGCTGGGACATGGGATGGAACTATGCTGCCCACATGGAGAAATACGACATCCGGAAATCTGTCGAACAGTTGGTGCAGATGTTCCAAAAAGCCATCGACGAAAAGAAAGGTCTTTAAACCTTTCTTTTTTTATGTTTTTTCAGTAGATTTGTAATTCATGCACGAGATTCATTCATATCAGGTCGCCGGATTTCGCTTTGTCATTGAAGGCCCCATGCCTTCCATGCCCAATCTGGCCCCCTTCCTTTCGGAGGACGGAGAGGAACTTTTCCGTATGGAGTTGGTTTCCAGCATGGTCCCAGTTCCTTCCCGGCCGGTCTTCAAGACCGAAGACGGTCCCGGCTTCCCCGAGATCTCCATCGACGCCCTGGAAGAAGGAGGATACCGTTTCCGCATGCGTCCCCTCCCCGGGAAACCCCTGGCGGCAGAACTGCGGACCAGCGAAGATTTTACCCGGAGCCGGCTGCTCTTCGTGGGGGAAGACCGCACCTTTGCCCTGAACAATGCGCTCATGCTGCAGTTTGCCTTTGCATCGGCCCGGCATGGCATTCTGGAAATGCATTCGTCCGTGGTAATGAACGACGGAAAAGGATACTTGTTCCTGGGCCGGAGCGGGACCGGGAAAAGCACCCACAGCAGCCTCTGGCTCAAGCATATTCCGGGCACGGAACTGCTCAATGACGACAACCCCGTCCTGCGCCTGATGCCGGACGGGACAGCCCGCGTGTACGGCTCTCCCTGGAGCGGGAAAACCCCTTGCTACAAAAACAAGGATGTGCCGGCCGGGGCCGTCGTCCGCATCCGCCAGGCTCCCTTCAACAAGATTGAGCGGCTTTCCGCCATCCAGTCCTATGCCTCCCTGATGGCATCGGCCTCCGGTTTCCGCCCGTTCAAGGAACTGGCCGACGGCTGGCATCGCACCCTGGAAGGCCTCACGGCCGTCCTCCCCTGCTATGTGTTGGACTGCCTGCCCGACCAGGCCGCCGCAGAACTCTGTTATCAAACCGTCCATGGATAAACGCACCGTCGCCAACGAAGTCCTGCTGGAAGAAGCCGCCGCCCTGATGCTGGAAGGACGCGAGGTCACGCTCACGCCCCTGGGAAACAGTATGCTCCCCTTCATCCGCGGCGGGAAAGACGCCGTGCGCCTGCGCAAGAATCCCACCGTAGCCGTCGGTGACATCATTCTGGTGCGCCTTCCGGGCCGATATGTGCTGCACCGCCTCATCCGCAAGGACGGAGACCGGCTCACCCTCATGGGAGACGGCAACATCGCCGGAACGGAAACCTGTACCACCGCCGACGTGCTGGGTACGGTGACCGCCATCCTGCGCAGCGGAAAGGAAATCATTCCCGGAGACGGTCGCCTCTGGCGCCGGCTCCTACCCATAAGAAGATATATTCTAGCCATTTACAGAAGATTGCCATGAAGATAAAAGAAGGATTCATCCTGCGCTCCATCTGCGGAGAATTTGTCGTTGTGGGCGAAGGCCTCGCCCAGGTGAATTTCAACAAGATGCTGTCCCTGAACGAGTCGGCCGCCTACCTCTGGAAAGAGGTGGAGGGAAGGGAATTCACCCGTGAAACCCTGGTCGGGCTTCTTCTGGACAAATACGAAGTCTCCCGGGAGCAGGCCTGCGCCGATGTGGAAAAACTCGTCAGTGTCTGGATTCAGGAAGGCGTAGTAACGGAGTAATGAAGAGTTTCAAGGCCTGCGCCGGAACCGTCTGGTCCCTCTCCCGCCCCGTCCGGTGGCGGGTAGCCGTCACCATTGGGGTGGGGGTGGTGCGCATCGCCGCCTCGCTGTCCTTCGTCTGGGTCAGCAAATACCTGGTCGATATCGCCACGGGCGTCCGGAATGATTCGCTGGGCCCGGCCATCGGCCTGTTTCTGGGCATCATGGCCGTCCAACTCGGCGTCATCATCTTCGGAAACTGGTGGGACAGTTACAACCAGGTGAAAACCCAGAACATCCTCCGCAAGGACATCTTCGGCCATGTCCTGAAGAGCCGGTGGGACGGAAGGGAGCGTTTTCTTTCCGGAGACACCGTCAACCGCCTGGAGGAAGACATCCGGGTGATATCGGAACTCATCTGCGAGCGCATCCCCGGACTTGTGATCACCATCGTGCAACTTCTGGCCGCATCGGCCTACTTGCTGGTGCTGGCGCCCAACCTGCTGTGGGTGCTCATCATCCTGATGAGTGCCGCCGTTCTGGGGTCCAAAATGTTCTTCCGCCAAATCCGCCGACTCATGGCCCGCATCCGGTCCCGGGAAAGCGAGATGCAGCAACTTATGCAGGAAAGCCTGCAGCACCGGGTGCTGGTCCTCACCCTCACCAACGTCGAGCGGGTATTGGAAAAGTTCGGCTGGCTACAGGCCGACGTCGAAGACAACACTCGCAAACGCCTCAACTACAACGCCGTAGCCCGCGGACTCATGTTCCTCGGCTTCCAGGCCGGCCATGCCGCCGCCTTCCTTTGGGGCATCGTCGGCATCCTGCACGGAACCGTCACCTACGGCACCATGACGGCCTTTCTGCAACTGGTGTCCCAGGTGCAGCGGCCCATCGCCGAATTCGGCCGGCAGATCCCGGCCTTCATCACCGCCCTCACATCCGTGGAAAGGCTGATGGAACTGCTGGAACTGGAAGAGGAGCCGGCCACGGAAGCCATCCGTCTCGACGGCGCTCCCGAGGTGAAAGTGACCCGCCTCACCTACCGTTATCCGGACTCCCCGGAAGAGGTTCTCCGGGATTTCTCCTGCACCTTCCCCTCCGGCAGCCTCAGTGCCATCGCCGGCCCCACCGGCATCGGGAAAAGCACGCTCATCCGCCTGATCCTGGGCCTTCTGAAGCCTACGGAAGGAAGCGTCACCATCGGCGGAATTCCTGCCGGAAGCGCCCTGAGAAGCAATTTCATGTACATTCCGCAGGGAAACTCCCTCCTGAGCGGCACCATCCGCAGCAATCTCCAACTGGCCGCTCCGCAGGCTTCCGAGGAAGAACTGTTCCAGGCCCTCGACACGGCCATGGCCGGCTTCGTGCGGTCACTTCCCTCCGGCCTGGACACCCCGTGCGGTGAAGTGGGAAGCGGTCTCAGCGAGGGGCAGGCGCAACGCATCGCCATCGCCAGGGCCCTCCTCCGCCCCGGCGGTATCCTCATCCTGGACGAAAGCACATCGGCCCTGGATCCCGCCACCGAACAGCAACTGCTGGAAAACCTGCACAGCCGCTACCATGGGAAAAAGACCATCCTGTTCATCTCCCACCGGGAGGCTGTCACCCAATATGCCGATCATATCGTAACATTATAATCCTACAGTAATTATGAATCTGAAAGAAAACAAGTATGCGCAGTATTACCTCTGCCGTGAAATGATGGACACGGTGGAAGTCATTCGCAAGTTCAATCCCGCCACGGCCGATTTCATCGTCGATTCCGCCCGCAAGACCGGTCACATCCTGTTCTCCGGTGAGGGCTCCAGCCGCATCATGCCGGCCAAGAATGCCATCCGCAAGGCCCTCCGCTTCGGCATCCCCACCTTCGTGCACACGGAAGGTTCCCATCAGGCCTGCGAGTATAAACTGGACGGCTACACCGTTCTTCTGGATTCCAACTCCGGCCGCACCAAGGAAACCCTCATGCTGGCGAAGCAACTCAAGGCCGCCGGCCACAAGGATTTCTTCGGCGTCACCGCCAATGCCGGCACCCCGCTGGAGGAAGTCTGTGAGAAAACCGTCGTCCTCAGTTGCGGCTGGGAAAATGCCGTCGCCGCCACCAAGAGCGTCGTGGAGCAGACCCTCCTGTTTGAGACCGTCATCTGGAAACTGGCCGGAAAGGATATCGCCAAGGAACTCGACGCCCTTGCCGACAAGGTGGAGAAAGCCCTCACCCTGGCAATCCCTGCGGAGATTGTTGACTGGGTCCGCGGAGCCAAGACCATTTACTTTGCCGGCATGAACGACGGCGTAACCGAGGAACTCACCCTCAAGACCAACGAAATCACCCGCCGCAAGAGCGACTTCCTGGAGGGCACCTACGCCCTTCACGGCCCCGAAGAGGTGATGGAAGACGGAGACATCGTCTTTGTGGTGAACCCCATCGAGAGCGAGTATGAGAAGTACCAGACCGTTTTCGGCGGAGCCAACGTGCATGTCGTCGCCATCGACACCAAACCCACTCCTTTCACCACCATCATCGTCCCCGAAGCCGGAGACCTGCAGGCCTATGTCTATCTTGCCGCCGGTTGGAACACCCTGGTAGAAATTGCCCAGGCTGACGGAATCAACCTGGACAAACCCAAACGTGCCCGCAAAGTGGGCAACGAGATGTAAGGAAAACGCTTACTCGCCCACGTGGAAAGCCACGCGGAGATCTTCAATTTCAGCGTCTGTGATCGGATTCAGCTTGCCCACCGGGGCGGCCATAATCAGAGAACGGGCGCTGAAATCGGCTACCTCCAGTTTGTCGAAGGTATTGATGAGGCGGTCGCCCGTCACCAGGATGGAGTCGTTGGACAGCAGGGCGCAAGGCAGTTTCCGGAAACCCTCGGCCATCTTCTCGATGGCGTGGTACTGGCTGCCGAAGGGATACAGCGGCACATCCTGCAGGAAAATCCAACTCTCGGGGATGGTGCGCACATCGAACTTCACACCGGTGGTGGCATAGCCCATCAAATAGGGCGTCTGCGTGAGGATAATGCTGTTGATCTTCGGATTGCGCTTGTAAATTTCATAATGGAGGGCCACCGAACGGCTGGCGTTCTTGCCGGCCTCCACACGGCCGTCCTTCACCTGCACGATATCATGCGGTTCCAAGTCCCAGCGCTGCTTGTCGGAGGGCGTAATGAGGAAATCATTCCCTCTCCAGCGCACGGACGCCGTTCCGTACGAACTGCACATCAGTCCCTGGGCACAGGCGCGGTGAACGATTTCGCAGATTTCCGTCCGGATGGCCCGCTCGTCGGAGGGGTGCTCCACATTCATGAAATGCTCGAAATCGATGTGAATGGCCTTCTCGTGGCTGAGAATCTGCTCTTCCGTGAGAAAGACCGGTTTTCCCAGCGTACGGGCGTTCAGGATGGTACGGGCACACAGTTCCAGGGTTTCCAGGCGCTGATAGGCATCGGCGATATCGTCTCCCATCAGCACCACGCCGTGATTCTCCATAATGACGGCCTTGTACTCCGGATTCGTAGCGAACTCGGCCGCAATCTTCTCTCCCAGCAACTCACTTCCCGGAAGGGCGTAGGGAGCAAAGCCCACCGGACCGCAAACGCCGCGGGCCTGCGGGATGATGCTGGTGTCGGGCACCTGGTGCACGATGGAGAAGGTCACCAGTCCCGGAGGATGGGCGTGGATGACACTCCTCATCTTGGGGCGCATCTTGTACAGCGCCCGGTGAAAAGGATATTCCGAAGAGGGCTTATGCGGGCCGACGATGGTTCCGTCGGCCTTGACGCACATGATATCGGCCGGAGTCAGGGAACCCTTGTCAATTCCGGCGGGCGTAATCCACATATCCCCGTTATCGTCCATGATGGACAGGTTTCCACCGGAAGTGGTCGTCATCTTCCGGCGATAAATGCGGCCGATGATCAGGGCAATCTGCTCGGCCGGATGCATGAGTGAAGTATCAATTTTTTTCATAGTAATCCAGTAAATATTTTTCCGCCTCGACATTCCACAACCCCTTGTGGGCCTTGCAAATACGGTCCAGTTCACCGAAGGGGGGCGTTCCGATGGCGCCAAAGTCGGCAATGGCCGTTAGTGGCATCTCGATGTGCGTGTAGATGAGTTTTTTGCCGCCGGGAATGGAAGGCAGGTTCTTCGTGGTCTCAATCACGGCATTGAGTCCGCCGATATGGGTGACCAGTCCGGCCGGATCCATCCCCTTGCCCATATAGTGCAGCGCCTCCTTCATATCGTCGGTGTTGCCGCCGGAGGTGCCCACCACATGCGTGTTGTTGTAATGCACGTTGTAGAAGTTGAACGGGGCCTTGAAGGGGGCCTTGGAAGGGCCTGCGAAGAAATTCAGGCAGCCGTCGAAGGCCAGGATATCGTCGGCCTGTTCCACCACCGCGGGAACGGGGGCGAAGCAGAAGACATCATCGTAGCCCGTGCCGCCGGAGAGTTCCATCAAAAGGTCCACCGGCTTCTCGATTCCCGTATTGACATACTTCAGCGTGATGCCGCGGGAGGCCGCGAATTCCTCGGTGTACAGGGAGGCGGCACGGTCCAGGCGCTCCTGGTTGATATCGGTCACCACCACCAGCGAGGGGCGGCGGTCGTCCCTGTGCAGGACATAGTTGATGGCGGCCAGGCCCATCGGCCCTACGCTGGCCAGGAGGGCCATTTTCCCGCCATCCTTGATTTCCATCGTATGCACGTATCTGCCCGGCGTCCCGTGGTAGTTGGCGTGCATGGCGCCGATCACGCAGGACAGCGGTTCGCTCAGCGATGCAGGGTAAAAGCCCTCTCCCTTGAAAGGAAGCAGGCAGCCGCACTCCATCACCTCATTGGGGATGATCACATACGTGGCATCCCCGCCGATGAACGGATAGGAATAGCCCGGAGCGCTGTAGATGCCCACCGGACCGCCGGGATAATTCATCGCCGGCTGGATGGAGAACTTGTCGCCCGCCTTGAACTGCCCCTTCCATTTCTCCCCCACTTCCACGATTTCACCGGCGAATTCATGGCCGATGATGGTAGGATGCTCCGCGACGTCATTGGGGACCCGCTTATGGGCGACACCTTGATTCACCGCCTTGTAAGATGACATGCAGATGCTGTCGCTCACCACTTTCGCCAGGATCTCATCCGCTTTCAGTGCCGGAAGTTCAAACTCTTCCAAGCGCAAATCGCCTTGTCCATAAAGACGAACAGCTTTTGTTTTCATAATATATTCCTTTTATATTCAAGTCCTTATGTACTCTGCAAGGCTAGGCCAGCATCACCTGGCCGCCCGTGACCGGAATGGCCTGTCCGGTTTCGCCGGTCTGCTCGATGGCGTAGAGGATAGCCTTGGTGACGTCGGCCGGGTTGCAGCCCTTGCGCATGGGCACCTGTGCGAGGTAATAGTCCTTCACATCCTGTACCGTCTTGGCTCCGGGCACCTTTCCCGCTGCCAGGTACTGCACGAAAAGACCGTTCTCGGGATTGCTCCACAGCGGCCCGTCGTAGAAGTTGCCCGGGCAGATGCTGTTCACCTTCACCCGGAACGGCGCCAACTCCAGCGCAAAACTCTGCGTGAGGCCGATGCCGCCGAATTTGCCGCCGGCATAGGCAAAATTGGCCTTGGAGCCCCTGAGACCGCTCTTGGAGTTCACCTGGACGATGTCGGCAAAGAAATCCGGATCCTTCCCGGTCTCGATTTTCATGATGTGGCTGGCCACCTTGGCGCAGAAGAAATAAGCCTTGTAATTGATATTGGTGACGAACTCGAAGTTCTCCGGGGTCATGGCCTCGAGGCCGCCGGCGCGAAGCACGCCCGCGTTGGAGACAAAGACATCCAGCGCGCCGAAACGGCACACCGTCTCCTTCATCAGGTTCTGCAGGCTCTGCATGTCAGCCACGTTGGTCTTCACGAAGAGGGCGCGGTTGTTCCGCCCGGCGGCATTCAGGCTCGCGGCCGTCTTGGCCCCCACCGCATCGTTCAGGTCGGCCACGATGATGTTGGCGCCCTGCCCCATGAGTTCGCGGGCGATGCCCTCGCCGAAGCCCTGGGCGGCACCCGTGACGATAATGGTCTTTCCTTCCACCCTACCCTGCGAAGCGCCGGAAGCCACCTTTCTGCGGTAATTCTCCACCTCCCAGTTGTCGATGAAATCGATCCAGGCAGGCTCCATTCCGTGCTCTCCGCCGAAGGACTGGGCATAGTAAGCCACCTTCACGGCATCCAGGAACACCTCGGTGATGATGTCGGCATTCTTGGCATGGTCTCCAATGGCCACCAGGCCGATGCCTTTCATCAGGAGCACCTTGGGCGTATAGCCGCGGCGGGCGACAAACGCCTCGATCAGTTCCTCGGCCTTGCCGGCGTCGGCCTCCAGGACAGGATACTCGCTCTTGCAATAGACGATGATGTCCGGCGTAAAGGGTGTTTTCACCGCATCGGCATGCTCCAGGGCCCAGTCGGTAAGGGCATTGGACGTAATCCTCAAGGTCTTGAGGCCGCGGCCGCCGCGGGAAAGGACCTGACGGACGGCGGGAATCACCTCCGTCACGCAGTCGCAGACCGGACTCTCCCCTTCCGGAAGCGCCTTCACGCAGGCTTCGAGTTTTTCCATCATCCCGGCATAGATGGCATCGATCTCCTCGGTCGTATCGGCCCCCACAAAGACGCCGTGGTTCTGCAGGAAGATCACCTGAGGCTGGCGCCCGGCCGTTTTCTTGCACTCCTGGAGACGGTCATACACCTTCTTGAACAAGGTGTAGCCAGGGTCGGTATATTCGATATACAATGCCTCCGGAAACAGTTCCCGGCAGCATTCCTGCGCCTTCCGGGAACACATCAGGGCGTTCACCAGCGTAGGGTGAAGATGCACCACATAGGCATATTCCATGCAATCGTGCAGCGAGGTTTCCACGGACGGACGGCGGTCGCGGGTCAGGTTGGCCTGTGCGAGGTCTTCCTTCACCTGTGCCTCCCGTTCATTCACGTCGGTACTGTACAGCCGGGTGCCCATGGGGGCCAGACGACTGCGGTCCAGGACGGCGAAACCGTCCTCGTCGATGGTGGCAAGCGCATGTCCGCTGGCCTTCACCCACAGATGCCTGTCATCCTTATAGGAAGTGTTTCCGCCTCCCGCAATGACAAAACGGGAATCGGCTCCGTACTTCCGCGAAACAGCAACGAGTTTTTCTATTTCCTTCATGATTCTAACGTTTTCTGTATCAGTTCATCACCGGCATCCACGCTGTCCAGTCCGGCCTGATGGGCCGCCACGGCGCAGGCACCACGGTAATTGATGGCCTTGAGTTTGTCCGAGAGTTCCCCGGCGTCGCGGGTGCGGAGCCGGACGGGCTCCATGGCAGGAGTGTTGTGCTCGGAGCCGAAGGTGACGATAAAGCCCTCGTCCTCCAAGTACCCGGCATACTGCTCCAGAACGGCCGTCGTATTCCGCGTGGTAATGAATTCCACGCTATGGAAACCGCGCCGCACAAGCGTGTCGGCCGCTTGCTGCAAATCGGCCTCGAAGTCGGTGAAATGCCCTTTGGCGTCATCTCCGAGGAAGGGATAGGTGGGAATGCCGCCCGCCGCCTCGATGATGTGCCGGACCGTATCCATGGGCAGGAAGGCTTCCGGCGATTCCGGGACAAACGCCGCACCGCCGGCTTTCAGGAGTTTGGAACGCAGTTCGTTCTCCACCTTGGCCGGGTCCGGGGTGTCCGGACACAGGGCCAGGCGGAGCGCCTTGGCCAGGTGCCGTTCCCGCACCAGCCCGCAGGTGAGCCGCTCCTTGATCTGCTCGAAATCCAGGACGACATTCTTCCCTTCGGCCTTCAGCCACTCGTTGAGTTTGGCGCACATCTCCCGGCACTGCTCATTGGAGCAGGCCCGGACGGAAGCGAGCAGACGGGCTTCCTCCCCGGCGAGCCGCACGGGAAAGGCCAGACCCTTGCCGCTGATGTATGTGCGGCCCGGGTTGTTGGGGTCATTCACCCGCAGCCCGGCCGCCTGGTCTTCGGCGTTCAGGGAGATGAACTCGATGCCCAGCAGCGGAAACAGGCCTCTGGCGGCACAGCCTTCCTTCCAGGCAGCGTATCCATCCATGGAGTAGAAATCATTGATTCCCACCACTTTTACGCCTTCGGCCGCCGCCTTGTCCAGCGCCTCGTCCACACTGGAGAAGGCGCTGAACGAATACGGCGTATGTAAATGCGCATTGACGTCTATCATACTTTACACTCCTTTCTTGGCCCGGAGAATCTGCTGAGCCGGGGTCTGGTTGCTCACGGGAACATAACCCGGCAGCGGCATCATCTTCTCGTGAATGGCATCCAGGAACCAGGCAGGCTGCGGGAAGAACGCCTCCTCCAGTTCGTGGCAAGGGGTGATCCAGTTACGGGAACCCAGCACCACGGGAGCGGCATCCAGGTAATCGAAGCACAGTTCGGTGATATTGGCGGCCAGGTCGTTCAGGTAACTGCCACGGGCCGATGCGTCGCCGGCGATGATGATGCGTCCGGTCTTCTTGACGGAAGCGATCACCTTGTCGTAATTGAACGGGACCAGCGTGCGGGCATCGATCACCTCGGCCTCCAGACCATATTTCTCCTTGAGTTCATCGGCCGCCTTGAGCGCACGGTAGAGCGTTGCGCCGATGGTGAGGAACGTGACATCCTTTCCTTCGCGCTTGATATCCGGCTCTCCGAGCGGAATCTCGTAGTACCCCTCGGGAACGCCGCCCTCGTGGAACTGCTCGCCCACGCCGTAGAGGCGCTGGCTCTCGAAGAATATCACGGGGTCCGTTCCCTGCAGGGCGCTGTTCATGAGGCCCTTGGCATCGTACGGCGTCACCGGGAACACCACCTTGAGGCCCGGGATGTGCGTGCACAGGGACGTCCAGTCCTGGCTGTGCTGGGCACCGTACTTGGAGCCGACGGAAACGCGCACCACCACCGGCATCTTGAGGATATTGCCGCTCATGGCCTGCCACTTGGGCAGTTGGTTGAAGATTTCGTCACCGCAGCAGCCCAGGAAGTCGCAGTACATGATTTCCGGAATCACGCGGCCGCCGCACATGGCATAACCGATGGCCGTGCCGATGATGGCCGCCTCCGCGATGGGACTGTTGAACAGGCGATGGTACGGAAGCGCCTCCGTGAGACCGCGGTACACGGCGAAAGCGCCGCCCCATTCACGGTTTTCCTCACCGTAGGCGATCAGGGTGGAGTCCTTGTAGAAACGGTCCGCGATGGCCTCGAACACACCGTCCCTGAAATTATACATCTTCATGGAACTCACGGGTTTGCCGTCCTTGTCCAGGTAGAAGCGCGTCTTGCCGGCAATCTGCTTCACCCGCGGGTTCTCCTCCATGGGATGGTTCACCTCCGGAGTGGCGTCTCCGAGGGAGTCCACGCTGCTGTTGGAGAACATCATGTCACCCAGCAACTCGTTGTCCTTCACGAGGTCCATGCGGGGAGAGAGCGTTTCGTCGATGGCCAGTTTGTACATCTCGAAGATGACGTCCTTCACATAGGCCTGGATAGCGTCCAGTTCCTCCTGGGTGGCGACGCCGGCTTCCACCAGTTTGCGGCCATATCCGAGGATGCAGTCTTCGGCCTGCCAGGCTTCCATCTCCTCCTTGGTGCGGTAACTGGACTGGTCGGACGGAGAGTGACCGCTGTAGCGGTAGGTCACTACGTCGATGAGGGCCGGTCCTTCCTTTTTCTCCAGGAGGGCTTTCTTGCGGCGGAAGGCGTCGATGACGGCCAGCGGATTGTAGCCGTCCACCCGCTCGGCGTGCCAGGCTTCCGGGTTGAATCCGGCGCCCAGGCGGGCGGGATAGGTGTAGCCCATCGTCTCGCCGCGGGTCTGTCCGCCCATGGCGTACTGGTTGTCCATCACGCTGATGAGGATGGGCAGTCCGCCCTTCATATCGCCTTCCCACAAGGTTCTGAACTGGTCCATGGAGGCGAAGGTCATGCCTTCCAGCACGGGACCGCGGGCCATGGCACCGTCACCGAGGTTGGCCACCACGATGCCCTTCTTGCGGTTCACCTTCTTGAACAGGGCCGCACCCACGGCGATGGAGCCGGAGCCGCCCACGATGGCGTTGTTGGGATAGATGCCGAAGGGCGTGAAGAACGTGTGCATGCTGCCGCCGAGGCCCTTGTTGAAACCGGTGGTGCGGGCGAAAATCTCCGCCATGGCACCGTACAGCAGGAAGCGGATGCCCAGTTCCTTGGTGTTGCCGCCCTTGTAGTCCTTACCGGCGACGGCCAGGGTGGCACCGCCCCAGAACTCCTCCATCACCTTCTTCAGTTCGGCCTCGGGAAGAATCTCGATGGAACGCAGGCCCTTGGCCAGGATCTCGCCGTGGGACCGGTGGCTGCCGAAGATAAAGTCGTCTGTCGTCAGGTTGTACGCCATGCCGACGGCCGCGGCCTCCTGGCCGGCGCTCAGGTGCGCAGGGCCGGGATTGTTGTAGGCAACGCCGTTGTAGCCGCCCGTCGTCTTCACCAGGTTGAGCATGGTTTCGAACTCGCGGATGACGGCCATGTCCCGGTAGATGTGCTTGAGGTCTTCCGGGGTGAAATTACCTTCCTTGAGTTCCTCCTTCACCGACTTGGCATACTGCATGACGGGAATCTCGGGGAACTTGATTTCGTGCTCCTTGGGACGGAGCACCTCGTTGGGGTCGATATATAATGACTTAGGCATGGTTTATTTCAAGGTAAAAACGGTTTCTTTCAGGATTTCGGATACGGTAGGATGCGGGAACACCACTTCCTTGAGCTGCTCCACGGTCATCTCCTGTTCGATGGCCATGCAGGCGCTGTGAATCATTTCGGAGCAGGGATTGCCCAGCATATGGACACCCAGCACCTCGTGATACTGGCGGCCTACAATCACTTTGCAGAGGCCCTCTCCCCTTTCATTCTCGGCGACAAAGCGGCCGGAATAGGCCATGGGAAGTTTGAGAACCGTGTAATCCAGGCCCTTCCCGGCGGCTTCGGCCTCGGTGAGGCCCACGCCGGCCACTTCGGGATTGGTGTACACGACGCCCGGAATGGCATTGTAGCGCATGTGGTCCTCGCGGCCCAGGATGGTGTTCACGGCCACCTCGCCCTCACGGCTGGCGGTATGCGCCAGCATGGAGAAGCCCGTTACGTCACCCGCCGCATAGACGCCGGGAATATTGGTGCGCATCTTCTCATCCACCTTGATGCCATAGGGCCGTCCGGCGGGATTCAGGGCAAGTTCTACGCCGATATTCTCCAGGCCGATACCCTGGAAGGAGGCCCTGCGGCCCACGGAAACCAGGATCTTGTCACCATAGGCCCGGCAGGTCTTCCCTTCCGGATCCTCATAGACGACCTCGTTCCCTTCGACGGCAACCACCTTGCAACTGAGGTGGAACTCCACCCCTTTCTTGGCGTACTGCGCCTGCAGCATGGCCGAGATTTCATCGTCCAGCGGGCCCAGGATCTTGGGCAGCATCTCCACCACCGTCACCTTGGTGCCGATGGACTGGAAGAAGCTGGCGAACTCCATGCCGATGACACCGCCGCCGATTACGACCAGTTCCTTGGGCTGTTCGGCAAGTTCCAGGATTTCCCGGTTGGTGACCACCACGCCGCCCAGACCTTCACGAAGACCGGGGATAGGGGGAACGGCAGCCTCGGAGCCCGTGCAAATAAGGAGGTTACGGGCGTTATAGGAAGCGTCTCCGCAGGTGAGGGTGATTCCATCGGCCCCGCGGCCGGTGATCACGGCTTCGCCCTTGACCACTTCCACCTTGGCACCCTTCATCTGGGCCTTCACGCCGCCCACGAGTTTCTTCACCACCTTTTCCTTGCGCTTGAAGACAGCCCTGAAATCGATGGCGGAGCCCGCTACCTCCACGCCGTACTGGTCGGCGTGTTTGGTGTAATCATATACCTTGGCGCTGTACAGCAGCGTCTTCGTGGGAACGCAGCCCTCATTGAGGCATACGCCGCCCAGTTCCCTTTTCTCGAACAGGACCACGGAAAGTCCCGCCGCGCCGGCGCGTCCTGCCGCCACATAGCCGCCAGGACCTCCGCCCAATATTGCAAGATCGTACATAGTTTAAAAGTCTATATCCAGATTTTCAATTTCTTCGGCCACTTTCTTAAGGAAGCGGGTGGCCTCTCCGCCGTCAATGGCCCGGTGATCGTAGGTGAAACTCAGTGCCATGTAAGGCACGAACCTGTACTCCCCGTCCACCATCTTGGGACGCGGAACGATGGTTCCTACGCCCAGGATGCCGCTCTGCGGCAGGTTGATGATGGGCGTGAACCATTCCACCCCGAAGCCGCCCAGGTTGGAAACCGTGAAGGAAGCGGCTTCCGGCGACAGGAGATCCGGGTTGATGCTGCCCTTCTTGCTGTCGTCGGCCACTTTCTTGAGGCTGCGGGACAAGGTCACGATGTCCATCTCCTCGGCATGGGCCACCGCAGGAACCATGAGGCCGCGTTCCGTATCGACGGCAAGCCCCAGATTCACGCACTTGAACAGGCGCATGGCGTCTCCCAGGCAGTGCGAGTTCACGTTGGGGAATGCCTGCAGGGCACGGATCACCGCATAGCAGACGAAGTCGTTGATGGTGATGTTCACATCCAGCCGGCCTTCTTCCAGGGCCTTCTTGGCCTTCTTGCGGAGCGCCTGAACCTGGCGGGCATCGGCCCCCAGCATATGGGTGAGCTGGGCCGAATTCTGCAGCGAATTGTACATGCTCTTCGCGATGAGCTTGCGCATGTTGGAGAGTTTGACCACCTCATAGTCCGTTCCCTCGCCGGGGAGGCCTTCGGTATGGCTGGGCTTCCAGACCTTGAGGTCGGCGCCTTTCACGGCACCCGCAAGGCCTGAACCGGAGCCCGGGGACACGAAGCCGCCCTCGGCCATGCGGGCTTTCGCCAGCCCCGTCAGGTGTCCCTGCTCCAGGGCGGCGGCTTCCACATCGCGGGCAATGATACGGCCGCCGGGGCCGCTTCCCGCCACCTGGGCGGTATTCACGCCCTTCTGTTCCGCCAGCATACGGGCACGGGGACTCACAGGAGCATCGGGAACAATGTCAGCGGAGGCTGGTATACCCTCTGAAACCTCTGGACGCCCATGTCCGGATGAATGGGAGGGGCCCGCCGGCGCAGCCGGTGGGAGGGACGAGGCCGAAGGCCGATGGGGTTCAGAGGGTATACCAGCCGCAGCGACAGGTTTGAACTCCTCGAAGGATTCTCCGGGATTTCCTATCACCATGACGTTCTGGAGCACGGGAATCTCGTCTCCATCGGCCCAGAAGATAGCCAGGACGGTGCCTTCCACCTGGGACTCTTCCTCGAAGGTGGCCTTGTCGGTCTCGTAGCCGAACAGGACATCGCCCACCTTGACGGTGTCCCCCACCTTCTTCTTGAATTCGGAGATAATGCAGCTCTCCAC
>ODAI014184393.1_pt1 | contig 20259 bp, 15 predicted proteins | sample 1539321 | NCBI WGS metagenome assembly ODAI01 (sample SAMN02144231, study PRJEB22623) | gut metagenome | biome: sheep rumen | host: Ovis aries | place: New Zealand
CTGCCGTAGCTGCCATAGCGGTGGTACTGTCCGTATACGCCGTTGGTGTTCAGCGAGCCGTTCAGAATGGTACACATACGTTTGAATGTGCCGCTGTGGTACAGTTCTTCCAAATCGGGCAGTGCGTCGCGTTGGAACTGGCCCTCGCGCATCACAAACAGCACAAGGTCGGCATACTTGCCCACAATGCTGGCGTCTGCCACCAGGTTCAGCGGTGTGCAGTCGAGGAACACATAGTCGTACTTGCCGCGCAAGTCGGCCATCAGTGCGGTCATGCGCTCGTTTTGCAGCAACTCGGCTGGGTTTGGCGGTATCACACCGCTCGGCAGAATGTCGATGTTGTCGTGTATCTTGCTCTTCATGATGCAATCCTTCAGCGTTTCCTTGTCGCCGTTCAGCAGGCTGGTTACACCCTTGCGCACATCGCACAGGTTTTTACTCAACTCTGCTTTTCTCAAGTCCATATCCACCATCAAGATGCGTTTGCCCATTAGTGCGAGGCTCACAGCCAGGTTGGCGCTCACGAAGGTTTTACCGCTGTTCGGGTAGAAGCTGGTGAACAACACCAGTTCGCTGTCGTGGCCTGCCATAAAGGTGAAGTTCGTTCGCAGCACGCGGAAGGCCTCGTTAATGCCGTTTCGGTTCTTGTCTTCTACCTCAATGCGTAGTGGCATGGTCTCCTTGCTGTTGTCTTTAATCCGTTTGGTTAGTGGCACTGTGCCGAGGTATGGCAGAGAAAGGCCATCCAGGTCTTTCTTGCTGCGTACCGTTCCATCGAGGGCAAGCAACAGCCAGATGATGAAGGTTGGCAACCCCATGCCGCCAATCAGTCCCATTAGTAGCACTTGCATCTTCTTCGGACTGATAGGTGCTTGCGGGCCGCGTGGCGGGGTGATGACGCGGATGTTGCTCACTTCCATATTTCCGCTCAACTCGTTTTCCTCGCGTTTCTGCAACAAGAAGAGGTAGAGGGTCTCCTTAATCTTTTGTTGGCGGCCAATGGTCTGCAGGTATTTTTCCTGTTGCGGATTGCGGGCTATCTTTTTGTTGATTTGTGCCTCCTTGCTCTGCAACTTCTCCACCTTCATGCTGTTGGTGTGGATGATGTTAGCCAGCGTGCTGCTGATGCTGCTGCGCAGTTGTTTCAGCGTCTCGTCCATTTCCTTCACCAGCGGGTTCTTCACACTGCTGTTGGCCACCAGTCTGCCCCGTTTGATGACCATTTCGTTGTAGTTGGTAATCAGGCTGCCCAAACTTTGGTCGGTCAGGCCGGCGTTGTTGGGTAGCAGCTGGTCCTTCATGGTGGTGTCGCTCAGACAGTCGTTTATGTATTTGGCAATCTCCAACTGGGTCACCGCCTCCAGGGCGCGGGCGTTGTACTGTTTTTGCTCGCTTACGTCGCCCAGACCTTCGCTGTAGACGTTGGTCACCAGTTCCACGCTCTTGTAGCCCTCAATGTTGTTGTCAATCTTGCCCAGTTCTTTTTCCAGCGTCACCAGTCGGTTGTCGATAAACTTGTTGGTGGTTTCGGCGTTCAGTCGGTTCTCTTCCAGACGCTCGAAGGTGTAGATGTCTACCAGCGCCTTCAACACATCGTCGGCACGCTGTTTGCTCACGTCTGTCAGCGTCATGCTGATGACCGTGCTCTTCTTTCCCACTAGTGCCACTTCCAATTTTCCCGCGTAGGCGTCGGCTAGCGTGTTTGGATTGGTGCGGTTCACCCATATTTTGCGTTTGATGTCAGCCTCGGTCAGGCCGTTCCCGTTGGGCTCTATAATGGTTTTCCCTATAGGGGTGTTGACGCACTGGTAGGCTCGGGCGTTAATCACCGTATCGCTTTCCATTGCCTCGCCATTAGCGGGATTGGTCCAGTGGAATTTGGTCAGGCGGAAGTTGGTTGGCCCGTCAATCTCCACTTTGAAGCCGAAGGCGTTCTCATCTTTGGCATCGGGGAAGCTGGCGCTAACCGGAGAACTCTTGTAGAGGTCGTTGTTGCGCAACAGGCGTCGTTCGCTGTAGGTGGTGTGCAGGTTCAGCTGCTTAATGGCCATATACATAAGGTAGGGACTCTTGAATTCCTCTATCTCGTTGTCCACATTGCTGCTGCTTCCTAACAGCCCCAGATCGGCCAACTGGTCACTGATGCCTTTGGCTCCCTTTTTCCCGTTGTCCTTCACCAAAATGGTTGTATAGCGGCTGTAGGTCGGCTGTGTCTTTTGCAGGTAGGCGCCAGCCAGACACAAACCAACAACAGTGCAGGCCGCCACTAACCACTTGTTGCTCTTTATGATTTCAAATATATTTTTCAAACTGAGTGAGTCGTCAGCTGGCTTCACACTCTGCCGGCGGCTCAGGCTACGTTGCGTTTCTTGCATTGGTGTAGTTTACAGATAATTTAATTTAGATTACGCAAAGATATAAAAAATATTTCGTTGTCGGGCACAACAGCCCGCCCTTAATATTTTGGTAGAGTCGGCATTTCTCCTCTAGCAACTCCTTTGTGCTTAATCTTCAATCGGTTGTCGGTTCCGCACTTTTTTGCCTAGGGGGCTGTCTATAAATATGTTGATGTGTTGGCTTTGGTCGTAGGGTGGTAGGCGCTATTTATTATTATAAGCCGGTGTTGTCGATTTTCCTCTTTCTGTATAATTATGCGTATAAAAATAGAAATTTAAGAAAGCAACCGCCGTTTTCTTTTTATTTATTCTTATTTTCCCTAACTTTGTTGCCGAATTGTGGGAAATCGTATTGTTCTACTTTGCGTTTTCCATAGCTATTAAACTCAAGTTAAAGCTAACTTGTTGAACCTTCGCACTTTACTATGAGTGAAGGGAACTAGTGATTTGCTCAATGCGGAACTAAACGCTCCAGTTAACACAATCAGATATAAGCTCTATCCCCGTAGGGCAGGACTTCACTAACTACGTTATAATAGTGTCCTCCCCGAGCAGTGGATTTGCAGAAAAAACTATTGTGGCATTTTCCTTAATCAAGTAAAACAAACATGCTTCGCCCGTATCCGATAGGAAGGCAGGACTTCGAAGACATCGTAAGCAACGGTTTCGCCTATGTTGACAAAACCGAGCGGATGTACCAGATGGTGCGGAACCGTAAGTTCGTGTTCCTGTCCCGTCCGCGCCGTTTCGGCAAGTCGCTGCTTGTCAATACGCTTCAATGCTACTTTGAGGCGAAGAGGGAGTTGTTTGCCAACTTGAAAATCAACGCGCTGGAAAAAGACTGGATCCAGTATCCGGTTTTCCGGTTCGATATGAGCGGTTGCAAGGATATGGACGCCGCTGGTATGGTGAGCTACATTGGCAATATGTTGCGGCAGTACGAGGAAGAATACGGTGTGGCAGCAGGTGAACTGAGGAACGGCATACGTTTTGGCAACCTCATCAGGGCAGTCTGCCAGCAAACCGGCCGCAAGGTGGCGGTACTGATCGACGAGTACGACGCCCCGCTTCTGGCCCACCTGCACGACGGCAGGTTAGACGAGGTAAAGCCCATCCTCCAGGAGTTCTACCAGCAACTGAAGGCGAACGAGGCCTTCGAGCACTTTGTCTTCATCACGGGCATCACCCGCTTCTCGCAGGTGTCGGTCTTCTCTACGCTCAACAATCTGGAGAACATCTCGATGCACGACGACTTTTGTGACATCTGTGGCATCACCGCCGACGAACTTTTGGAAAATTTCAAGGAAGACATCCAACTGTTGGCCGACGAGGAGTCCGCGTCTTTTGAAGAGACGCTGCTTATGTTGAAAAAACAGTACGACGGTTACCATTTCTCGAAACATTCGAAAGACATATTCAATCCGTGGAGTCTGATGTTGGCTTTCTCTACCAAGGAACTTAAAAATTTTTGGTTCGAAACGGCCACTTCCTCCTACGTGATTGCCCATTTGAAGAAACACAACGCCCAGATTTTGGATTTTGAGAACACTCAGTTGTTCGAATCGGGCTTTTATGTTTCTTACGAAGACGCACAAAGTATATATCCGTTGTTGTTCCAGTCGGGCTATTTGACCATTAAGAGCTATGATAAGGCTCCAAAACTGTACACCCTGTCTTATCCCAACAACGAGGTGCGCATCTCTATGTTGGAGGTGATGATGCCCTCGTGGGTGAACTGTTCCACCGACGACGGCAAGCTGAATATGCAGCGGTTCTATTTCGCCCTGAAAGACGGCCGTTTCGACGAGGCGTTCGAGTTGTTGACCGACTTCTTCCGGCAGATTCCGAACGTGTTAGACAACAAGCGGGAGAAGCACTTCCAAACGGTCATCTACGTCTTGTTCCGTTGGCTGGGTTTCTACACGCAGGTGGAGGTCAACACCGCCAAAGGCCGTTTAGACTGCGTCCTCTTCGCTCCGAAATACATATTCATCATAGAGTTCAAGGTCGACGAGAGTGCGCAAGCCGCCCTCGATCAGATCAACCGTATGGGCTATGCCGACCCTTACCGCACCGACGGCCGCCCAATCGTGAAAATAGGTGTCAACTTCTCCAAAAAAGAACGGACCATAGCAGCATGGAAAGTGGAAGGAGTTTAGGCTTACCTCTGGTTTAGCAGGTATAACGGGTTTATAAAGTTTATAAGTTTAAAAGGTTTAGCAGGTTTATAAGTTTAAAAGATTAACAGGTTTATAAAGTTTATAAGGTTTGTAAGTTTAACCTAATTACCTTATAAACTAATCAACTAACCACCTCATAAACTAATCAACTAATCAACCAACCACCTCATAAAAACATCTCCTGATGGAAAACGTCAAATTACATAATTTTGGCCCTATAAAAGAAGCCGATGTCAGACTGGGAGACTTGACTATTTTGCTTGGAACACAGGCAAGTGGGAAAAGTTTGTTCCTGCAGCTGTTCAAACTTGCCAAAGACCGCTTGTCGGTTATGAGACGTTTGGAAGATTATGGCTTTTGGGTGAGGGAGAACGCAGACAATCTTTTAAACGTCTATTTGGGAGAAGGCTTGTCTGCTATGTGGAGGCCTGAAACTAGTTTGACGGTCGGCGGTTCTGTTTATGACGCCAAAGACAAACTTGTCGGCTATACTGCCGAGAAGACAGCAGACAGCGTTTTTTATGTGCCTGCCCAGCGTATTCTTAGTGTAGCTGACGGACGGCCTAAAAACTTTATGGAGTTTGGCGCAAATGACCCTTATGTGTTGAGGGCGTTTAGTGAGACGTTGCGCCTCTTCCTTCAAAACGGATTGAATGGCAGCAATGTTATTTATCCTCTTCCACAACGCTTGAATGGTTCTGTGAAGAAAATGTTCGACGAGGCTGTCTTTCATAGTGGCAAGGTTTTAATGGAAGAAAGGGGGGGACAACGAAAAATTGCGATGGAGGTTGACGGACTACACCTTCCGCTTATGACGTGGAGTGCTGGTCAGAAGGAGTTCCTGCCTCTTCTTCTCGCTTTTTATTGTTTAAGTGGACCAAAACTGAATGTCGTTAACCCGGAACAGTTCGAGTACGTCATTATAGAGGAACCTGAAATGGGATTGCATCCGCAGGCTATTCTAACCATAATCTTGCAGGTGGCCGTGTTTATCCAAAGTGGGTTCAAAGTGGTGGTCTCTACACACTCTCCCGTTTTTTTGGAATTCGTATGGGCCTATAATTGCTTGAAAAACATTCCAGAAAGTGATCGGACAAAGGCGCTGACCGAATTGTTCGGTTTGCAGGTAGATGGCTGTGCTATCGACATTTTAAAAGGTTTATATGATAAAGACATCTTTACCTATTTCTTCTCCAGAAAGAATGGAATGGTGGAGGCAGACGATATCTCTTCTTTAGATGTGATGGACGATGATGCCGAAGTGGCAGAGTGGGGTGGTCTCACCAATTTCTCTGCCCGTGTGAACCAAATTGTTGCAAACTATATGGCTGAATATGACGAACGTTAAAACTTCTCTTCCTGTTTCTTCTTCGTTTAAATCGGCGGTAGAGAATACGCCTGACGTAAAAGACGGCTTTCAAGTGGGGCTTAAGGCTGTAAGGAAGAAGGACCGCGAACTCATAGATGTAGCTGACTCAAGGTTGTTGGATGGCAGTCTCGATATCGATGGACAGGTAAAGTCTAAATATCCGCATGCTCCAAGGTGGGATTATGCAGTGGCTTATGGAGGAAGGGTTTGTTTTTGTGAAGTTCATCCCGCTTACACTTCCGAGGTTTCAAAAATGATAAAAAAACTGAAGTGGTTGAAAGATTGGTTGCGGACGAATGCTTCTTTAATTGGTAATCTGCCTTCCTATCATCCTAAGTATGTCTGGATTGCTTCGGGAAAATGTGGAATAACCAAAAACTCGCCTCAGGCAAAGCTTTGTGCTTCTTCTGGTTTGACGCAGATGCCTAAATTGACGTTAACCTGTAGCTCAACCTCATCTGCTTCTAACTCAGGTTTATAGGTTTAAAAGATTAGCAGGTTTATAAAGTTTATAAGGTTTGTAAGTTTAACCTAATTACCTTATAAACTAATCAACTAACCACCTCACCAACCAATAATTGACAGTTATGGCGACAGGTAGTGTGAAAATAAATACAGATCTCCTTCGGTGGGCCTATAAAAGGGCTGGAATTACAGAAGAGAAAGCGGTTTCGGTATTTCCATTACTTTCCAGTTGGTTGCTTCAGGAGAAATTTCCAACAGTTGCGCAGTTGCAAAAGTTCGCAGCTAAGTTCTTTGTGCCGTTTGGTTATCTGTTTTTACCTAAACCGCCAGAGGAGACCCTTCCTTTCCCTATGTTTAGAGGTGCAGCGAGGTTGACTGACCGATTTAATCTTAACGTGTATGATACTGTGATGACGATAAAAAAACGTCAGGAATGGTTGGAAGAATATCTGGTGGAAAATGAAATTGACTTATGTCCTATAGTTGGAGTCGTGAGTCAGAAAACTCCTGTGAAAGATACCGTTGCCTTATTAGGAAAAACACTGTCCTTGACAGAAGGTTGGACGTTGGGGATGGCTAACGTTGACGAGGCAATAAGGACTCTTACAAGACGGTTAGAGGAGTGTGGCATATTTTTGGCCTACAATGGGGTTGTTGGTAATAATACGCACCGGACAATAGAGGTGGAAGAATGCCGGGGGTTTGCATTGGTAAGCGAAACCGCACCTTATATATTTGTCAATAGTGCCGATAGTAAAACCGCCCAGTTGTTCACTTTGGTCCATGAGGCCGCACACTTGATGCTGGGGGTAAGCGCAGGCCATGCTGGTGGAGAAGATGAAACCCACGATGTTGTGGAAAATTATTGCGATGCTGTTGCTGCTGAGTTCTTAGTTCCCGAACAACTCTTTACGCAAATGTGGAATGATAACATCGGGAAACTGTCAAAAAATTATAAGGTGAGTGAAGCGGTTATTGCGAGACGTGCTTATAACTTGCATTTGATAGACGCTAGTCAATATAGAGCGTTCTGGTCTGAATACTCTGGTCGTGTTGTTGCCTCGAAAAGGAAAGGTGGTGGTGGCGACTTCTATTTGACCAGTGTGAAACGGGTGGGGCGTCTGTTCGCAATTCATGTTAGGAATGCGGTGGCAGCGAAACAACTTGACTTTAATTCTGCTTACCGGCTAACAGGACTTTATGGTAAGTCTTATCAGCGTTTTATGACAAACAGCATCTGACCTATGGCCTATCTTTTTGACACAAATATCTTCATTACCTCCAAAAACACTATGCCAATGGATGTTTGGCCCTCCTTTTGGACGAAATTACGGGAGCTAATCAATTCTGGCAATGTGTTTTCGTGTGTGTCTGTGAAGCAGGAGATTGAAAAAGGTGGCGATGAGTTGACTGCTTGGTTGAAAAAATATGCCCCCAAGAATTTCTATTGTCCAGAGACTGGAACGGTGATGGAAAAATATGCGGAAACTCAGATGTGGGTCGCCAATAATCCAGTGTTTACTGAGTCTGCCCGTTATGATTTTGCAAATGTTGCCGATGCCTATTTGGTTGCTACGGCTGCGGCTGAAAATATGACGCTTGTCACTTATGAGACTCCTAATCCTATGTGTAAGAGTAGGGTGAAGATTCCCGACGTGTGTCTTGCTCTTGGTGTCCGGTTCTGTGACCTGAATACAGCGCTTCGAGAGCTTAAATGTACTATATGAAGGTTTTTTCTTGCTCTGGTTTATAGGTTTAGTTGGTTTAACCTAATCATCTCATCAACTAATTACCTCATAAACTTATAAACTAATCACCTCATAATTCATTCAAAAGTTGCAGGACTGCCGGCCTGATGGTAGGCTTACAGTCAACTCGAAAACATACCAATTTACAAATTAAAATGTCCCAAACTTCTTCCAACAATAAGCGCATCGCTAAAAATACACTGTTGCTATATTTTCGTATGTTGCTGATAATGGTGGTGACATTGTATATGTCTCGCGTTGTATTAGAAGCATTAGGTGTTGAGGATTTTGGTATTTATAATGTTGTTGGTGGTGTTGTTTCAATGTTAGGAGTACTGAGTGGTACGATGTCATCAGCAATTAGTCGTTTTTTTACTTTTGAATTGGGTAAAGGAGATGACGAGCAATTAAAAAGGGTGTTTTGCTCTTCTGTAACTATTCAGTTGTTTTTATGTCTTATTGTTTTAATAGTAGCAGAAACGGTAGGCTTATGGTTCTTGAATAGTAAGATGAATATACCCGACGGTCGTATTTTTGCATCAAATTGGGTCTTTCAGTTTAGTGTTATAACTTTCTGTGTGAATCTTCTAAGTGCACCATATAATGCCGCTATTATTGCCCATGAGCGAATGACTGCTTTTGCATATGTTAGTATTATTGAAGCTGTTATAAAGTTGGCTATCGCTTATATGATTACGATAAGTCCTTTTGATAGGTTATTGTTTTATGCGTTGTTGATGATGTTGGTGTCTCTATTAGTACGTTTTTGTTATACTTGGTATTGTAAAAAACATTTTGAAGAGTGTGTTTTCCACTTTTTGTATGACCGTTTATTATTGAAAAAAATGTTTGGTTTTGCAGGATGGAATTTTATTGGTGCATCTTCTGCCATTCTTCGTGACCAAGGTGGAAATATCCTAATAAATATTTTTGCAGGGCCTGCTGTAAATGCTGCTCGTGGTATCGCTATGCAGGTGAGTCATGCTGTACTGCTTTTTTCTCAAAATTTTATGACTGCAGTAAATCCTCAAATTACAAAAAATTATGCAAATGGTAACCATGAGTATATGATGACATTAATTTACCAAGGGTCTCGTTTGTCTTTTTACATGTTATTGTTATTTTCGTTGCCTTTATTCCTAAATACTGAGTTCGTCTTGGATTTATGGTTGAAGAAAGTACCGGAACATGCTGTATTATTCACACGACTAGCTCTTGCTTTTGCGATGTCATCTTGTTTAAGTGGCCCTCTTATTACTGCCATGTTGGCGACAGGAAATATAAAGAATTATCAGTTGGTTGTAGGTGGATTACAAATGTTGAATTTACCAGTAAGTTATCTGTTGCTAATGTTTGGGCTTATACCAGAGGTGGTCGCTATAGTGGCTGTCATCATAGACCAATGTTGTATGTTCGCTCGTGTATTTATGCTCCAAAATATGATTCATATTGATATGAAGAAATTCTATAAAAAAGTTTTCTTCAATGTTATATCAGTTGCGATAATTGCAAGTATTGTACCTTTTTTTTTGAAAATAAACTTGTCGGAAAGTTTGCTATCCTTTGTTATTGTCAGTTCTTTTTCTGTTTTCTTTGTATTGTTGACTTCTTTGTTTGTCGGTTCTACATCTATAGAAAGACAGTTTGTATTTTCTAAGGTGAAAAAACTGATAGTGAATAAATTATAGATAAATGCTTAAAAAAGAGAATGCTTCGCTTCAAGAAGTGTCTTGGGTGAAATCAAATAAGGATTTACTGGAAATAAAAGGTATCAACAATCTATATTACCCCGAGACAAAACAGGAATTGGTTGATTTGTGTAATCAGTTCTATCAGTCAGGATCACAGTTTGATGTTATCGGTTATTCGTCAAATACGTTGTTCCTACCATCATATCATGTTGAGAATATGATATGTACAAAAAAACTTAACAAATGGGAGGTACAAGAAGAAACGATCATTTGTGATAGTGGTGTATATGTGGGTAAATTGGCAAAATATGCAGTTAGACAGGGTTGGAAAGGTTTTGAAGGATTAGTCGACTTGCCAGGCACTGTTGGTGCAGCTCTTTATGGAAACGCTGGTTGTTATGGTTGCTTGGTTACTGATTTGGTTATGTCTTTTGAGTTACTTCTCCCAGATGGAACAATTCGTGTTTGTAGTGTAGAAGATTTAAGTTTAAAAAAACGTAGCTCCTCCTTAAAGCGAAAAGAGTTGAAAGGAATTATTGTCTCTGTTTCTCTCAGAAAAGAAATAGGAGATGTTGCGGCATTAAAAGAAAGAGCAAATGAAGTGCATGTAATGCGTTTAGCGACACAGCCTGGCGCTGCAAATAATTTGGGAACGACGTTTTTGCTGTCGGAACCGAGTTTTTATGGGACAATTTTCAACATGGTAAAAAAAATCCATTCTGTTTTGTCACGGAATAGTTCCATTAGTGCTAGTTTTCACTTTGCTTTAAAGGTTTTTAGAAAAAGTAAATATATTCCGTATACCTATATCCTAAATAGATATATGTTTATTGATTATAGTTCACACGTACAGTTTTATGATTATTGCAAATTCTTGTCTTTTTTGTATGATAAAGTCGAACTTGAAATAGAAGTGTACAAATGAAAATTGGTATTTTAACTTTTCATAGGGCTCTAAATTACGGCGCAGTTTTACAGTGTTATGCCTTACAGACTGTACTTCAGTCAATGGGACATAATGTATTTGTCATTGATTATAGGCAGTCTTATACAGAGAGAATTAGAAAAATTTTTTCATTTTCTCATTTACTATCGCAGTTTAAAAGGATAAGGTCTGTTGCCCGGTATTTAAAAAATACTTCTGTCCGATATAGAAAACGAAAGCAGTATGATGAATTTGTACGAAATTTTTTTAATTTAACATCGGTATGTTACAATAACGCGGAAATACCTTCTTTCCCCATTTATATTATTGGCAGTGACCAGTTGTGGAATGACTCTATTTTGGGGAATGAATTTGATCCGGTTTTCTTAGGAAATTTTGTTAAACCTGCAAATTCCGAAATATATGGTTATGCTATCAGTTCTTCTACTAATGCTTTAGAACGTTTATTAAAGAATAATCAAGAAGTTATTAGTCGATTTTCGGCTTTGTCTTTTAGAGAAAAGCAGTTGAAAGAAATGGCGGAAAAATTTTCTAAAACAAATCTGTATCAGTGCATTGACCCAACTTTATTGACTGAAAAGGAAACTTGGCTTCCTCTCATAAATAAAAAATGGGACTCTAAAAATTATGTTTTAGTATATCAAATAAGAGGAGACAGAAATGTTAAGAAAAAAATAAGGGAAGCGGCTTCTAGTTATGCAAAAAAATATAAATTAAATATAATAGATATAGATAATGATAACCCTAATTACTCAGTGAGTGATTTTGTGTCGTTGTTTTATTATGCTAGGTATATTGTAACATCTTCTTTTCATGGAGTTGCTTTTTCTTTGATTTTTGAGAAAAATTTTACTTCTTATGTCCTAAATGAAACATCTGATGTGAGATATGTTGATCTCCTTTCGAATTTGAACCTCTCTAGCCGTTTAGTCCCTGTCGGAGAATCTCTTTGTGAAGAAGATATAGATTATGGAGGTTTCTCATTTGTTCTAAATGAATATAAGTCAAAAAGTGTAGAATTTTTAAAAAAAATATAAAGATAAAAGATTATTGATGTGGATTTGTTTAATCAAGTACTATCAAGTATCTTGTGAATTTTGCATCTTTTTTATTCGTGTGTCATATCTGCATAGGTGATTATTTTGTTTTATGGGTGATGATGTTGTAGTAAGTATCTGTGTTCCTTTTCATAATGTGGAATTTTTTTTTAAAAGGACTCTTATTTCTTTGTTTGAACAATCATATCCTTCTATAGAATTTGTGTTTATAGACGATTGTTCAACGGATAAAAGTTATGATATTTTATCTGAAGTGTTGGAGGAATATAATCATTTAAAAGAAAAGGTTAAGATTATCAGACATTCTACTAATAAAGGCATTTCTCTTTCTCGTAATGATGCTTTGAAGATAGCAACGGGCGATTTGATAATGTGGGTAGATGCTGATGATTATATAGATAGAGACGCTGTTGAACAATTGGTTGCTTTCCAAAAAGCAAGTGAGGCGGATATTGTCTCTTTTGGTTGTGAAGTACTATATTCGAACAAAACGGAATTTCTCTTGGAGAAAGAATATAAATCGTCTGACGATATGCTCAGAGGACTTCTTCAAAAGGATGTGAAAAATAATATATGGGGAAGAGTCTATAAAAGAATTTTATATAAGGATTTGTGTTTTGATGAAAGGTACAGCTATGGCGAGGATTTTCTTCTGTTGATAAAACTGATATACTTGTCGAATAACGTACGTTTCTTTAATAAGGTCCTCTATCATTATAACAGATGTAATGAAAGCGCTGTGTCAAAAAAGTATGATAGTGTGAAACACAAAAGCGGCGAAGCTAATTTTATGTTGGCTAAAGAATTTTTGCTTCAAAATGGCGTTTATGAACGTTTCAAGGAGTTGTTTGAAATAAGATTAGCATCATTATATGCTGCCTATTTGCTCTCTATGGCAGAGGAAAAAACAAGTGAGGCGGAATACTATAAGTTATATGAGCGTATCCCTAATGAAGTGAGACGCTATAGAAAGAAAGTGGATTTACGCAAGAGAATTGTGTTTTATATAAAAAACTATAAAATAATACGTTGGTATGTTTGTTTCTGTTGTGTGGTGAAGTCTATGGCTCGTTTCGTGAAATGATTTTTATCTAAGAAAATGTTGGTACAGTATTTCGCTATATTTGTAGTTGCCGTATTACTTGTATTTGCGCTGATTGATTATAAAAAGGCTGTACTTTTTTGGCTTACTGCAAAATTATTGTTTAATAATCAGATTGCTGTCAAATATACTTCGCCTGGAATTGCATTGGTCATTGCAGGCGACGCCCTTTTGTTTTTGGTATATTTGTGGAAGAGAAAGAAGGTTGAGAACCTTTGTGATACTCCTTTTTTGCTAAACCCTATTTTAGGATTGTATTTATTTTCGTTTAGTATCTCGGTTTTTTTGTCAGATATACCCATAAGTAGCCAAGTAGTGCCTTTTGTCAAGTATTTCCTGTCGGGTTTTTGTATGTTATTTCTTGCTCATAAGGTTTTAAACGACAAGGAGGATGTTGTTTTTTTTATGAGAGTATGTGCTGCGGTTTCCGTCTTGATAATTCTCCTTGCTATCTCGGAGAATATATTGGGAACAAATGTATGGCTTGATTTTGTTTATTTTAATTCCCCGCATGATTTTTCTGAAAAAAGAATGTTCTATCTGCCAGGTGTTATGAATATGCGGTATGGTTTGATTAGGGCATACTCTTTCTTTAGTTTTCAGGTACCTTTTGGAATTGCTTGTGTATGTTTATTTTGGCTAGTTAATATGTACTACCGAAAAAATATGGAGATTAATGCGGAAACGCCAAATAAGACAGATAGTTTTTATTTTGTGGTTTGTCTGATGTTAGCAATGGGTGTCCTAATGTCAAATACCAAACAAGCTTATATCGGTTTTGTTATAGTGCTGTTTAGTATTTACCCCTTAAGGACATTCTTTAATTTAAAAAGCCTTTTTCTGTTTGCTGTTATTGTCTGTTTAGTGATTGTTTATGCTGAAGAATATCTTAATAATTTTTACAGCCTTTTTGACTCAGATTTGGCTGAGGAAGGAGGTGGTAGTACCGTTGAAGGGCGTCATACTCAGTTCGAAGCGGCAAAGTTGTTGTTCCTTAGAAATCCTATCTTTGGAAATGGTATAGGTTCTATAGCATATTATCAATCTAAAGGTCTTTTCTTGGACATACTGGGTGCAGAAGGCTCCTATTTGAAAATTCTCCCTGAACGAGGATTGATTGGTGTTGTTGCTTATCTGTCTCTTTATATATATATGTACAAAAAAATGAGAACCCATGTTGGCACAAAGGAATTGTTCTTTTATTTGATGGCAACATTTTTGATGGAATTTTCAGGAGGCGAAAAAGATATGTCGATATGGATTCTCCCTTTGATTGTAATCTCAAAATATAATTCATTGTTTCATGAAACGGAAAATAGTGATTATGACAAAAGAAAAAATATTAATGACTTTTTTGTTAACTAGTTGTATATGAATTCAAAAAAAGCAAGACAGCTATTGTCTAAAATATCTCTGTTCTTTTGGAGATTTATACCATCTTTTTCATCTTTGCCAACTGAGGAAATTTCTATTGGACGTTTAGTATCATACTCAAAAAAATATATGCCTTGTGGCGTGTCCTCTTTATCTGAAGAGTGTGATGCTTCCTTTATTATACCAGTATATAATGCAAGCAAATACATAGCTAAATGTCTTGATTCTATTCTAAAACAGGACACTCAATTTTCGTATGAAATTATTTGTGTTGATGATGGAAGCACTGACGATAGTTGGTCTATTTTGGAAAGGTATTCTGTCTATCCTAAAGTGAAGATTTTCAGAAAATCTAACGGCGGAATATCAAGTGCTCGAAATTTTGGTCTAAAACATGCTACAGGAAAATATGTTGGATTTTTGGATAATGATGATTATGTTGAATGTGATTTCGTGGAAAAATTATTGATTCCTGCTAAAGAAAAAGATGCTGATGTAGTCAAGTGTCGCTATAGGGTTGTTGGTGAAAGTGGTGATGTTATTTTTGTTGGCGGCATAGATGTGAATGAAACATTCTGTGGGGGGTCGTTAAAGGTTTCAACAATGTCGGGGTTCCCGTGGGATGGCATCTATAAAAGGACTTTTTTTGACGTGTTGAATTTTCCTGAAGGATTTTGGTATGAAGATATGATAATGAAATCTATGCTACTGGCCTCTGCATCTAAAATCGTTCTTATCTCAGCGCCATTGTATAATTTTGTTAAAAGAAAAAAGTCAACTTCTCATTTCGCATATAAGAAAGAAACCATCAAAACTTTAGATCAGTTTTTTCTGGCAGAAAGTATTGTGTGTGATTTATTGCAGAAAAAAATAAATATCTCTTCCGTCCATTATAATATCTTCCTTAACGAATATGGTAAATATCTATCTTTTAGGACAAAAAATTTAAACCGTGCTTTACGTAAAGCATTGTTTGTTTTATCATGTAAAAGACTAAATCAGATAAGACCTGCTAATGTAATGTATTCCAAAGATATTAATGAACTGATGGATATGGTATTTAGACAAATGAATTTTACAAAATGGGATTTTTTCAAATATTTGGCTTATCTTGATTGATAGATAAGAGTAGTATTTGCCTGATTAAAAAGTTATGAATAAATATTACAAAATCAAAAAAGCTATCAAACACCCAGAATGGGTGTTTGGGGTGATATTAAGAAGGTTTTTCTCCTGTTTTATGGGTGATGAAACCTTTATTAAATGGGAATACTTTTCTGGAATGCGTAAGTTCCCTAATTTGGAGAATCCTAAAACATATAATGAAAAATTGCAGTGGTTGAAGTTGCACGACGTACATCCAGAATATGGCAGGCTGGTATGTAAATATGAGGCAAAAGATTATGTGCGTAGCATTCTTGGTGACAGTGTGATAATACCTACGCTTGGCGTTTGGAACAGTTTCGATGATATAGATTTTGATGCGCTTCCTAATCAATTTGTACTGAAAACCACTCACGATTCTGGTGGTGTAGTGGTGGTTACGGACAAATGTAAAATGGATATGGAGAAGGCGCGAGCCAAACTTACTAAAAGTTTAAAACACAATTACTTTTTAGAACATCGGGAATATCCTTATAAATACGTCAAACCACGTATAATAGCGGAAAAATATATGGTAGACGAAAGCGGAACTGAATTAAAGGATTATAAGTTCTTCTGTTTCGATGGTAAGTGTAAAATGTTACTTATTGCTTCTGATAGAAATCTGGGTGATGTGAAAATAGATTTTTTCGATGAATACTTTAATCATCTTCCCTTTACTCGAAACCATGAGAATTCGAAAAAGCCTATTGAAAAACCCAAAGGTTTTGATAAAATGATTGAAATAGCGGAAAAACTTAGTGAAGGATTCACTCATTTAAGGGTTGATTTGTATGATATAAGTGGATCCATCTATTTCGGAGAGTTGACTTTTTTCCCGGGTTCAGGTAATGTACCTTTTGAGCCTGAGGAATGGGATGTCAAAGTAGGTGAGTGGTTAAAACTGCCATTATCTAAATAAACTCTAAAAAAATGAGTACGGTAGCAATATTTGTGAAAAACCTAACCAGTGGTGGCGCAGAAAAGCAGGCTGTTCTTTTGGCAAAATCGTTGTCAAAATCATACAAAACTTATTTTGTGATTTTTAATGAGGATAAGATTCACAAAAAGTATCAGGATTTATTGCTTTCAGACGAGCGCATTTCTGTCGTTTCCTTCCATGGTAGTCATATAAAGCGTTTCTGTGCTTTTGTGAGTTTCTTGAAGGAAAAGAATGTCGACATTGTATTCTCTTATTTAACGGCTGCAAATTTTTATTCTTGTTTTGCTTCGCTTTTCTGTAAAACGAAAGTTGTTACGGGGCTGAGAAACTCAGAACTGCCGTTCGGGAAAAGAGTGGCAGATAGGTTGCTCACCAACTTTTGGGCAAAACTTACCGTTGCCAACTGTTATAGTGGTAAGGCTAATTTCGTAGGGGAGGGCTTCTCACCAAAGAAAATAGAAGTTGTCCCAAATTGTTTTGATGACATTGCTTCTTATTGCAAAAAGGAAATTTCTCCGATAGTTAGGATAATAACGGTGGGACGGTTTGTTGAACAAAAGGATTACGAAACGGCTATAAAGTCTGTGGCTCTGTTAAAGAATTCTTCTAAATCTTTCATTTTCACGATTGTTGGTTATGGTGGGTTGGAGACACAAATCCGTAAGTGGTTAGCAGCGTATAACATAGAAGATATAACTGAGGTACTGATAAACCCAGACAATATTGCCGAGTGCTTGAAAAAATCGGACATCTATTTGTCGACGTCGTTGTTTGAAGGAACTAGTAATTCAATTATGGAGGCTATGAATGCCGATTTGCCTATTGTTGCCACGAATGTTGGTGATAATTCTTTCTTGGTAAAAGATGGTGTTAATGGCTACCTTGCTCCTGTTCGTGATGCTAACTCTATTGCAAAGTTTTTGAGATTTTTGTTGGCAGATGAATCCCTAAGACAGAAAATGGGTTTTGAAAGTAAACAGCATCTGTTGGCTGATTATTCCATGGATATCTTTAGAGACAGGTATTGTAAGATAATAGATTCATTAGATAAATAAGTTTATGTTGAAGTATAATACGATACTGAATTCTACAATTTTAGTCACCGGTTCCGCTGGATTTATTGGCTCCAATTTGGTAATCAGATTACTGAGTGATTTTGACGCCAGAGTGGTTGGCATCGACAATATGAACGATTATTACGATGTCAACATTAAGAAGGAACGGCTAAAAAAGATTGTAGATTTAGGCAAATATTTCACTTTTATTGAAGGAAGTATTGCCGATAAAGCGACGGTTGATGCCCTTTTTGAAAAATACAAGCCGGCTGTGGTGGTGAACCTTGCCGCTCAGGCGGGCGTAAGATACAGCATAGAGAATCCGGGTGCTTATATCGAAAGCAATATTATTGGTTTTTACAATATATTGGAGGCGTGCCGTCATTTCCCTGTGGAACATTTGGTTTACGCCTCTTCCAGCTCGGTGTATGGCAGTAACAAGAAGGTGCCGTATTCAACCGACGACAAGGTCGACAATCCTGTCTCGCTCTATGCGGCGTCTAAAAAGAGTAATGAACTGATGGCGCATGCCTATTCCAAACTCTACAATATTCCGTCTACAGGGCTTCGCTTCTTTACTGTCTATGGCCCTGCTGGCCGCCCGGATATGGCTTATTTCGGTTTTACCAACAAGTTGCGGGAAGGCAAAAAAATACAGATATTCAATTATGGCAACTGCAAGCGCGACTTTACTTATGTCGACGATATTGTGGAGGGTATTGTGCGGGTGATGCAGCATGCTCCGGAGAAGAAAAATGGCGAAGACGGATTGCCAATACCTCCTTATAAAGTTTACAATATCGGTAATAATTCGCCTGAAAATCTTTTAGACTTTGTGACTATCTTGCAGGAGGAACTCATCCGTGCCAAGGTGTTGCCTGCCGACTACGATTTTGAAAGCCACAAGGAACTGGTGCCTATGCAGGCGGGTGATGTACCCATTACTTTTGCAGACACCACACCCCTGGAACAAGATTTCGGCTACAAGCCTTCCACTCCGTTGCGAGAGGGGTTGCGTAAGTTTGCCGAATGGTATGCCCAGTATTATGGAACGATTTGATGCTTCCCTCTGGTTTATAAGGTTTAGCAGGTTTAAGAGGTTTATAAGGTTTAAACATATCAACTCGTCAACTCATAAGTTAACCTTTTCAACCTTATCATTTCATCAACATATCAACAAATGAACAAGAAAATAGCTGTTGCCGGTACGGGCTATGTGGGCCTGAGTATCGCTACTTTGTTAGCACAGCACAATAAGGTGGTGGCTGTGGACGTGATTCCTGAGAAAGTGCAGAAAATCAACCATAAAGTTTCACCTATACAGGACGACTATATAGAAAAATACTTGGCGGAAAAAGATTTGGACCTGGTGGCGACGCTCGATGCCGAAGCGGCCTATCGGGATGCCGATTTTGTGGTGATTGCCGCACCTACCAATTATGACGCTCAGAAAAACTTCTTCGACACCAGTCATGTCGAGGAAGTAATTGACTTGGTTTTGGCGGTGAACCCAGATGCGGTGATGGTTATAAAGAGCACTATACCAGTGGGCTACACCCGTAACCTTTATGTCAGGTATGCCGCAAGGGGCGTAAAGAAATTCAATCTTTTGTTCTCTCCAGAATTTTTACGGGAAAGCAAGGCATTGTACGACAATCTTTATCCTTCTCGAATTATTGTCGGTTATCCGAAAATCATAAACCAGCCGGAGTTTAAAGATGAGAACGAGGCCATACGCCAGGTGGCCGATGTGCAGTTCCTGACGTCCAAGGCTAAGGAATTTGCTGCTCTGCTGCAAGAGGGTGCCATTAAAGAAGATGTCCCAACCTTGTTTATGGGGATGAAGGAGGCGGAAGCGGTAAAGTTGTTTGCCAACACCTATCTGGCATTGCGTGTCAGCTATTTTAACGAGTTAGACACCTATGCCGAGGTTAAGGGCCTCGATGCCGACGCCATCATTAACGGAATTGGTTTGGATCCGAGAATCGGCTCCCACTACAACAATCCGTCGTTCGGTTACGGCGGTTACTGTCTGCCGAAAGACACCAAACAGCTGCTGGCCAACTACGAGAACGTGCCGCAGAACATGATGTCGGCCATTGTGGAAAGCAACAGAACCCGCAAAGACTTTATTGCCGACCAAGTGCTCCGTCTGGCAGGTTACTATAGCGCTAATGCTGATTGGCAGGCCTCTTCGGAAAAGGAAGTGGTGATTGGTGTCTACCGTCTGACCATGAAGAGCAATAGCGACAATTTCCGCCAAAGCAGCATCCAAGGGGTGATGAAGCGTGTGAAAGCCAAGGGTGCGAAGGTCATCATCTACGAACCTACCTTGGAGAATGGTACTTTGTTCTTTGGTAGTGAAGTGGTAAACGACTTGCAAACGTTTAAGACCCTCTCAAATGCCATCTTGGCCAACCGTTACGACGCTTGCCTCGACGATGTTCATGGCAAAGTCTATACAAGGGATATTTTTAGGAGAGATTAATTTGAAACTGACTTATAGTGGTTATTTAGAATATAGGATGAACTGTTTTTTGACAGTTTTAATGCATTGTTTTTTTACATAATGTCAATTATTATTTGATTCACTTATGTGCACGAATAAAATAAATTACATGAACTCAAAGTTTATAATCTGTTAACCTTATGAAAATCTTTGTTGCAGGCACCCGAGGCATACCCAATATAATGGGCGGTATAGAGACGCATTGCGAGAAACTGTTCCCCGAATTGGTGCGGCAGTTTTCCGATGTTGATGTCACTGTTATCCGCAGAAGGCATTACGC
>ODAI011487709.1_pt1 | contig 20258 bp, 20 predicted proteins | sample 1539321 | NCBI WGS metagenome assembly ODAI01 (sample SAMN02144231, study PRJEB22623) | gut metagenome | biome: sheep rumen | host: Ovis aries | place: New Zealand
AAAAATCCGAGACTTTCGCCTGCGAAAGGTCGCAGGATTTTTTCACAAAAAATGCGAAGACCTGTGTTTTCGCCCACAATGCAGCGCTGCCCATCTGCAAGCTGTAAATATATATTTATAATGCGTTTGCCCTGAGCTTAGATTTTAGTTATAATAAACAAATTAGAGGTAAAAAATGAGTTTGAGATTGTATAACACTATGGGACGCAAAATGGAGGATTTTCATCCGGTTACAGAAGGCCACGTAGGTTTTTATGGCTGCGGTCCTACAGTTTACAATTATGCGCATATCGGAAACCTTCGCGCTTACGTATTCCTGGACATTCTTGATAAGACATTGACTTTGCTTGGATATGACATCAAGCACGTAATGAATATTACAGACGTTGGACATTTGACCGGAGACGGCGATGACGGCGAGGACAAGATGAAAAAATCTGCCGAAGAGCGCCATCAGTCGGTTCTGGAGGTTGCACGCTTTTATACAGATGCTTTTATGAAGGATATCGATGCCCTTAATATCCGTCACCCGGATGTAATCTGTAAGGCAACAGAACATATTCCTGAAATGATTGAACTGATCAAAAAGATTGAGGCAAACGGCCACACCTATATGGCCGGCGGAAACCTTTATTTTGATATTTCGACTTTCCCTGATTACGGAAAGCTTGCAAACCTTAATCTTGATGAACTTAAGGCTGGTGCTGGAAAACGCAAGGTTGTAGTTGTTGATGAAAACAAACGTAATCCCGGAGACTTTGTACTCTGGTTTACAAATTCAAAATTTGAAGATCAGGCTATGACCTGGGATTCTCCATGGGGACGCGGCTACCCTGGCTGGCACATTGAATGTTCTGCCATGAGCATGAAATATCTTGGAAAGCACATTGATATTCACACAGGCGGAATTGACCACGTGCCGGTTCATCATACAAACGAAATTGCCCAGAGTGAAGGAAGCTTTACTGCTGAAGAAGCTGCTGAAGGTCCATGGGTAAAATACTGGCTGCATAACGAGTTTTTGATTCTTGAAGGCGGAAAGATGAGTAAGTCCAGCGGACATTTTATAACCCTTCAGACTTCACTTCCTGCAGAAAAGGGCTTTAGTCTTAAAGACAAGGGCTTTGAGCCTCTTGATTACCGCTTCTTCCTTTTGGGCGGCCACTACAGAAAGCAGCTGATTTTCAGTCTTGATGCCCTTGAATCGGCAAAAAACGGACGAGCAGCTTTGAACCAGCGTGTTTCAAAACTGATTGCCCGGGCTAATGATGAAGAAAAGCTGGGACTTACTAAAGAAAACTTTGCAGATATTCTTGGAAAAATTGATTACAAAAGCGAAAACTTTGAAAAGTTTAAGCAGGGATTGGAAAACGACCTTGCAACTCCGGTTGCCATGGCCGCAATTCAGAAGGAAGCTCAGGCAAAGGGCGGGGTAAAGGCATCTGATGCTTTGAGTGCAATTCTTAAGATGGATGCAGTTTTGAGCCTTGATGTAATTAAAAACGCTTTTGATGTTCTTGATAAACAGCAGAAGATTAATTCAACTCCTGCAGCTGATGACCACGCCGGTGATCCTGAGGCAGAAGAAATTAATGCTCTGGTTTCAGAGAGAACTGCGGCAAAGAAGAACAAGGATTTTGCGCGTGCTGACGAAATTCGAAATCAGCTGGCGGCTAGAGGAATTACTATTGTGGACGGGCCTTCAGGAGCCGTTTGGCATCGGGTAAGGTCGTAAGGGACTTTGAAAACTTCCGAATGCACCGTACCTTACCCGCAACTTCCATGAGTGGAAGTTGCCAAGGGTTTGTACTTGATGCGCAAGCGATGTGAAGCCCCGAAGTACGAAGCAGGCGTTAGCTTGCGTCGTATGAGCGTTAGCGAAGGGCGAAACGTAGCGACCTAGCAAGGTTGTAATGAGGTGTGAAAACTTCCGAATGCAACTAACCTTGCTTTAACTTACGCAGGGCGTAAGTTTTTGGACGAAGCCTTGCTGGGATGCGCCCAAATCTGTAACTTAGATTAGTTTTTTTGGTTTTATAAAGTAGCGGTCGATAAATCGACCGAGATGATTTTCTTGATAAAGCTAAAAATTAGTCCTCGACTAATTTTTTTAACGCTTTTTCGATTATCATCATGTAACTTTTAGGGGATTTCCGTGTTTTATAATTCAGTAGAAAGTCAGTCAGAAAACGTTCCGCTTAATGCCGGAAATCCTGTTGATTTTAAAAAGATTTATGATGCTTCTATGATGATGCTTTTTAAAATCTGCTACAGAATTGTAAATGACGAGGAAGCGGCCGAAGATTTGGCTCATGATTCTTTAATCAAGGCTAATGAAAAGGCGATTGTTTTTCCTTCGATAAATGACGCAAAATACTGGCTCATCCGGGTCAGTAAAAATGCGGCACTGAACTATGTAAAGCGCAAGGAGCGTGAACGTAAGGCTTACGAAAAGGCTTTGTATGAAGACCACCGCAAGTCTGATTCTGGTGAAACTGACCTTCTGAAAAAGGAGTCTGTAGATAAGACAAGGGAGGCTTTGAAAAAACTGCCGGAGCATCTTCAGGAAGTTCTGATTCTGAAAGAGTACACTGAGTTGAACTACAAGGAAATTGGGCGTGTGCTTGGAATTACTGAAGGAAATGTAAAGGTTAGGATTTTCAGGGCCAGGGAGCAGCTTATCAAATTAATAGGAGAGGAAAATGTCTTTTTGCCCGAGTAAAGATATTCATTCTGTTTATTTGGATAACGAACTGCCGGAAATTTATAAGGCAGAATACGAATCTCACATTGCTTCATGCCCTAAGTGTAAGTCTCAGCTGGAAAAGCTTCGCAGCCTGCGCTCTATTTTGAAATCTGATTCTGATGATATTGAGCCTGGCCAGGACTTTTTAGATAAAAGCTATGAGCGGCTTATGATTAAAATGAGCTATGCTAAAAATACAGGTAAAAAATCTGAGCCGAAAATCAGCTGGAAATCTGTTACTTATGCTGCAAGCGGTATTGTGGCCGCTGCAATTCTTGCGGTAGTGCTTCCTGTTCGCGCCGCTTCTGTAAAGGCTTCTGCAAATGCCTCTTCTTTGCAGCTGGCAGGACTCACACAGTCTGCAGTTAGGGGAGTTGGAACAAATGTTTCGGCCTTTACTCCGGCAGCAAATAATGTTGCTCTTAACAGTGGAAACTCAATGGTAATTTCGGGTAATATAAGTGAGTCGGATTTGTCACATGGTCAGGGACAGAGACGCCTGGATGCCGAAATTCAGAATGTAAGCACAAATGCTAATCCTGGTAAAATCATGAAAGGAGTTGAGGTTCTTCGTCCTGACTTTAATGAAGCCGAAACAATTTCTATAAAAATTACTTTGCCGGGAATGAATTCTGTGCCAGTTACTGCAGAAATTCAGCTGCCTGCCGAAGTGATGTCGGGTAGATTCTAGTGAATTCATCTGGAAAATTCAGTTATCTTTTTCGCAAATATCCGCTGCTTAGAGTTGTCGGAATAGGCTCTATTGTTGCAATAATTATTTTTTCGATTTATTTTATCAGCTTTCAGACTAAATTAATTCCTGAAATTGAATCTATTGTACCGCCGGTTGGTTCGCCTGGTGACGTAATTTTGATTAACGGAAAAAACTTTGGTAACAACCGCGACATGAATTACGTTGAAATTGCGGGCACCCGCCTTACTGCAAGCTCTTATATTTCCTGGACTGATACCTGTATCAAGCTGGTTCTTCCTGCCAACGTAAAGGATGGTCTTGTTTATGTTGGAATTAAGGATATCCGTTCCAATCCTTCACTTTTTGCCAATGAGGTGGATATTCCTATTCCGGTTCCATCTGTGCATCATGTGAGCAGACCAATTATTACCTCTCTTTCGGCTGACAAAGCAAACATTGGTGATGTGCTTACGATTTACGGAAGTAATTTTGGTGAGGCAAGAAATCAGAGCAGGGTTTTGTTTACAATTGATTATAACCGCAAAATCCGCGAGTCAAACGTAAAAAATATTTCCTATTTTACGGAAAATATGATTGGAGCCAATGAAGACGAATTTGATTATATAATGTGGTCAAATACTGAAATTTCAGTTGTGATTCCTGACGGAGCTTTTTCAGGTGTTGTTGTTGTTGATACAGGAAAGCAGAAATCAGATCCAAGGGAAATTACGATTAATCAGAATTCAGGTGAAAAATCTTTTGTTAATAAGAAAATTTACCTGATGACTTATTCAGCTGATGTTGCTGATGTTTATTGTGACGGGCTTTCTACCATCACTTTGAGGGCGCCTATTCCTTATGAAACTGCGGCTCAGCCGAATGTAGAAACTACAGAAGTTGTACCGCTTCCTTCCCTTATGAAATATCAGCACGATGTAATTCATCAGATTACAAAAAACAGAACAAGCACTGTAAAAAATGTGATGAACTATACTTTTGTCTTGCCTGTTTATGAGATCAATACAAAGGTAAATGCAGAGAAAATTGGCTTATATACAAAAATGGCTTCCCGTACACTCTTTAATTATACGACTCAGGCTGATGCACTTATTCCGGCTGACGACGAAGCAGTCAAAGCCCTTGAGAAGCAGATTACGGGGCGTGAAAAAAATCCTTATAGAAAGGCTAAGCTGATTTATGACTATATGCTGAATAATTACGGCCTTCTTAAGAAAATGAGAAAGGGGGGCGCAGATCCATTGGATTTGCTGAGTAAAAAACGCGGAGACGCTTATGATTTCGCGGTGATTTATGCGGCTTTGCTTCGTGCTGGCGGTATTCCATGTTTTATGGATGCGGGAATTTTAATCGGGCAGGATTTGACGACTCAGGCTCACTGGTGGAATGAATTTTATATTGAAAATTTCGGCTGGGTACCGGTTGATATTTCACTTGCGGACGGACTTGAATATAAGGCCTGGGGAGATTTTGAAGCTTCGCCGGCAGAATATTATTTTGGAAATCTTGATTCACATCATGTTTTGTTCAGCCGCGGCTTAAATGACTTGAAGCCTTTCAGTGTGGATAATAAAATTGTAAAGCAGCCCAGAAGCTTTGCCCTGCAGTCTATCTGGGAAGAAGCTTCCAGCAATGTAAATAAATACAGCTCTTACTGGAGTACACCGGTGGTTAGGGGTGTATATTAGGCGATAATCGAAGAACCGTTAAAAAACAAGCCGAAAGGGTTGTTTTAGGTTCATCGATAGAAAGCCTCAGAGGCAAGCTGTGCTTGCCGACTCATCATAATTTTACAGGAGTTTGAAAATGACAAAGATTTTAAGTGTTGGTGGTTCAATTATTGCTCCGGATAAGCCGGATTCTGATTTTTTGGGAAAGTTTGTTGCAATGTGCACAAAGTGGCTTGATGAAGACAAAAGCAATCGTTTGATTCTTGTTGCCGGTGGCGGAGCTCCTGCCCGCGTATATCAGAACGGCTACAAAGAAGTCTGCGAAAAAACTGGTGCTGACTTTGATGCAAATGCTGCTGACTGGATTGGAATTATGGCAACCCGTATTAATGCTCAGCTTTTGAAGGCAAGCTTTGGTGCCTACTGCAAAAATGATGTTGTTTATAATCCTACTGAACCGGATTTGAGGTTTGACGGTCAGGTGCTTGTTGCTTCCGGCTGGAAACCTGGATTTTCAACTGATACAGATGCTGTTTATCTTGGTGAAAAATTTGATGCAAAGACAATCGTAAATCTTTCTAATATAGAAAAAGTTTACACTGATGATCCACGCAAAAATCCTGATGCAAAGCCTCTTGATACAATCAGCTGGAGTGAATTCCGCAAGATGGTAGGTGATGAATGGACTCCTGGAAAGAACTGTCCTTTTGATCCTATTGCTTCAAAAAAGGCAAGCGAACTTGGAATGAAAGTTATCTGCGCCGGCGGAAAGAATATTGAGAATATCAATGCGATTTTGAATGATAAGGAATATATCGGAACTACAATAGGGGAATAGTCTACCATGCAGCTTTCGCCCGGCTGCAGTGCAATCTACCAAAACTTTACTCCCTCGCGCCAGGTTTTCGCAAAGTATTTTATGCTGTGCATCCTACAACTTCCGCGAAGCGGATGTTAAGGAAAGGTTGTGAAGATAAAGCAAGGCTCGGAGAATTCGGAAGTTGTAATGAGGATTACGGCCTTGCTAGTTCCATCTCTTGTAATATACGCTCCAGCTTGGCGGCATAGTTTGGGTCCATGGCCCAGGTGCCGGTCAGACCGAAGATGTCTTCTATGAATTTTGTTTTGTGAACCCAGTTATAGCGGGGGTCTACAAGCGGTTTATTCAGTTTGACTTCTTCGGTGGTGGCGTAGGCCTGAAGGTGCTGGATGTGGGCACGGACTCCCAGCTGCGGGCTGTCAAAACGTTCTCCGGGGTGTTCTGCATCCATGGCGCCGAGTCCGCAGTAATTATGCCATTCAGGCTGAACTAAATTTCCAAAAGTCAGATAGCCGGTTTCAAGGCACATCTGGGCAAATGCGACGTCGGAGTTTATTCCTTCGGCCCGCGCTTCTTCTATATAAATCCTTGCAAATTTTTTAATCTCATTTTTTCTGGCGGATGGATTGTGCTTTATAAAATAATCCGCAAGCTGATTTTCGTTAAGTTGTCCGACTGCAAGAAGATTGCGGGAAAGCTCAGGTGACTGGCGGTAAGAAGATGGAATTGATTTACAGGAATCGAAAAGAATGCCGGTCAAAATAAAAATACAGGCATAAATAAAAAAATTTGATTTTTTCATAATTATTTTTCGGATTTTTTGCCGGATTTGTTAAGTTTTGGCAATTATATATGTATGAAGCAGATAAATATAAAAAGTCGTCCCTCGGCAAGGGAAAAGGCTTTGGAATATGGAATGGGCTTTCCCTATGATGAAGAGCTTTTAATGCTGATTCTTGGTGCCGGAACAAAAGATATGCCGGTAGACCTTATGGCAAAAAAGATGATTGAAGTTCTTGATTCCAGTAATGAAAATGAAGTAGTGGAAAGACTGCTTGCCATGAAGGGAGTTGGCGTGGGGAAGGCTCTGGCAGTTGCGGCGGCACTGGAGCTTGGTAAGAGACGAACCTGTCATTTTGGAGCAAGAATCGAAAGTCCCTGTGATATTATTCCTTTTGTGCGGAATTATGCCGTCAGCTCAAAGGAGCATTTTCTTATGGTGACTCTGGACGGAGGACATAAAATCATTAAGATTCATGTTGTGAGCGTAGGAACTCTCAACTGTTCCCTGATTCATCCGCGCGAAGTTTTTGTTGAGGCAATAAATGATAAGGCTTCTGCAATGATTTTGTGTCATAATCATCCTTCCGGAAGCTGTGAGCCTTCTGAGCAGGACGTTGAGGCTACCCGGGTACTTCTGGAAGCGTCACAGATTATGAAAATTGAGATTTTAGATCATGTGATTGTAAGCTGCAATTCCTATTTCAGTTTTTTGGAAAAGGGAGTTTTGTTTACTTGACCGCTTTTGGAATTGGCGGATAGAATTAAAATATGAAAAAGAAGCTTTTAATTACGGCTGTGATTTTTTTTGCGGCGGGATTTCTTTTTGCTCAGGAGAGTATAGAGCCTGAAAAAATTTACGAAATTGAAAATCATAATACAGTGCTTGAAATTGCTGCAAATCTGCCGGACGTTAATGTTTTTTTGAATGAAACCTTTCAGGGGCGGACTAACCTTACGATTTATGATTTGACCCCGGGCTTTTATCAGCTCAGACTTGAAAAGCAAGGCTCTGAACCTCAGGAGCATACTGTTTTTGTAAAGGCGCATTACGGGCAGAGGTATTTTATTCAAATGCGCTGAATCTCTTGCCATATTTATTCCTATTTATTAAATTCAGTTATATGAAATTGTATTCGGGTTCACAGGTTATAAAGTTTTGTGCGCTGACAGCTCTTGTAGTTTTTGGTATTTCGGCTGTCACTGGTGGTTTGGCAAAAAATGAGGCCGCAGCTGCAAAGGTTGAGGCTGAAGCTGACGCTGTTAATGAGAAGATAAATCCCGGTTCGGTGGATTCCAGTCTGGAGGGCGGAGAGCAGGGTAATGAGCTGACTGTTGGGCTGGAGCAGAATCCGGCGGTAATCATCCCTGTTTCTGCGGGAAGTACAAATTATACCCAGGATGAAGTGCAGAATATTGGTGTTTATGCTGCCTGCAATGAGGCGGTTGTGAACATAAATACTAAAGTGACAAGTTATGACTGGTTTCTGGAGCCTTACGTTCAGGACGGCGGCTCTGGTTCGGGCTCGATTATTGATAAGCGCTGCTATATTCTGACCAACGTCCACGTTATTCAGGGGGCGACAAAGATTTATGTTTCCCTTTTTGACGGAACCCAGTATGAGGCAGAGGTGACCGGTCAGGATCTGGACAGCGACCTTGCAGTTATTAAGTTTACTCCGCCAGAGGGAATGGAGCTTAAGACTATTTCTTTTGGTGATTCGACGGCTCTTAAGGTTGGTCAGAAGGTTATTGCAATCGGAAATCCTTTTGGTATGGAAAGAACCATGACCACTGGTATAGTTTCGGGGCTGGGACGACCTATTCAGAATTCCAATAACAGAATTATCCGCAATATGATTCAGACTGATGCTTCGATTAACCCGGGAAACTCAGGCGGACCGCTGCTTGATACAAACGGCCGCATGATTGGAATCAACACGATGATTATGTCTTCTTCGGGATCTTCCAGCGGTGTGGGCTTTGCGGTGCCTTCGGAAACTGCGGTGCGGGTTGTTGCGGATTTGATTAAATACGGTAAGGTAAACCGGGGAACTATTGCGGCCCGTCTTGTTCAGAACAGCCGCCGTATTGCTTCTTATGCCGGCCTTGATATTGCAAGCGGTATGCTTGTTTCGGAAGTTACTAAGGGTGGAAATGCTGAGGCTGCAGGCCTTAAGGGCGGTACTGAGGCGGCTTATTACGGAAACCGAAGCAGCGTGATTTACCTTGGCGGCGATATTATTACAAAAATTGATGATGTTGATGTAAAAACTCTGGCGGATTATTATTCGGCTCTGGAAAGCAAGCGGCCGGGGGACCTTGTAACGGTAGTTGTGCGTAGGGGACGACGGGATGTAAGTCTGAAAATTAAGCTGTAAGCAAATAGCTGTAAGCTATAAGCGGAGTTTGGGGCGGGCGAGTTGCCTGTGGGGAGAGTTGTTTGCAGGGGGTAAATAGTGCGACGATTTGAAGTTGTTTCGCCATTTGAGCCGAGCGGGGATCAGGGGCAGGCGATAGAAAAGCTTGCTGAAGGATTTTTGCGGGGTGATAAGTATCAGACTCTAAAGGGAGTTACAGGCTCTGGAAAAACCTTTACCATGGCAAAAATCATAGAAAAGGTTCAGCGGCCGACTTTGATTTTGAGCCACAACAAAACACTTTCTGCCCAGCTTTACCGCGAATTCAAATCTTTTTTTCCTAACAACGCCGTTGAATATTTTGTTTCTTATTACGACTACTACCAGCCGGAAGCCTACGTTGCAGCCCGCGACCTTTATATAGAAAAAGACTGCGATATCAATAAGGAAATTGACCAGCTGCGCCTTAGCGCCACCTACAGCCTTATGGAGCGCCGGGATGTAATTGTAGTTGCCACTGTTTCCTGCATTTACGGTCTTGGTATGCCGGATTTGTACAAGGAAATGCGGGTTCACGTGGAAAAAGGCCAGGTTTTGAATATTAAGAAGTTTGCCGATCAGCTGATTTCCCTGCAGTATTCCAGAAATGATGATGTTCTTGACCGGGGAAACTTCCGCATTAAGGGCGACGTAATCGAAGTTTTTCCGCCTTATATGGAAACTGACGCCGCCTACCGAATTGAGCTTGACTGGGACGAGGTTGTAAAAATCCGCCGCTTTGATGTTCTTAACCGAAGCCTTCTTGAAGAACTTGATGAAACTGTATTTTACCCTGCAAAGCACTTTGTCGTGCCTCATGATAAGCTGCTTGAATCCTGCGACCGCATTCAGAAGGAAATGGAAGAGCGGGTAGAAGAGTTCAGGGCGGCCGGTAAAATGCTGGAAGCTGAGCGCCTTAAAACCCGAACAACCTACGATATTGAAATGCTTAAGGAAATGGGAACCTGCCCTGGAATTGAAAATTATTCAGGTCCGATTTCCGGTCGCAGCCGGGGTCAGCCGCCGGCAACCCTTTTGCACTACTTCCCGGACGATTTTCTCTGCATGATTGATGAGGCTCACGTTTCTGTTCCTCAGATTGGAGCCATGTACGAGGGGGACCGCAGCCGCAAGCAGAATCTTATTGATTTTGGTTTCCGCCTGCCCAGTGCCCTTGATAACCGTCCGCTAAAAAAAGAGGAGTTTGATAAAAAAATAAATCAGGTGATTTACGTTACCGCTACTCCGCGACCGGAAGAAATAAAACAGAGCAGCCAGGTTGTTGAACAGCTTATCCGCCCGACTGGTCTTCTTGACCCGGAAATTGAAGTGCGCCCTAGCGAAGGTCAGATGGAAGATATTTACCGCGAAATTAAGGAGCGCATTGCCCGACAGGAGCGTAGCCTTGTTCTGACTTTGACTAAGAAGATGGCGGAGGATTTGACGGATTATCTTACTGAGCTGGACTTAAAGGTAAAATATATTCATTCCGAAATTGACACTTTTGAGCGCGTGGAGATTTTAAAATCCCTGCGGGAAGGGGAAATTGACGTTCTGATTGGAATTAACCTTTTGAGGGAAGGAATTGATCTTCCGGAAGTAAGCTTTATCGCCATCCTTGATGCAGATAAAATCGGATTTTTGAGGAGTGAAACTTCGCTGATTCAGATAATCGGGCGTGCGGCCCGAAATGCGGAAGGTAAGGTTGTAATGTACGCCGACCACAAAAGTCCTGCCATGGAAGCCGCAATCAAAGAAACTGCCCACCGCCGCGAAGTTCAGATGGCTTACAACAAGGAGCACGGAATTACGCCTAAGACAATCAAAAAGGCTGTTCAGGATATCCTTGTTCACGAAAAAACTGATGCCGACGAAGATGCCCGCATGAACGTGGAAGTGCTTAAAAAATCTGCCAACCTCTTTAATCCGGGCGAACGCAAAAAGCTGATTAAGGCTCTGACCAAGCAGATGAGCGACTGCGCCGACCGCATGGAATACGAGCAGGCAGCCGCCATCCGCGACCAGATTAGGGAGATTCAGCAACAGTATGGAGCATAACAGAACATTTGCGAACGCAAATGTTAAGCAAAGGTACAGTGCATCCGGCGATTGAAGTAAAGATTGCGACCTTTGCAGCAATATGGTAAATGATGTTTGCTATGGAATTAATTGGAATTAAAATGGTGATTTGACGGCAAGTGGTTTGTGTGCTATATTAAAAGAAAGGAAATGCCCGATTCATTTGGTCGTCTCCACTTTTTGGCTAAAAGCCGCCTAAAAGTTTTGATGGACTTAGGCGGCTTTATTTTTACTCTTTATCTTTAAGGTAAGAGAGTAACGCTATAACAGTGCTGACTACAGTAGCAACACAAGTCACTAAAGTAATCACAAATTCACATGTCATACGCAAGCCTCCCTTGTCAAGTATTCTTGCAAAAGCAAGTTGAGTTTGGGAGACGCCGCCTGAATCAGGCATTTCCAATGCCTAAATTATATCTTATATAATTTATAGTGTAAATAAGTTTAGCTATATAAGCAAAATGTTATTTTTTAATAAATTCAGGAATTGCCAATTGACTTTATTTTCTATTTTTTATATATTTTTTAAACTACTTTTTAATCTGAATATCATAGCGAAGGAAGGTATAAATTATGTCTAGAATGTGTGATGTTTGCGGCAAAGGCGTTATGTCTGGAAATAAAGTTAGTAAATCTTATAACCATACACGCAGAACTTGGAGACCTAATCTTCATACTGTAAGAGCTGACCTTGGTAACGGAACTGTTCGTACAATCAAAGTTTGTATGAACTGCTTGAACGCTGGTTTCATTACAAAGAAAGTAAGAGTTCCAAAAGACGCTCAGGTTGTAGAAAACAAATAGTTTCAGACTTCTATTACAAGCGCTTGAAAACCGTCCGGGTGGGACGGTTTTTTACTTTAACGGACATTGGGGGGCGTTGCGGGGTGTCCCCGCAGAAGGGGTAGGGCGCAACGAAGTGCGACCGTAGGGGAAGGCCTTCCCCTCCTTATGTATCAATTTCTAATCTGTCATAAGCGGGCAGAACGGATTTGCACCTTTCTAAAGCAGGCACATTTTCAATCTGTTTTTTTACGTAATCGATTATTTCTTCATGGCTGCTTTCGTGGCTAAGGTGGGTTAGCCAGACATGTTCAGCCGGGATTTTTGCGGCGCACTGCATTGCTTCTAAAATCGTAAAGTGGGTCGAATGTTCTTTTATTCGAAGGCCGTCTATTACAAGGTGGACTAAGGTTCCGCACTTCTTTTTTATCAGCTCTATAGAAGAATCATCTATATAATTTAAATCTGTAAGATAGGCGATGGATTTTCCATCCTCATTCAAAAGCCAGCCGACGGCGGGAAGGGTACCGTGCATCATAGGAATGGGGGTGATTTCTGTTTTTCCGAAGGTAAAGCTTGTTTTGGGGGCAAAAAGCTGGATTTTTGCAACACCGCCGCCTTCCTTGTGCTTGTGGAAAATATAATCAAAACGGTTTTCTACATCTCTGAGAGTATTTTCATTTGTGTAAATCGGAATCGGCGGCTTATTCATCAGTTCGATTGCTTTTGGATTTGTGACCTTGTGGGAAAAGGCAGTTGAAAAAATGCGCAGGTCGTCAAGGCCGTGAAGGTGGTCGGCATGAGAATGAGTCAGCAGCAGGGCATCAACTTCGCGGATATTGTTTTCCAGAGCCTGAATACGGAATTCGGGACCGCAGTCAATCAGAATGCCTTTATTGTCTTTTGTGGTGACATAGGCGGAAGAGCGGTATCGTTTATCGTGAGGATCGCTTGATTTACAGACGGGACAGTCACAGGCGATTACCGGAATTCCGTGACTTGTGCCGGTGCCCAGGAAAATAAGTTTCATATTTAAATTATAATTTAAAAATACTTAAAACGCTACATTGACACGAAAAAATGAATTTTATAAACTTAATATTAAGGCGGAAGGCGATGGTGTCCGATTTTTGAACCAGGCGTTCCGCATTTTTTTTGTAAAATCGTTTTTATTTTGGAGGATATCGTTGGACGGAGCTTCTATGTTTTTACAGCAGCTTATCAACGGTTTGTCGCTTGGAAGTATCTATGCGTTGATAGCTCTTGGTTATACCATGGTTTACGGAATTGTAAAACTCATCAACTTTGCACATGGTGATGTTATGATGCTGGGTGCCTATGCCGGCTACTTTGTGCTTCGTGCTATGGGAGCTAATGCTCTTGGAATGACCTGTGCTTTCCTTGCAGCTATGATTTTCTGCGGACTTTTTTCTCTTGTCATTGAACGTTTTGCCTATCGTCCGCTTCGTAATGCACCACGTCTGAACTCTCTTATTACTGCGATTGCGGTTGAGCTTATTCTGCAGAATGTTATGCGCGTTCTTCCTTTTGTCGGACCTAACCCCCGTCAGTTCCCGACTATGCCTCTTTTGAACTATTCTCTGGGCATGGTTTCTGTTTCTAACCTTCAGCTGATTGTAATTATTTCTTCTGCCCTGCTGATGGTTGCCCTTAATATTCTTGTAAATTACACAAAAACCGGTAAGGCTATGCGTGCTGTTTCCTATGATATGGGTGCTTCAAGTCTTATGGGAATCAGCGTTAATAAAACAATTGCCATTACTTTTGTAATCGGTTCGGTTCTTGCGGGGGCCGGCGGTGTTTTGTATGCAACTGCCTACCCTCAGATTGACCCTATGATGGGTTATATGCCTGGTCTTAAGGCCTTTGTTGCGGCTGTTCTTGGCGGCATTGGTTCTATTCCTGGTGCTATGGTGGGCGGCGTAATTCTGGGAATTGCTGAAACTCTGACAAAGGGCTTTATTTCTTCCCAGTATGCTGATGCCATTTCTTTTGCGATTCTGATTGTAATTCTTCTTGTAAAGCCGACGGGCCTGTTTGGCTCTAAGAGAACTGTAAAGGTATAAGGGGGCAGGGTATGAAAAATAAATTTATCAGAAGTACAATAATTCTTGCCTGCTTTGCATTTGCGGCACTTTTTATTCCGTCTCTTCTTATTAAGTTTGAAATTATGGACGCTTATACGGCTCAGATTATTAACCTGGGCGGTATTAATGCCATTATGGCTTTGAGTGTAAACATTATCTGTGGTATTACAGGTCAGCTTTCGCTTGGTCAGGCAGGTTTTATGGCTATCGGCTGTTATTCGACAATTCTTTTGAATGAATCTGCCGGCCTTCCCTTGACTGTAAGTATTATTATTGCGGCTTTGATTACCGCTTTCTTCGGATTTTTAATCGGCTTTCCAACTTTGAAGCTGGACGGCGACTATCTTGCAATCGTAACTCTGGGCTTTGGCGAAATTATCCGCGTAGTCCTGGTAAACCTTAAGGCAATTACCGGCGGTCCTAACGGAAAACAGTTTACGTCGATGATGGCTTTTGATGCCAATTTAGCCTTCTTCTGCATTACAGGAACTTTGATTCTGCTGATTGTTCTGATTCAGAACTTTATCCGTTCTACCTACGGCCGTGCAATTCTTGCTGTCCGTGATGATGAAATTGCGGCAAACAGCTCCGGCATTCCGATTTTCAGATACAAGATGATTGGTTTTGTAATCGCTTCTTTTGTAGCGGGAGTTGGCGGCGGTCTTTATGTTTCTTTAATCGGATTTGTAAAGCCGGAACAGGCTTCCTTTAACAACTCCATCAACTATCTGATTTACGTTGTTCTTGGCGGTATGGGTTCTACAACAGGTTCTGTTCTTGCGGCCTTTGTTCTGACTTACCTGCAGGAATTCCTCCGCTTCTTAAAGAATTTCAGGCTTTTGATTTACCCTGTAATTCTGATTATCGTAATGCTTTTCCGCCCACAGGGACTGCTCGGATTTAAGGAATTCTCATTTGTAGGATTTGTGGACTGGGTAAAGGCCGGCGGTTTGAAAAAGATTTTTGCAAAGCGTGCAGAAAAAACTGCTGCTGAAGGAGGCAGATAATGAGTGAAGAAAGAAAATCAGTTCTCCAGGCGGCAGATATTTCCATTGTTTTTGGCGGTCTTACTGCGGTTGCAAATTTTTCCTGCGACCTTAAGGAAGGCGAATTAATCGGTTTGATTGGTCCTAACGGAGCCGGTAAAACCACCGTATTTAATATGCTGAGCGGTGTTTATACTCCAACCAGCGGTCAGATTACCTTCTGGGACAGAAGCAATAAGGTTCGCGTGACTAATAAAAAGTCTCCGGCCCAGCTGAATAAGATGGGTATTGCCAGAACATTCCAGAATATCCGCCTTTTTAACAGTCAGACGGTTGCCGATAACGTCCGCATTGCTCTTCATAACCAGCGCATTGTAAATCCGATTGATGTTCTGCTTCGCCTGCCGAAATTCCGCCGTGACGAGCAGATTATGGATAAAAAGGTAGATGAACTTCTTGCAGTCCTTAAGCTCAGCAGTAAAAAATACGAGCTGGCAAAAAATCTGCCTTACGGTGAGCAGAGAAAGCTGGAAATTGCCCGCGCTCTTGCTTCCAATCCTAAGCTTCTGCTTCTGGATGAACCGGCTGCCGGAATGAACCCACAGGAAACTGAAGAGCTCCGTCAGATGATTGAGCTTATCCGAAAGGAGTTTAAGCTTACTGTTCTTCTGATTGAGCATGATATGAAGTTTGTAATGAATATCTGTGAGCGCATAATGGTTTTGAATTACGGACGCATTATTGCGGAAGGAAGTCCGGCAGAAATTAAAGCTAATCCGGATGTTATTAAGGCATATCTGGGTAGCGGTTCGGATTAAAAGCGGGTTTTAGGGCGGCGGCCCTAGGCGAGAGGGTAGCGACCAACGAAGTGGGCGCGCAGGGGGAGACTTCCCCCTCCTATTTGAGAGGTTTTTATGTTAAAAGTAGAAAACTTAAGTGTAAATTACGGTTCGATTCGGGCCTTGAAAAATATTTCATTCAACGTTGAAAAAGGTGAAATCATCACTTTGATTGGAAGTAACGGAGCTGGAAAAACAACAACCCTTCATTCCATTTCCAATCTGATAAAAAAACAGGGCGGAAAAATTACTTTTAACGGTGAAGATATTACAAATCTTGCGGCCGATAAAATTGTAACCCGCAATCTGATTCAGGTGCCGGAAGGAAGACGCATTTTCTTAAATCTTTCTGTAAAGGAAAACCTGGAGCTGGGGGCATTTTTGCGTTCAGATAAGGAGCAGATTGCCCGCGATCAGGAAATGGTTTTTGAATATTTTCCCCGCCTTAAAGAGCGTATCCGTCAGAATGCCGGTACTTTAAGCGGCGGTGAGCTTCAGATGCTGGCAATGGGTCGTGCCCTTATGGCTCAGCCTCAGCTTTTGCTTCTGGACGAGCCTAGTATGGGACTTGCCCCGATTTTTGTTGATGAAATCTTCAATATTGTGCAGAAAATCAATCAGGCGGGTACAACTATCCTTCTGGTTGAACAGAATGCATTTAAAGCTTTGTCAATTGCAAACAGAGGGTATATACTAGAGACAGGTGAAATTACAAAGAGCGGAAATGCTCAGGATTTGATTTCTGATCCTGCCGTTAAGAGTGCTTACCTAGGAGGCTAACTATGATTATTAAAGACGTTATGACCAAAAATCCTGTTTGTGTGGATGAAAATACACCAATCACAGAAGCAAAACAGCTGATGCTGAAAAATAATTTTGGAAAACTTCCGGTTTTGAACGGTTCAAAAAAACTGGTAGGAATTCTTACAAAAAATGATATAGCAAAGGCTTCTCCTTCCGAGGCTACCACCCTTGATATGTATGAAATCAGCTATCTTCTTTCTAAGCTGACCTGCGGAAAGTGCATGACAAAAAAGGTGCTTACCGTAAGCGAAAATGAAGTTGTGGAAGAAGCTGCAAAAATCATGATTGATAATGAAATCGGTTGTGTTCCTGTAGTTGAAAATGATGTTGTTGTTGGAATTGTAACTGAAAGTGATCTCTTCCAGCTCTTTACAAATATGTTCGGTGCCCGCTACAAGGGCGTTCGCGCCAACTTTTATATGCAGGATAAACCGGGTCAGCTCGCAGGTTTTGCCGCAAAAGTTGCAGAGTCTAAAGGTAACCTGATTGCAATTGTTACCCGGGAATCTGAAAAAGCCGGCACAAGACGGGTAACCGTAAAAGTAACCGATATAAGCCTTGATGCAATGAAATCAATTCTTTCTGAATCTGGCGCAGAAGTTATTGATATTCGAATGATGTAGGAATATGATACTATATTCCAAATGATTGATTTTAATGTTTCTCAAATAATTAACGAGTATCTTTTTTCTCAGGATGATGTATTTACTGCCGATGATTTTTATCACTATTTAAAGTCTAAGGGTGTTAAGGCAACAAAGAATGAAGTTGTCGGTTTATTGCATACATCCAATCTTGTATTTCCTCTTATTAATAAGGAGTATATTACCCGGGCCGGAGTTTTTGAAGGCAGGTGGTTCAGCTTTCTTCCAAGCAAGGAAGAAATTTCTAAAGGTCAGATTTTAATCGGACACCGCTGTATGCCTTTTATAAATCCGGAAGTTTCGCCGGATTCAATTTCAGTGATGAGGGGCGATAAGCTTGTAAGAAGCCAGTCTGCTGTTTTTTCAATGAATCTTGCCCTTGATACCTTTGCCCTTTTTGGTGAAGGCTATGTGATTCCTTTTATCATCAACGATCCTGCCAATAAAAAAGTTTCGCTGTCGTCTGTTCAGTATTCAATGCCTTCTGAAATAGAATTGACCTCCTGGCCGCTTGAAGAAATTGCCGAACACAACGAAATTAAATATGGTGACAGAATTATCTGCCGCGTAATTGACTGGGCCAATAATGTTGTGGAAATGAGCGTTTTGCAGGAGCGGTCTTCAGAGCTTATTGTTTCTCCTGTTTCTATGATGCGTGAACAATGGTATTCAGATTTTGAAGAAGGTCTTTTGCGAAGTTTTGATAAAAACGGTCCCGGCGAATCAATTGAAGATCAGCTTTCGCTTTTGTATCTTGAAAATCAGGAAGAGCTTTGTACAAAATTCTGCGGTTCTGCTGAAGAATTTTTGAAGCATACCACAAAAATCGGTTTTTCTTCTTATGGTGTAGAAACCAGAATCTGGCGTACAGGAGAAGATGTTCCTTATGTCGGAAAGTGGAATCAGTCAATTCCTGATGAAATGATGCTTTCTGAGCTGACAACCACCTTTACGCCGCCTGTCCTGGACGCTTATCTTGAAGATTTTATCTATCAGAATCAGACAAGTAAGAAAAAGCTGACTCTTGAAAAGCTTGCAGACATAATGTTTCCTCAGGGACTGCATCTTACTGCTGATGAGAGACGTCATATCTTGTTGAATATAGAAAAACGACATGATATAATTAAAGAAAGTTATAATTCGTTTTCCGATTATGGAGTCGCACCGACCAGAAAACGAATTCTTGAGCTTTTTACACACATAAATGAGCTTGTCTGTGATATTGCCGGTTCAAATGTTTCGGTGGCAGATTTTCCTCAGCAGGAACTTGTAATTTTATCACAGCTTTTCAGTCATGTTGCTCGTTTACTGGAAGATGTCGAAAATCTTGTCTTGCGTGAACAGTTCCCGGTTGATGATGTTTCTCTTTCACTTGATGGAATGGAAGAAACTTTTGAAGATATTGTTTATACGCTGAAATCTACACTGGAAAAAAATAAGTATAAGGGCTTTGGACTGGTTGAATAGTTCATGCCCGCTCACAACGGAGATAGAAAAAGTATGGATACCAAAATTGATTTGACAAAACTGATTCATAAGGGCGGAGTATTTGAAATTGAGGCGAAAGATTCAAAGGATGCCTTCAGAAAAATTGCTGATACAATCTGTCTTCCAAATAATATTCAGCCGGATTTAGTTTACAAGTCTTTGTGTGAGAGGGAAGCTGTTCTTACAACTGCCGTTGGAAATGGTATTGCGCTTCCTCATGCACGTTCCCCGATTTTTGCAGATGAAAATGAACAGAGAGTCTGCGTTGTTTATCTTAAAAAACCTATTGATATGAAGGCTCCTGATAGTGCTCCTGTAAATGTTATGTTCGTACTTTTGAGTCATAATAATCAGACTCATCTGTCAATTTTGACTTCACTTGCAGTCCTTTTTAATAATCCAAAGTTTAAAAAGGCACTTGAAATCAGGGCTGGTGAAGAAAAACTTGCGGCTATCATAAGAGATCTGGCCTAGGCTGGAAATTAAATTGTAATCTAATAGAGGTGAAATTATGGATAAAAAAACTATTGAAGCTGTGGCAACATCAATCCGCAGCCTGTCTATGGACGCAATTCAGAAGGCTAATTCTGGACATCCTGGACTTCCACTTGGAGCTGCTGAACTTGCAGCTGTATTGTATGGCGAAGTTTTGAAGCACAACCCTGCTGATTCAAAATGGGCTGACCGCGACCGCTTTGTATTGTCAGCTGGTCATGGTTCTATGCTTCTTTACAGCATTCTTCATCTTGCCGGCTACAAAGTAAGCATGGATGATATCAAGAACTTCCGTCAGGTTGGTTCTAAATGTCCTGGACACCCTGAGTATGGTGAAACAGACGGTGTTGAGTGTACTGGTGGTCCTCTTGGACAGGGCGTTTCTATGGCTGTTGGTATGGCAGTTGCAGAAAGCATGCTGGCTGCTAAGTTCAACACAGCAAAGCACACAATCGTTGACCACTACACATATTCGCTGGTAGGTGAAGGCTGTCTGCAGGAAGGTGTTGCATCTGAAGCATCTTCACTTGCCGGAAACCTTAAGCTTGGTAAACTTATCGTATTCTACGATCAGAATAAAATTTCTATTGACGGTAATACAGACATTACTTTCACTGATGATATTGCAAAACGCTACGAAGCTTACGGCTGGCAGGTTTTGAAAGGTGATATGTATGATGTAGAAGGCATTGCAAAGCTTGTTGCTGAAGCTAAAAAATGTTCAGACAAGCCTTCTTTGATTATGCTTAAGTCTGTAATCGGAAAGAGTGCTCCAAAACAGGGAACAGCTGATGTTCACGGAGCACCTCTTGGAGCTGAAGGAATTATTGAAGCAAAGAAAACTCTTGGTCTTCCAACAGACAAAGACTTCTATGTTCTTCCTGAAGCTTACAAATATTTTGAAG
>ODAI010362611.1_pt1 | contig 20250 bp, 13 predicted proteins | sample 1539321 | NCBI WGS metagenome assembly ODAI01 (sample SAMN02144231, study PRJEB22623) | gut metagenome | biome: sheep rumen | host: Ovis aries | place: New Zealand
ATGAGCAGGGCGTCGATCAACATTTGCCAGCCGATATCGCCAAGACGCATCGCCACGTTGGCCGCTTCCGCTTCTGCGAAGGCGACGAGCTCCTTTTCGGTCGCGCCCGAAACAGGCATGTTGTGAGCGACGTTGGCCACCAACGACAAGCCGACCCCAGCAAGGAAGACGGAGCTGTACAGCCACGAGACGAACGTGCAAATCAGCGTGGTATATATGACGCGCCTTATCAGCGGAGGGTCGTTGCGCAGGGAAAACGCGAACAGCACCGCGAGGAGGAAGCCCGAAACGCCCATCATCACCACGGACGAAACGGGATTTACGAACGTCATCTCGTAATAGTTGAGCGGCAACCCGATGGAGTGCGCGAGCAAAACCGCGCCCGAGAAGAAGCCGAGCGCCGTTCCCCACGCCGTTCCGAGCAACAGCGAGCCGAGGGCGATCGGGAGAAGCAGCGTGACGATGTACGTCGAAACCTCTCCGACTGGGGCAATGTTCATAAAGCCGAGCTGCACGAACGTGAGCGTAAAGCTGGTTATCGCCAACATGACCCCGGTGAGAACGCGCAGCGAGCGGCTGGCGTCGGCGAGGCGGCCGCGCCAGCGCAGGGCCCTTGCTTTTTTCTTTTCGCTCTTCGCCATCGGAAAACGTCTTTTCGACCATGCGTCCATGTCGTAAAGTATAACGTCAATGTAGACGACCACACGCTCGGAGGCCCAAGTGAAATCAGACCCGACAGACGCCATCGCGGCGGATCCGGCGAAGGACGACCTTTTGATACTCGTCGACGGAAAGGACCGCGAAGTCGGATCCGCGACGAAGGCGCAGACGCACGTCGACGGGCTCATGCACCGGGCCTTTTCCGTCGTGCTGATGCGCGACGGCGACGAAGGGCCCGAGCTGCTGTTGGCCAAGCGCTCCCTGCTCAAATACCATTCCGGTGGGCTCTGGGCAAATTCATGCTGCTCGCACCCGCGTCTGGGCGAGGACACGATCGATGCGGCTTACCGGCGCGTTCGCGAGGAGCTCGGCTGCTCGGCGGATGGGCTGCGCGAGATCTCGGCATTCGCCTATCGCGCCGAGTTCGACAACGGCCTTTGCGAATTCGAATACGACCACGTGATCGTCGGTCGCTGCAAAGGCGAAATCGCGCCCGACCCCGCAGAGGCGAGCGAGGTGCGCTGGGTGAGCTATGACGCACTCGCGGCGGAGCTGGCGGCCAGCCCACGCCAGTTCGCGGCTTGGGCGCCGATGGTGTTCACCTTGACGATGAGCCTCGCGAACGACGTTTCCGTGGACGTACTGGCTTAAGGCCAATACAGTTCCCCTCGACTTGCTGCTCGATGACTCGGGAGCCAGGTTGAGCGCCGCATCCGTACTTGACAAGCGAGAAGGCGACCTTTTGAGCAAAAGCGATCCGCCCGAACTAAATAGAAGCGGCTCGAGGCCGCTACCGCGGCCACGAGCCGGATGAATCCCCGAGCTTTGACAAGTCAACCATGTAGTTCGTTCGGGACCCCGTGGCATTGACGCCGAGGCGCACCCCGCGATGCCATTCCTCTTCCGCCGCCCGACGGGCAGCATCGGTAATGGTTGCCCCGCACTCGCTGCACTGATCCCAGCCTAGAAGGCACACGTGCCCGCAGATTGCGCATTTCACCATTTTCGGATAGCAATTATCGCAAGCAGGCGAGCACGTATAGCACATTGGTTCCCTTCCTGGCGAATTCTTGACCCTTTTACTCGCTAGCAGGCTATAACCCTGGAGCAGACGGGGGCTTCGGGCCTCTGGGCGCACCCGGCGCTGAAACATTGCCGGACGAGGTGGGCGCAACGTCCGCCATCGCATCGGAGAAGTCCGTTTTACAAAACGGGCATTTGCTGGGCAAAATGCCCTCCATCGGAAACACCATCCTCCCGCATGCCGGGCACTTGGTGGGGCCTACGGCACCATCTGCATCTGCTGGCCTAAAGCACATGATTAGTTCCCCCTTAGCATTAACCCTACGGCAAAAACACGCTGACACGAGAGCCGAGCTCCTCGGCCCTCTTGAACATATCCTCCATTGGCCCGTACTCAATGCAGAACGCCAAGCAATGATGCACGCAAGCAGGCTTTTCGCCGTTTGCAATCAGGTCCTCACACATGTCGCATAGCTTCGTGGGAACGGGCTGGTAAATCCACTCCATGTCGTTTCGCGTGCCATCCTCGGTCCTGAAAGGCTCGACTTCGGTCACCTTGATGCCCCATTTGCCCAGGCCGATACCGAGGTGGTTGCGACATGCAATCTCGCAGCTATGGCAGCCGGAGCAATACTCGTAGTTGAAAAGAAGCGCGTTCTTAGACATTCGTACCCACTCCCCTCTTAGTTCTCGTCTGCAGGCTCGGCGTAGTACTTGACATTGTCGATGACCTTGCCGGGCTCGTTGATGTTCGTGTGGTCCCTGATGATGTCGAGGTGCTTCGGCTTGACGGGCTTCTTAACCTCGGGCGTCGGCACAACCGTGCCATCGCTCTGATCCTTGGCAGGATAGATCGTGCAGCACATGTTCATATGCACTGACCCGAAGCCGAGCGGCGAACACAGGCGATTCGGAATGAGCTGGTTGACGTCCACATCCCACAGGCCGTACAGATGCGGCTCGCTACCTTCCTGTTCGGGGTACCACCAAGCATGCGACGTCACTACGACACCCTCTTTGATGTTGTTGCGCACTTCAACCTTCATGTTGCAGCGGCCGAACATGTTCTCGATGGTAATCCAGTCGCCGTCGAGGATGCCGTACTTCTCAGCATCGGCCGGGTTGATGACCGCCCACGGTTGCGGGTCGATCTCGCGCAGCGACTCGATCTGGCGATGTTCGGAATGGAACGACGTGTACTTGCGCATGCCGGTCGTTAGCGACAGCGGATAACGCTCGTCATGAAGCGGCGCATCTTCGACTGGGGCGTACGGGCACTCCTTGAAGTACGGCAGGGGATCCTCGCCGAACTCCTCGATATAGTTGGAATGGAACTCCACCATGGCAGTCATGCTGTTCCAGCCGGGATAGCCATCGGGACGCATCAGGCCACGTTCGTACTTCTTGTACTCGTAGGGGATCTGATAGCACACGGCTTCCTTCAACTCGTCGAAGTGCTTGCCCAAGCTGCGGAAGCAGTGGTCCTCGTAGAAATCTTCCGCGCTGTCCCACGGCCAAGCCTCGGGGTTGAGACGCTTGCCGAGCAGCAGGGAAATCTCGAGGTCGGACTTGGCCTCGCCGACGGTGATGGCCTTGTTGATGGTGCCCTGGTACTGCATGTTGCCGCCGTAGTAGGGCTGCACGAGGCCGTTGTGCTCGGCAAATGTGCTGATGGGCAGGAAGATGTCGCAGCAGCACATGATGGTGGGGTTCATGAACAGGTCGGTGGCCACGGCGAATTCGAAGCGCTCCTTGAACACCTTGTACCAACGCGCCGACTCGTTGCCGTTGCACGCAACCGGATTGGAGTTGCTGAAATACCCCATACGGAACTTCGTGGGCTCGTCAGCTTCGAGGTGCTCCAGGATGGCGTCGGGCTGACCCGAGAACATGCGATGGTTGAACAGCGGATACTCGTCCTTGCCCAGACGGCCGATGAACTGGCCGGGCTGCAGGCAAGACTGCGTGTCGACACGCCATTTGCCCAAGAAACCGCGATGGCTCGCACCGCACGTGTTGCCGCCGGGAACGTCCATGTTGCCGGTCATGAACACCATGTCCAACACGCACTGACCGGCCTGCGTACCGGTGAACTGCTGGTCGAACGCCAGGCCCCATGCGATAGACGCGGGCTTGGACGTGGCATACAGACGCGCGAACTCGTAGATTTCCTCCACGTCGATTTGGCAGATCTCGGCAGCGCGCTCGGGCGACATGGTTGCCATGCGCTCGGCAAACTCGTCGAAACCGAAAACCCATTGGTCAACGAGTTCCTTATCGTAAAGCTCTTCCTTGATGATGATGTTGCAGCAGGCCATGGCCAACGCACCGTCGGTGCCGGGGCGAACCTGCAAGCACATGTCGGCGCGCGAAGCCAACCAGGTGACACGCGGGTCGATGACGGCAAGTTTGGAGCCGCGTTTCATCATGTCGATGATCGCATGGCCGAACAGGCCGTCGGGATTCGAGACCAGCGGCTCCTTGCCCCACACCACGATGAGCTCGGGTAGGGTGAAAGCCGGGTCGTCGTAGCGCAGGGGGCTCCATGCGGCATAGTCGATCTCGGGGTAGCCGATGTTGCCGAACACGCTTGAAGCCGTCATGTTACGCGGGCCGTAGCAGGCCTGACCGCTCATGCAATACAGGTAATACGGGGTGCGGAACACCGCCGAGGAGATGGCCGGGCCGTACAGGCTGGCCTCGCGGCCCGTGCCGCCGAAGACGATGACGCTGTCCATGCCGTACTTTTCCTGGATCTCGAGCGTCTTCTCGACGATGGTGTCGATGGCCTCGTCCCAAGAAATGCGCTCCCATTTGTCGAGGCCACGATCCTCGAACGCGCGCTTCATGGGATAGATGATTCGCTTCGGATTGTAGATGTACTCCGGCAACGTCAGGCAGCGCACGCACAAGCGCCCCTGTGTGATTGGATGCGCTTCGTCACCCTTCACCTCTACAAGCTTGCCGTCGACGACGTGGAGCTTGACTCCGCAGCCTACCGGGTGGCAGCCCGGAGCCGACCAAGCGCATGAGCGAACCCAATAATCGTTTTCGGTGCCGGTCTTGTAAGCCGTCTGTTCCATAACCCCCTCTTCCTCTCCTGTTCAGCAGCCTTCAAGCTGCCCACCTGTTTGGAACTGGCTTAATTTAAGCATCTGTACTGCGGTTTTATCCTTTCTTATAAGGCTCTTTGACCTAGTATTTCGGATGGTATGCTTTCCAAAATGGAAAAGATTCTATACGAATCGTGAACTTCCGCACCATGTCTGGACTCAGAACTACAATTGGGAAGTCACGGGCGCGCCCGCGAAAAGAAGGGGAGCGAGCGGGGTCGAAGGCGATTCGGCTTTCCCTTTCGCCTGGCAAGCCAGCGATCCGGGAGGGCCACCGTTTCGTCTTTCGCGAATCAGGTGGGATTGGGGGACAGCCATGCAACTCGAACATCTGCGCGAATACCTCTGCTTTGCAAAGACCCTCAGCATCACCAAGGCATCCGAAGAGCTGTTCATCACGCAATCGACGTTGAGCAAGCACATTCGCGCGCTCGAAAAGGAGATAGACGCGCAACTTGTGATCACCGAAGGCAAGCAGATGCACCTCACGCCCGCCGGCGCCCACCTCGCCAGCAAGGCACAGGACATCATACGCGGCTGCGATGCCGCAATGGAGCGATGCCGCGAGCTGTCACGCAAGGAAACCCTGGTCATCAAAGCCCAGAGCATCCCGTTTCAACAGGACGCCGCTGCCTTGCGCTATGTCGAATTCACCCAATCGATGGCCATCTTGGACGAGCGCGTGAAAGTGAAGTATGCGCAGTCGTCGCGTCGCGACTTCGAGCAGTCGATCGCCGGCGGATCGCTTGACGTCGCGCCCGTCTACCGCTACGGCAACGCCGAAAGCATTGCCGCCGCCTACGCCGAGCGAGGCTTTCGCGCAAAGCTCATGGGAACAGACCGGCTCGGCTTTTGGTGCAACGACAGCATGTTCCCCGACAAAACGAGCGTTCCCATCAGCATCATAGAAAACACCCCCGTCATGATGCCCCCGAACTCCAGCGCGCCGGTCTACAGCATCCTCCGCGACATCGAGCGGCTCTTCGGCTTCAAGGTCACACGCAACATCGTAGGCGCCGACACGCCCATCGAATACATCTATGCATCAGAGGGCTCGACCGCCTATCTGTGGCCGTCGACGTTCCTGCAAGGAAGCATTCTCGGAAGCCGCCCGCACATGAAGGTCGTAAACATCGAAGACCCCGTATACGAACTCTGCGTCTTCGCGCTTGCCCAAGCCGAGCCGGTCGACATCGGCAAGCGCGAGGTCCTCGACCGCTTCTTCGATTAAAGGCGAGGCGAAGCGCGTTCTTTGTCATCAGATTGAACAATATACATAGGTTCCTATCTTTTTAGTTAGGTTCCTATGCTATTGTTAAAAGGAAGTGTTTTCAAAATCCGCTGCTGAGGCACCGCTCGCCAACTGATTGGATAACCATGAGAAACGAATCCGTCGCCTTTCTCGCGAAAAAGCTGAGCCTTGAAATAGACCGCCTGAGCAATCGCATGCTCGAACCATGCGGTATCACGCATTCGCAGTTCAAGGTGTTGATGTTCCTGTTCAGACGGGAGGACGTTCCCACCAAACAGGTGGACATCCAATCGGAGTTCTCGATGACAAACCCGGCCGTCACCAACATAATGCAGTCCATGGAAGAGCAGGGGCTTGTAACACGGCAGCCGAACGCGGCCGACAAGCGCAGCAAGCTGGTAGTCCCAACTGAGCGGGCGCGGGCCATGCAAGACGAGCTGAACGCCGTCGGCATCCGCATCGAAGAGCGCATTGCAGCCGGCTTGGATGCGGACGAGTGCAGTCAGCTCACCGAGCTGCTGAAGAAAACGATCTCGACCGTGACGGAAGCCCCCGTACACGCATGAGCAGGCAACTCGACATCGCAATCGGAACCGGCGATACCCTCGTGAAGTTCGAGGTCTCACCCTCGGCGTTCGGGGGCTTGCGCATCGACCGATGCGAAACCGATGGCGACACCCTCGTCGTACCGGACTTTCTTGAAGGCGAAGCCGTCGTCGAGTTCGGAGCCTCGTCGTTTTCGCGCCAGCCTCATATCCGCGAAATCGTCTGTCCCCGGAACGTCCGCGCCATAGCCAATCGCGCCTTCAGCGGGTGCCTGGGCTTGCGTCGGCTCGTCTTGCCCGACGGCATCGAGCATGCGGACCGGTCCTGGCTTGCCAGCTGCTCCACGCTCGACGAGCTCGTGCTTCCCGCATCGATACCGGTCGTCGGCGCCGATTTCTTCAACTCATGCCCCGCGCGGCGCATCATCATCGGAAAGCTCACGAGCAAGGTGGAGGCCCCCCACACCGAATTGCCCCACCTTGCGGAAATCGTCATCGACCCCGAAAACCCCTTCTTGATCACAGATGGGGCAGCGATCTACGACCGTTCCAACTTGACGCTGCTCAGCTGCCCGAGCTGCGTGGTGAACTACCGCGTGCTCGACGGTTGCGGGGCCGTCGGTGACAAGGCCTTCTCGAACAAGGAATCGCTTCGGAGCATCGAGCTGGCCGATTCCGTCCGCAGCATAGGATGCAGGACGTTTGCCGGCTCGGGAATCGAGCAGTTCACAGCCGGCAATGCGCTCGAGGAAATCGGGGAAAGCGCATTCCGACGGTGCCTGAACTTGAAGAAAGCGACGTTGGGCCCCCGCATCGAGCGCATCGGCGTCGAGGCGTTTCATCAATGCGCTCAGCTGACGTCCCTGCAGCTGCCCGACTCGCTTGAGGAAATCGGGCTCAACGCCTTCGCGCAGACGGCGCTCGTACCCTCGGGAGACGAGCCGACCCTCGTCATCGCGCCCGAGAACCCGCACGTGCGCCTGGCATCTGACGGATTGCTCTACCGCTTGGGCAAGCGAGGCGCAACCGTGCTGCAAGCCCTCGACGACAAGCTCTCGGAATGCTCGATAGAAGCGGGAACCGACGCAATCGAACCGCGGGCGTTCTTCGGGCATCCCTCTTTGCAGCAGGTGACCCTTCCTCAAGGCCTGACCTCTATCGGCGAATCGGCGTTCGCCGAGTGCCCGCATCTGACGGACCTCGCCGTACCGGACTCGCTGAAAACGATTGGCCACGAGGCGTTTCGGGCCACACCTCTCGCCCGCCTCGATCTGCCGGCCGGATTCGCGCATCTCGGGAACCTCGCCTTGTGCCCGTTCCGCGACGAGGGGGGCTTCATAGCCCTGAGGGGATCGACGCCGTCCCCCCATTGCGCCGTGGTCGTCGAGGCGGGCAACCCCTCGTTCTTCGTGGAAGGCGGCATGCTCTGCGAGAGAACGACCACGGCGAACAGCTCGCCGAGCCCCAACGCCGACCCCAATGCCCCCGGAAGTTCGCCGAGCGCGACGGGGACGACCATGGCCACGCTCGACATAGCGGGCGGTGCGGCTTTCGACATGACCATGCCCGCCACGCTGAACAACCAGGCCGTCGTTTCCCACGACAGCCGCATGCCGGAAAGCGACGCAGCCAACCCGCATATCAGCGCTGCGTTCGACGTCGTCTTCTGCGCCGGGGCCACGCTTCCCGTCCCAAACGCCGGAAGCCCGGTCCCGCAAAGCCCGGAAACACCTGGAGGCAGCACGGGTAAACGAAGCGTCGTCGCACGAATGTACACGGGACCCGACACGCAAGTCGCCATCCCCGACGAAGTTAGCGAGCTGGGCCCCTATGCGTTCGCCGGGGTGGCGGAAGTCGAATGGCTTCGCATCCCCTTAAGCGTAACAACCTTCGGCGAAGCCTCCCTCTCGTTCGCCGAAGCCCCACGCACTCTCGAACTTGAAGTGGAGACCTCCGCAGGACTGCGCACGGTGCGACTGCACCCCATCGCGGGGCCAAACGGGCGGCGGGCCATCCGGCATGCGCTCTCCGGAACGAAGCTGGATCGCATCAAGCTCGTCGAGAACTCCGACGTCGAAGCGGTCAAATGCAAGGATCTTTTCGAACGGGTCCGCTACGAGCTGGACCGTCTCGAAGACCCGAAGCTTCTTTCGCAGGAGCACGAGAGCGAATTCCGCGACGACCTTCGACGAAACATCGTGCCCATCGCCCGGGAATTCGCAAAACGCAACTACTCGCGCGGATTCGACCGACTTGCAGATCAGGGCGTCCTCACAGCCGATTCGCTTCCCGCAGTGCTGGACAGCATCGACACCGGCAGCAACGTCAAGGCGGCGGCGAGCCTGCTCGATCTGCGCATGCGCCGTTTCGACGACATGAAGGGACGGTATGCCCTATGAACCTTCTCACGTATCATCCGCTCGACGGGCTCAGCCGCAACCCCGATGACTATGTGGCCAAAGAAGGCCAGACGGGCAAAGTCGGGACGACCACGCGCCTGGGCGGGCGCGCCATGGTGGCCGGTTCCAGCGAGGACGACGACGGCTCGCTGGAAACGAGGCCGCTCGCCGTCGATCCGCGCATTGCGGAGATCGCAGCCGACATCATGGACGAATGCCGCACCTCTTTGACGATGTCGTTTCGGTTCTTCAGCCGAGCATTGTGGCATCTGCCGACAAAACCCGGCGCAGTACGTGGCTCGCTGGCAACCAACAACGCCACGATGTATTACAACCCCGAGGTGGTCGTCGCCCGTTTTCGCGAGTCTTCCGACGAGCTCGCACGCGACTACCTGCACTCCCTCCTGCACTGCCTGTTCCGCCAGCCGCTGGAATGGCGTCATGACGATATCCGAGCGTGGGCCATCGCAACCGACATCTGCGTGGAAGCATGCGCAATGGAATTGGCAGAGCAACTGCACCCGAGCGAATGGGATCCCCTGCGCCACGAAGCGCTCGACAAGCTCGAGCGGGCGTTCGGCACGCTAACGCCGCAGAAACTCTACGCCGCCCTCGCCCGATTGAAGCTCGAGCCGATGTCCGTGATGGGACACGGCATCGACCTGCAGGAATTCATGCACATGGGATATCTTTTCGCACGCGACAGCCATGAAGAATGGATTTCCGTGGCAGGCGGTCTCGGATACGACAGCGGCGGAGACGAAGGCGGCGGCTACGAGAAGCAGAGCGGCTCGACCGCCAAGAACGTGGTCGACGAGGCGCGCGACAACCGATCCGACGAAAAACACGACGATGCGCAAGACGGGAACGCGGACGGCGATGCGTCCAAGGGGGCAAGCGGCGCCGAATCGGGAGGAGACGACGGGCGGTTTCAACACAGCGCAGAAAAGCAGCATGAAGACGACCGACGCGACGACATCGACGCCGGCTCCATCGATCCCGACGAAATTCCCGGCCAAGACATCGAGTTGCAGGACGCCCCAAAGGAACCGGAGCCATCGGAGGAGAATTCCGACGGCGAGGGGGAGCGCGCGGCAAACAACGACTCCGGGCCCGACGACATACGCGAAATGCGCGAGGCGCCAACTCCCGACGCCGACGTCGATTTCGGGAACTCCAGCCCTGACGACCTTGCGATACAGGAGCTTCAAAGGCAATGGGAGCAGATTAGCAAGCAGTTCCAAACCGACCTGCAAGCGTTTTCGGCATCGCCTTCCGGGGGAACAGGGGTGATGAGCGCAAACCTGCAGCTCGCCAACAGAAGGCCCATCGACTACGGGGAATTCCTTAGGACCTTCGCCACCGAAGGAGAGGACCTGCGCATCAACGATGACGAATTCGACTACGTGTTCTACACATACGGACTCTCTCGCTACGGCAACATGCCATTGATAGAGCCCCTTGAATACAAGGAACAGCGCCGCCTACGCGATTTCGCCATCGCGCTCGACACCTCGGGATCGTGCTCTGGCGAGGTGGTGCGAACGTTCGTCGCCCGCACGTTCGAGATCTTGAAGGAAACGCAGGAATACGGCGACGAGGTGAACATCCACCTGATCCAATGCGACGCCCGCGTGCAATCCGACACGGTGATCACGTCCATCAGGCAATTCGAAGAAGAGCAGGGCGAACTGGAGTTGCACGGCTTCGGCAACACGGATTTTCGCCCCGTGTTCGACTACGTAGACGACCTTCTGGACAAAGGCGCCTTCACCGATTTGAGGGGCCTTGTCTATTTCACGGACGGATACGGCATTTTTCCCGACGACCCGCCTCAGTACGACGTCGCCTTCGTGTTCGTCGAGGACGAGGGCAGGCCGAGACGCGTGCCGCCTTGGGCGACGAAAGCGGTGTTGAGCCAATACGGCATAGAGCAGTGGCGCTGAGAGCGAATGATCGGAAGAAGCTGGAAAAGGGGGACCCAGATGAACATCACACAAGCAAAGCAGCAGGTGAAGGATACAGTCGAGGCGTATTTGGCAAAGGACGACGCCGGATTTCACCGCATCCCGCAATCACGCCAGCGCCCCTTGTTCCTGGTGGGCGCACCGGGTATCGGGAAAACGGCTATCATGGCGCAAATCGCCAACGAACTGGGTATCGGGCTGGTCTCGTATTCCATGACCCATCATACGCGGCAAAGCGCATTGGGCCTGCCCTTCATCACGCATCGAGAATACGCAGCCGGGCAGTTCGACGTGTCCGAATACACCATGTCCGAGATAATCGCGTCGATTTACGATTACATGGACGCCACGGGGCTCTGCGAAGGTATCCTGTTCCTCGACGAGATCAACTGCGTCTCGGAAACCCTCTATCCATCCATGCTCCAGTTTCTGCAATTCAAGACGTTCGGACGACACCACGTGCCCGACAATTGGATCGTCGTTTGCGCTGGAAACCCACCCGCCTACAATAAATCGGTTCACGAGTTCGATATCGTAACGCTCGACCGCTTGCGCAAGATCGTCGTCGAACCCGATTACGATGCATGGCGTGCATACGCAAGCGACAACGGCGCGCATCCCGCCATTCTCTCGTTCCTCGACGTCAAGCCCGACAGCTTCTACTCGGTGGAATCGACCCGCACCGCGAAACGATTCGTCAGCGCCCGGGGATGGTCGGACCTGTCCGAAATCATGTGCCTGTTCGAGGATTTGGAAAAACCAGTCGACCTATCGCTCATCGAACAGTACGTGCAAGACCCCGAAATTGCCGAGGAATTCGCGGTGTACTACGACCTGTTCCGCAAGTACCGCTCCGACTACCGCGTTTCGGACATACTTGCCGGCGAAATGCCCGAGGACATCTTGCACCGGGCGCAGGAGGCGAAGCTCGACGAGCGCATCGCGTTCCTGGGCCTGCTGCTGGACGGCCTCGAAAGCAAGCTCGGGATTGCACTCGATCGCGAAACCGCCGTATTGGGCGCGCGCGACGCCCTGAAGTCGGTCCGCGAGCGCGCTTCCGGAGGAACGGCGCTCGACGAAGCCCTCGACGCCGAGACGACTCACATGCGCGAAGAGCTCGACCGCCGCATCTCGGCGGGAACCGCCGCCGATGAATGGCTGCATGGCGCCAAACGCTCGCTCGACTTGGTGAAATCGCTTCAGGCACGCCTTGTGCGCGAGGGCGTCGACCTGCACGCCGCAGCTTTCGACGAACTGCAGCGTGAATACATGGCAGAAGTCGACGCGCTCAGCGGAATCGCAGACGACGGCAGGTCGGCACTTGAAGCGGCGTTCGCGTTCCTCGGAGAAGCGTTCGGCGAAGACAAGGAGATGCTCTTGTTCGTCACGGAGCTAACCGCCCGCAAGACCCACTCGCGCTTCATCGGTCGCTTCGGATGCGATAGCTATTATCGACACAACGAAGAACTGATGCTCGACCAGCGCAAAGACGACCTTAACGCCCGCATTGACGCTTTGGAGTAAGCTGCTCTGATCGGTTTCGAGCCGCTTTGGCGAGCAAGGCGGCTCGTTCAGCCGGTAAGCCCCGGAGGCGGGACCTCGTCGGGGAAGGCGATATCGACCGGGAAGCTGTTGAAAGCGCCCCAACGGTCGGCGAGACTCGAAAACGGTTGAGGGGTCTCCGGTTGCCGATGCGCGTCACGCACCTGTTGCAACGACATCCGCCGTGCAGCCTCAGCTTGGCGTTCGGCGTCGCGCTCGGCTTTCACGCGCAATCGTTCGCGCTCGGCTGCAATCTCGTCCCTGCGAAGCTCCCAGAACGATCGGACCTCTTCCCACGACCGCAGGATCAACACTCCGTCCTTGCGGCAAAACGCCAAGAACGCCAACCCGGAGAGATCCCCGGGCGCCTTCCCGTCCGCGAGGAACGATAGGCGGTAATCCAGCACGGCCAAGTCATCTGCCCATTGCGCTTGATCGGAGTCCAGTCCCGGCCACGATCCGTCTTCTGCTTGCACCACGGCGCCATCGCATCCGGCTTCGCGCAGGGCGCGCACTATTGAAGCGCCGAGCTTGCGCGACCTCACGTACGTATCGAAATTGCCGCCGACATGCAAGTCGTGGATGAACACTCCCTCGGGCACTCGCACCTGCTGCAGCTCGACGCCGCCCGACTGGTTGCGGTTGGCATACGCAAGAGAGCGCAACCGAATTCGCACAGCGGCCAAGTCGACGATCTGGTCGAGCTTCAACTCGGCAAATATGCGCTCGTCGCGCCTCAGCATGCCGTGCACCGCATCGGCGACCACGGCATCGACGCCGCATCCGAACGAGCGCAGGATTATGGGCTGCAAGTTCGGATGGTCGCGAAGCATCCGGGCTGCGTACAGCGTCTCGGCATTCGTCGCCCAAAGCTCGCCGAGATCGTCGGAAGCACGCTCGTCCATCCGAGGTCTGCGCGCATCGAAATCATAGTCGACCTGCTCGATCACCGCGTAGCCGAGATCGGCCAGGACCTTGTCGACTCCGTGGTTCACCCCGGGGTCCGCATGGTAGCCATGCCCCACCACGAGAGCGCCCGGGTATATCCCGGAATCGATTTTCTGCAAAGCACGTTGCGTTGCGCGCCGCAGCAGGCCGAAATACTCCCTATATGCGGCTTGCGCCACAACGAGGGCATCGTGCACCTCCGATCGGTTGCGCTCCACCCCCGCTAACCGCAACGCCTGCAGCAGGGGCTCTTCGGCGCCCTCCAAATCATCGACATTCGTGAAGTCCGGCGCCATGAGCACATGCGCCCCGTCGCGGAGCACTTGCATGTTCACCTCGAGCAGTTTTGGCATGTTCTCGATGAAGGGGCAAGTTTGCGTGCCGCCAAACGACATGCCGAGCAGGCCCTCACGGGCAAATCCCAGCGACATGCGCGGAGCGAACACGACTTGAGCGCCTCGCAGGACCAGCTCCTCGACGTGTCCATACACCAGCTTTGCCGGATAGCACGAGCTTTCGACGGGAATGCTGCTCATACCGCAACGGAACAGCGACTCGTCGGTGCGCGCCGGAGAAACGACACGGCAGCCCAAAGCCCGGAAGAACTTCGACCAGAACGGATAGCTCTCATAAAGCGCCAGAACCGGCGGGATGCCCACACGGGGGCCGCGATCCGCTTCGGCTTCCCCGCGTTCATCTCCAAAGCAACGCTCCACCAAGCGCGCCTTCAGCTCCAACACGTTCGGAGGCCGCTTGCCCGCATCGGAAACCCCGCATGCCTGCATGACGCCACGTTCGCAACGGTTACCCGAAACCAGCTTGCGTCCCAGGCCTTCCTTGTCTCCTCCGAAATCCGATACGGTCAGCTTGCAATGGTTGGTGCATCCATCGCATACCAGCGACCTGCGCTTAGGCGAGAGGAACCGCAGTTCGTCGGGCCCCACGATACCGCTCTCCACCTGGTCGCGTTCATCCTCCCGCAACGCCATCCACTCGTCCCTTGCCAGCAGCGCGGCACCGTATGCGCCCATGATCTGCGACAAATCGGGCCTCGACACCTCGACGCCCGTTTCCATTTCGAATGCGCGCAACACCGAATCGTTGGCGAACGCGCCCCCCTGCACGACTATCCGCTTTCCCACGCGGGAAAAATCGGGTTGCCGCACCACTTTGTACAGCGCGTTGCGCACCGTGGAGTAGCAAACGCCCGCCGCAATGTCGCCGACCGACGCGCCCTCCTTCTGCGCGTGCTTCACGCGCGAATCCATGAACGTGGCGCATCGCGTGCCAAGATCGACCGGCTCGGATGCGTAAAGCGCGTCGACCCCGAATTCCTCTTTGGTTCGCTTCATGGATCGCGCGATGCTATCGAACAGCGACCCGCATCCGGAGCTGCACGCCTCGTTCAGGACGATATCGGCAATCGCCCCGTCTTTTACGTAGAAGCACTTGATATCCTGGCCACCGATGTCCATGAGAAAATCCACGTCGGGAACAAGCGCCTTCGCCGCACGTAGGTGCGCCACCGTCTCCACCTCGCCCACGTCAACGCCGTAGGCGGCTTTGCAGTACTCCTCACCGTAGCCGATGACGCATGAGCGCCGAATCGTCTTGTGCGGCATCCAGGAACCGTACAGTCGGTCGTACAGCCCCTCGAGCATCTTGGTCAAGCTCACCGACACGTCGCCTTCGTTCCAGGCGTAATCGTAGTCGCAGAGCGCGCCGCTTTCGTCCACAAGTGCCACCTTTACGGTGGTCGAACCCGCATCAATGCCGATGAACAGGTTCTTTGAGGAATCGACAAGGTCTTGTCGAGGCAAACGGCATGCCGCATGACGTAACCTGAACCGCTCGTATTGGATTTGCGACGTGAACAGAGGCGGCAGGCGCCGCATCCCCTCCGAAGATTCGAACGGCGTGCTCGACACCAGCTTTTCGAGCTGGGAAAGCTGCAGCGCTTGGCCCGACTCGCGACCTATTGCCGCACCGTACGCAACGAGCAGGTGGGCGTCCTCGGGCACGATGGCGTGATCTTTGTCGATACCCGTCACGTCGCAGAACGCATCGCGCAACGCGGGGATGTAGCTGAACGGCCCTCCTAACAGGGCAACCGTGCCCTGAATGGGACGACCCGACGACAAGCCCGCCACCGCTTGCGTGCACACGGCCTCCAGTACGCTCGCCGCAACGTCTTCGCGTCGAACGCCGCTGTTCAGCAGGGGCCTCACGTCCGATTTCGCGAACACGGCACACCGCGATGCGATGGGATACGTCGTGGAGGCGTTCGAGGCGAGGAAGTTCATTTCGTCCGCCTTCACGCCCATGAGAGACGCCATCATCTCTATGAAGCTTCCGGTGCCGCCGGCGCAAATCGTATTCATACGCTGCTCCGGGACGCCCGTCACATACACGAGCTTCGTGTCTTCCCCGCCCATTTCCAAGATCACGTCGGCTTCGGGCACATGCTTGCGCACTGCCCGACGCAACGCCACCACCTCTTGAACGAACGGCACGTCGAACAGCTCTGCGACGCGCATTCCAGCAGAGCCCGTCACCGTCGGCTCCACCACGCAGTCGCCGTATTTCCACAATGCATCGTGGAGCACTTCCGTCAGCGCCCGCTTAACCTGCGAGCGATGCTCCTGGTAGCGTGAGTAAAGCACCGTCTGCGCGTCGTCATCCACCAACACGAGCTTAATCGTCTTCGAGCCGATGTCCAAACCCAGACGCACCATTCACTCGCCCCTTTCCATCTGCCGCTCCAACGCGCTTTGCACGACAAGCTCGACACGGTTGACCACGTTCACGTCAGAAGCGCTCGGGTCGTAATCCAATACGGTAAGGTCAATGTCGGGATAACGCCTGCGCAGTTCCCTCATGAACCCACGCGCATGCACGTTCCCCTGGAGGCACCCGAACGGAATCAAGCAGATCGCCGTTTCCACGCCGCACCCCCTGAAATACTCGAGCGCGGGAATCATGACGTCATCGGCACCCATGAGAAGCCCGATCGGAACAGAAACGAACTCGCAGCCGGAATCGAGTATTCGACCCCGAATCGCCGAGGTGAAGTAATCTGCGACGAGCATCGAGACGGGGCCGCCCCCCCCGATTCGCAATCCGTTGCTATTCGAATCTGCAAAATGCGCGGTCTCGTCTCGATCGTTTCGCTGTTCCGCAAAACCCAATTCGCGCAGTGTCACAGGCTTCAGGGTGACCCTGCTCATCCAGCCCGCATGCCGCAACGCGGCCCGCAGCACGGGCAGGGGATTGGCGCTTCTGCAGCCCTCGCATACCGACGGCACGATCAAGGTAGCTCGGGCGGGATCGATCCTCTCCAGCCCGTTAATGAACTGACCGACCAAGGCAATCACGCTCACGCACGCGTCGTTGTCGACGTAAGCCAATCCCATGTCTATGTCTTGTTCACATACGGGATTCAATAGAGCGACATCATAATCGGCATACTGAGGATACGCGCTCAGAAATAATTCGGCGCTATCAACAATGCCGGGGATGATCAGCGTTTCCCCCATCGTCGGAATTCCTTTCAAGCGAACAAGTGCAACGAGAAACATTGCGCTCGCCTTATATCGAAGAAGGGGTGCCGCCGACAAGCGCAACGTCGGCGGCACCCCCGTGTTGAGCCCAAGGAGCCGTCTTACGGCACCAGCAACTTCATCAGCTCGTTCGTGTTGTCGAGCTGATCGAAGTTCATGCACATCTCCCAGATTGCCTCGGCGTCCTTCTCGGACACGACGCCGCCGAACTTAGCGTTGATCATGAACTTGTTCTTGATGTAGTCCATGTCGAGCGGCTCGAGGCCCGTCATCATACCCGGGCGAATCTTGCCGTACTTGGCCGACAGCACCGTGCCGTCCATGAGCTCGATCTCGACGGACGCCCAATGGTCGTCAGCGACCGGGTCGATGTCTGCGAGCTGCTTGTACTTGGACATCATGGCCGTGAACTCTTCGCCGTTCAGGTAGTCCGGCGTCTCGTACTCGGGCCACACGCCGCCATGCAGGATGGCGTTGCACGTGGTCGCCATAATGGTGAAGGGGGCATCGGGCTGGTTTACCTTGCCCGGCTCCAACAGCGCACCGACGATGTGCGTCTTGTTCTTCAGCATGTGGCAGCGAATCTCTTTGACCTCTTCGGGGCGGTATGCCTTGCCGCCCGTAGCGTCCAGCACGGCGTGGATGTTCTGGTGCGTGGCGCAGCAGCCCGCATACGGCTTGATCAGAATCTCGCCATAGAACACCTTGCCGGCATCTGCCAGCATCTTCTCGGGCGTCGGGTTGGTTCCGAACATGTCGTAGAAGCCGCGTGCTCCGCCAATGGGGTCTTCGAGGCCCGCAAAGCCCGCCCTTGCCAGGTCTGCGGCAAAGATGCCGTTGCGCGCAGCGTTCGACGTCGGGAACTTGAACAGCAGCGAGCGCTCAAGCGTGGAAGCCATGGTGCCATTGATGCAATTGATGGCAATGCCGAAGGCGTTATGCGTCTCGTCAGCCGTCATCTTGTTCAACTTGGCAGCGCAAGCGCAAGCCGCCATGCCGTTGACGGTGCCGGTGCCGTCGAATACGTTGGCGGTGTTGAAACCCATGGACTCGTTCAAGCGGCAGCCCAAGTCATCGGCCACGGCGATAGCCGTCATGATTTCCTTGCCCGAAGCCTGCTCACGCTCGCCAACGGCGAATGCAGTCGGATTGAGGCAGCTCGCAATGTGCGAAGGAGTGCCCTCGCCGGTCTTGTTGTCTGCATGGCACGGCTCGAAGTCGTTCGAACGCATCTGCATGCTGTTCATCATAGCGGCGTTCAACGCTGGCAACTTGATGCCGTGATTCATGACGGTGGCTTCCTCAGCGCCACCGTACTGCGTCATCAACTTCAACAGCGCATCGTTCAGCACGCCATGCTTGCCTTCCATGGTCGCGCCGAGACCGTCGGCCAGGCGCACCTTCATGCGATCAAGCAACGCCTGGTCAAGGTCGTCGTAAGTTGTGTTTGCGACGATTTCGCTGAATATACGCGAAATGTTTTCGCTCTCTGCCATGTTTTCTCCTTTGTTTTGATTATCCTTTTGCCGGTGCGGTCAACTGACCGCGGCATGCATATGCAATCGCGACGACGATGGCGCCGACGATGGCGGCGCCGAGCGCAATGCCGAGCGCCGGGATGAACGAGCCCGTCAGATCGAAGCAGAGCCCAACCACCACTGATGCAAAGGACCCGAATATTCCGACGCCCACACGCAGCCACGCGTAGAGCTGCACGTAATTCTGCACGCCGAACATCTGGCGAACCAGCAAGGGCACGCTCACCGATATCAGCGAGTCCTGCACGCCAAACAAGAATGCGCACACCAGCAGCAGCGTTTCGTTTCGAACGAGCATGATGCCCGCCACACCCAATATGACCAGCAAGAACTCGATGTAAATGGTTCGCTGCACGCCAACGGCATCGTTCAACCATCCCATCAGTAGCTTGTCGGCGAAGCTGCCGAGCTGCAGCGCCGACAGCATCAGGGCGCCCACGGCCGGGTCAAAACCAAACGAGATAGCGATGCCGGGCATGTGGCCGTCGTAACCCGACCCTATGAACGCCGACAGGCAGCCGAACACGAACAGCATGGCAAACGACACCGAGAACAGAGCCCGCTTGTACGGAATCTCCCGCGTCTCCGGCACGTTCTTACCCGCCTCCTTCGCACTTTCTCGCTTGGCCACGTACCGGTCGATGCCGTACGGGCGCGCACCTTTATCCTCGGGGCGCAGCTTGAATACGAACAACGCCCAGGGCAGACACAGCACCACGACGATCAGCGCCTCCACCAGGTAAGCGTTACGCCATCCAGCCGTCTCTATGATCGTGTGGTACATAGGCGACAGAAAGGCGCCCGCCAAAGCCGAGGCGCAAGCCGAAAGGCCCATTGCCAGCCCGCTCTTGCTGGCAAACCAGTTGCCGATCATTACGGCGGACGGCATCATCAGCACCAACGCGCCGAAGGCACCGACAATGGCCCCTGAAACGATCCACTGCCAAATCTCTGTATATGTGGACATCGCTGCAATAGCGGCAGCAATGACAACGATCGACACCGACATGGGAACGGTCACGTTGAACCGCGTGAGTATTTTTCCTGCAATGGGCATGGCGGGTATGGTCGCTATGAAGTATGCCGTCATCCATAGCGAAATTTCCGAACGCGCAAACCCCAGTTCATTGCAAATGGGCACGTAGAACACGCCGGCGCTCAGCAGGATTGCGCCAGTACCTCCAGCTTGCAAGAAACAGCAGCCGATAAGAATGATCCACGCCCGATGGATTTTCTTCCCGAACAAGGTCAGATACGACCTGTCCGGGACCTGAGAATTCTCGGTCCCCATTCTCTCCCTCCTGCCAGAACAGAGCAATAAACCGCAACACCCTGTGTTCAGGGCGCAGTAACACCAAGAAGACCCGAGCAGACGAACCTGTCACCTGCCCGGGTCATTCGATTAACCTGCTTTGTTGATGATTTGGAAGACGCCGAACAGCACAACCGCCCACACCGCGATGACAGCCAACGCCGCGAAAGCGTAGTCGCGCATGCGCGGAATCCGCTCGAACGTCTCGTCATCAATCGCGCTTCCGCACTTGGGACACGTCCTCGTGCGCTGCAGCAAGCGTTGTCCGCATGCGGCGCAATGCGCCGTCTCCTCCGGGTTCGCCTGCGGCAAGCGAGCATACTTCTTGAAGAACGGATTGTCCTTCGAGAACCCACCGAAGCCGCTCATGATGTGCCCCCCATCAACGAAG
>ODAI012739810.1_pt1 | contig 20249 bp, 17 predicted proteins | sample 1539321 | NCBI WGS metagenome assembly ODAI01 (sample SAMN02144231, study PRJEB22623) | gut metagenome | biome: sheep rumen | host: Ovis aries | place: New Zealand
GCCCTCACCTCCGCACCTATAGCCGTGCGTCCCAGTGTCCAGTCAAACCAGCTGTTCAGATTCATTCCATATACATTCGAGCGGTGATAGTTGAATGGATATTTCTCAGGCGCGTCTCTGAACAGTTCAAAACGGTCTTGCGTGTGGTTCCAGTATACTGATGGTCGCAGATGGACGGCACCTTGTGTGTTCTCAGCCTGTACAGCCATATATGTTTTCAGTACGTGCTCGAACTGTTCATCCCATTGCGCTCCATAGAAAGTGTTTGAGCCGAAATCCTTCACCGCTACGCCCGCATGCCAGTGAGCCTTCATCCATGTTCCTTTATGGCTACCCTCATAGAAAGCCTTCCATCCTTTATAGTCAGCATTCAGGTTGCCAGCCTTGCTGCGGCTGTAGCCGTCGCTGCGGGTGAAGCTTGCAGAGATAGATTGAGAAAGTAAGGATGCTCTTCCTCCTACGTTCAGATAGCCATAGCTTCCGCCTTCTAAACGCGTTTCTACATTAAATTTCTTTTGCTTATTGTCTTCGTGGAAGTTATTTGTCCCACTGTCCCTTTGGGGAGGGGCTGTGGATGAGGCTCCCTTTGTTACAATATTTATGGCACCTAATAATGACGATGTACCATAAATTCTGCCTGCCGGACCTTCGAGAACCTCTATGCGCTCAATATCGCTGATGTCTACGGGCAGTGAGAATACGTTGTGTCCCGTCTGAGGGTCACCGATATTTATCCCGTTCAGCAGAATCGCAATTTGTTCGTAGTTGCTTCCTCGGATGCTGACATCCGTCTGGGCACCTATCGCGCCCCGTTGTCTTACATCTACTCCTACAAATTGCTTCAGCAGGTCATTAACACTTTGTACCGGCGCCGCCTGTATCTCCTGTCGGCTCAGTACAGTTACCATTCTCGCTTGCTGACGTTCGGTCAGCGGCGCTCGCGTTCCCGTCACGCTCACCTCCTCGAGCTCTATCAGTCGTTGGCTCAGGGTCGAATCAGTTGTGATCTTCTCGGTGTCTATGCTGATACCCGATGCCGTTGCGTGTTGCAACGTAGCGGCACTCAGCACACCGATTATCACCTCCCTGCCAAGACATGCGAAGAGAGCGTAACCCTTACGGGTGAAGTGTGTGAACTTCAGAACACTGCGCTTGTTAAAGCTTGGTTTGTACATAATATGATTAGTAAAAAACGATTGACACTTATTTTATTCTTAAAAGGAATTCAGGTGGTGTCAATACTTCTATAGAACTATTAGTATAGTCTTTCTTGTTACGCGTAATAATGCAGTCTGCTTGTTCGTCCAAAGCTGATCTGAACTGAGTGGCATCCTCATAGTCTTTCCAGTTGCTGTCAAGCATGTCAACTACATTCTGTCCGCGCAAATCAACCACGTCTACAAAATCAGCTATTATTTTGAGTTTAGATTTTACTTCTTCTATAGAGAATTTATACTTCTTTCCTATGTATAGGGTGTTGACAAATGACAATGCTGAGACTAACAACTGAATCTCATTAGCATAACCTAATGCAAAAAGACGTTGAGCGTCAGAGAGAAAGTCTTTTCTTGCGAGCACAAGATCTACTAAAATATTTGTGTCAATGTATACTCTCATTAGTTGGTATATTTTTCAGAGATAAGTGCATCTATACCACGCTCATTGTTGGGGACTGTTGCACCGCCAGTAATAGATAGATTTTTAACAAATTGCATAGCAGCCTCTCGTCTGTTTTCAATAATGTTAGATTGTTGTCTTACGTTTCGTGTTCGATGACGCAATCTCTTAACATAGCGAGAAACGTTCTCCAACATTTCAACGCTCATATTTTCAAGGTCTGCTGTTATGGATGATTTAAGTTCTATCGTTGTCATAAATATTCTTCATTAGTCTCTTCTATGTGCAAAGTTAATAGCTTTTCTTCAAATAGGCAAATAATAATTATTAATTTGCATAAATTTCGGAAATAAGCATACCTTTTCCTTGCTTGATTAACCGACATAGACATTGTTTCTGACTTAATCAAATAGCTTCTGCTACCTATTGTTTAGGCACAAAAAACATTCACTAAATTTGTGAATATTAAATGTAATGGCTACATTTGCACAATCACGGATATAACAAACCATTATCAATAGAAAAATGAATAGAATACCAACTCGTCCAGGTGATGTTCTGAAAGAAGAACTGGAGGCAAGAGGAATTTCGCATTCTCTCAGAGGAATTTTCATGTTTTTTGTTGCTTTGTTGCCACTATTGCTGTAAATAAATGATAGACAAAGAGTCGGGAGTGGCAACAAGTAGTGGCAAAGTGACAACAGAAATTGGTAAAAACGCTAAAAAGGAGTGAAATTATGAAGAAATTGTTGTGTTTGATGGCGTGTGTGTGCGGACTGATGTCAGCGTATGCGCAGAAGACGGCTGCAGAGAAGGCATGTGTGGCTGAGGTGAGGAGGATGTATCAAGAGGCGAAGGCGATGATGGCTGAGAATGACAAGCACGAGGAGACGCAGAATGATATGGTGGTGACCGTCAGTAGTATGGAGCCTGCTGTGGGCGGACAGGTGGTCAACTACCATTATTATTTTAATATTGACTACTCGGAAGAAGCAAACCAATATGTGTCGAAGCCGTACTTCGTGACGAAGAAGTTTAATGTGACCGTGCGCAATTACTACCTGGAATACCTTTACGATCCCGATACTGTGACGTTGCGTTTTGTTTTCGCGAAATGGCAGGATTATTCTGGTGAGACCGTCGAGGAGCGTTATTACTTTGACAAGGACGGTAGGATGGTATGGTATCAGGTGAAGAATACCGACGAAGTGCAGTCGGCTGACGACCTGAAGCACCAGTCGGACAGGATCCTCAATGGCTTCTTCTCGCTGAAGGGGTAGGGCGTGGGTCGAGAAAATTACGCATTAAGAATTATTTTGTAGGCAAGCAAGAAAAATTACGCATTACGCATTACGCATTACGCATTATTTTGTACCTTTGTCGCCGTAAAAGGATGATGATATGAAACACAATGGACTTTTCATGCGCTTATTCGGAGGAGTGGTAGTCATACTCTTCGTATTGGTGATATATAACTGTGTTGTCAGGGCAAATCGTGACCCTGATCGTCTGGAGCGTCTTGAGGAGGAGAAGGCTCGTGAGGCGATGTATGCCGACACATTTGATGTGGTGGGCGACTATCTGTTCCCCAATCAGAAGGCATCCAGTGAGGATATGGCTTTAGAGTCGGAAAAAGACAAGAAGGATGAGAAGTCGGCTGACGATAGCAATAAGAAGAAGTCGGAAAGCGCGGCTCCTGTCGACGATGAGGAGGAGATAATAGAGTCGGCTGATATCAGCTCAGACCCAACACCAGCGCCACCCGCTCCACCTGCTCCGCCGATAGAGCAGATGAGTAAGCCGAGTGTCACTACGGTAGAGAATCAATAGAACCTTAGGGGCGGCAGCCCCCAACCTCTATTTTAGAGAGGTGATAAGAAAATCTTATTGCGCAGGTCTTCGAGAGACTTGCGCTCTTTTTTTGCTGCCTCATAGCCGCGCTTCATCATCTCCTTGATAGCCTCTGGCTTGAAGCTGGCGGCACCATAACCTTCCAGGTCGGGGTTGATATATACGTCGGCGTTCTGCCTGTTCTCCTGATATTTCTCTAAGTCGGGACGTTCTATCGCCCATCCCAGTATACCTTTCAGTTTCAGAGGGTTCTTTCGTTCGCCGTCTTCGTCCTCATGTTTGTTCTGTGTCAGGTCGATGGCGATGATGATGTCGGCACCCATCTCCTTGACGATATCCACCGGAAGGTTGTTGAGCATGCCGCCGTCGAGCAACTCGAGTGAGTCGAGCGTCACAGCCTTGAACACTCCAGGTATGGACATGCTCGACCGCATGGCGGTAGACAGCTTTCCTTCCTTGAACACCACCTCCTCCTTCTTCTCCATGTTGGCGGCTACGCAACGGAAGGGTATGGGCAGGTCGTCGAAGTTCATAGAGTCCTTATACTGTCCCAACATCGAGTCGAGCAGCTCAATGATGTTGTCGCCTCGGATGATGCCCTTGCTCTCGTCGGCTTTCTTCGTGCCCTTACGATGGACGGGAAATCCGAGGACATAGCCCACTCCGTCCTTGTCCTTGCCGTATATCTTGTGGCGAAGGCTGTCGCTACGGTCGGTAAGCAGCGAGGCCCACTCTTGCGACAGGAACATGTCTTGTATCTGTTTGGAGCGATAGCCGCAGGCATACAGTCCACCTACTATGCTGCCGATGCTTGTTCCGGCGATATAGTCGATTGGTAAGCCCACCTCTTCTATTATCTGCAGAGCTCCGGCATGTGCGGCACCCTTAGCTCCGCCACCGCCCAGCACCAGTCCTATCTTGGGACGTTGCTGCTGAGCATATATGAAGCCTACCCCGACCCTTCCAAAGGAAGGGAGAAGGAATAGTAGAGCTGCGATAATTATTGCTCTGCTTGTATATCTGCTTTTCATGTTCTATTTTTAATGTTTCTAACATTGCATACTCCCCTCCCTTTCTTTGCAGGCAAAGCGAACAAGTTCGAACAGGTCCGAACGGTGAGGGGCAGGGGGCTTTAATCCACAATCTCTGTGATAGCGTTACCTATACATGCGTTAGGCATCTGGATGTGCAGCAGTTCGCATACGGTAGGTGCTATGTCGGTCATATATGTTCTTGCCGATGTGCTTCCGTGTTCAATCTTCCATCCGAAGAATACTGCAGGGATGTGGGCGTCGTACGGGTTCCAGTGCCCGTGGGTCGTTCCCTTGTAGTCGGGAGCGTCGCTTGTGTCGGTAAACTGTGGTCGAGCCACGCCAAAGATGTCGCCCGAACGACCAGGATAGTATCCGTTGACAATCCTCTCGCGTACCGTCACGGGCAGCGGAGCCGTGGCAGCCTTCTCCATGTCGATGACGTTGACGAATCGGCGGTCCTTCTTCAGCCATTCTATAGCCTCGTCCTTCACCTTCTGAGCGTCGAGTCCTGCAGCCTTGATGTTGTCATAGTTCAGGTAGTAGCGCATGCTGTGCGAACCCAGTATCAGCGGCTTGGTGCCTGGATGCAGCTGGCCGAGGGATTCGTTCAGCGCCTTCACGTGTTTCCATGACTCCAGTCCTCCTGCCGGTATGCGGTGCTCCTTCAGTTGGTTGTGGTTGTGGGCTGCGCCATGATCGGCAGCGAGGAAGAGCAGATAGTTGCCCTTGCCCACCTGCTGGTCGAGCTTCGTAAGGAACGCCGCCAAGTCTTTGTCCAGCTGCATGTATACAGCCTTGTTCTCAGGACAGCGAGTACCTACGGCATGACCGATGATGTCGGTCGACGAAACGCTAATGGTGAGCATGTCAGTCTCTTCGTGTTGTCCCATCTGCTCGTTCACGAGTACAGCCTCAGCCATCTTGAATGTCATGGTCACTCCCTCGTTCTTGCCCTTCAGGTCATAGCCAGGCTTGGTGCGGTTCTGCTTATTGAAGTCCTTGACCCATTGTGGCAGATCGTTCATATAGTATGTGCTGGTCACGAAGTTGCCAGCCTTGGTGTCCCACCAGTATGCCGCGTCAGCCGCATGGCCTGCGGGCAGTATGGCGGCGCGGTCCTTCAGCGCCACACCTATCACCTTCGACTTCCAGTTGGTAGCCAGTTTCAGCTCGTCGCCTATGGTCGAGGCGATGAGGTTGCGTGGCGACATCTGTCCCTCCTTCGTGTCCGATCCGACGCTCCTCACGGTGCTGTCGCCGCAGCAGTATACGGGTTTGCCGTCGATGAAGAAGTCGTTGCCGCAGATGCCATGCAGGGCGGGTGTCGAGCCGGTATATATGCTCGTGTGGCCTATGGCTGTGATGGTGGGGATATACGGTATCATGTTGTTCTCACACGAGAAGCCCTCGTCGACGAGTCGCTTCAGTCCGCCCTCGCCATACTCATTATAATAATAGTACAGGTAGTCCCATCTCATCTGGTCAACCACCAGTCCTACAACCAGTTTCGGGCGTTCCAGTCTTCCTGCAGCCATGACAGTAATGGTCATGGAGCACAACATCACAAGTGTAATACAAATCTTTTTCATTATTATGGTTATTAAGTTTCGCTTCGCTCAACTTGGGAGTTAAAGGAGTTAAGGGAGTTAAAGGAGTTAAAGACGATAGTCTTTTTCCTTGAATTTTCCCTATAGGAGTAGAGATTTAAGAAGTAAAACATTTGTCCTTAACTCCTTTAACTCCCTTAACTCCTTTAACTCCTCTCAGTTAGAGGTCAGCTTATTTGAACAATCTTTGCAAAATTACGTATTTAATTGCAATCTGAACAAATTTTGAAACAAAATATTTGGTATTCTAACGGTTATTAGATATTTTTGTAGTCAAAACCTAAGGACTAACCAAAAATATTGCAGAAGAATATGAAAAGAACGCTATTCGTAATGATGCTCGTGTGCCTGACTCTTGGTGCATGGGCAAGACAGGTGGTGGTGGAGACCAGGAACATCTCCTTAGTGATGGAAGTAGAGGAGGGCAGGGCGCCCAGATACGTCTACTTTGGCGCTAAATTGTCGGCACAAGACCTCACCCATATCCAGCAACCGTCGGCTGACGGCAGGATGGACGTGTATCCTGCGTATGGCATGAACACCCCCGCCGAGCCCGCCTTTGCCGTGACCCATGCCGACGGCAGCATGGCTACGGTGCTCAATGCTACGGGAGTGGACACCCGAAATGACGGCAATGCCACGCTGACTACGATACATACCGCCGATCCCGTCTATCCCGTCATGGTGGACATCGTGTTCAAAGCCTATCGTGACGTGGACATGATAGAGACGTGGACGGAGGTCAGCACCAAGGAGAAGGGCATCACCCTGACCCGCTTTGCCTCGGGCATGCTGCCCATACGCCGCGGCGATGTGTGGGTGAGCCATCTCTATGGCTCGTGGGCTAACGAGGCACAGCTCGTTGAGGAGCCCCTGACACCTGGCGAACTCATCATCCGTAACAACGACGGCACGCGCAACTCGCACACCGATCATGGCGAGGTGATGCTCTCGCTCGACGGCAAGGCACGTGAGAACTCGGGCGATGTCATCGGTGCTGCCATCTGCTATTCAGGCAATTACCGCCTGCGACTCGTCACCGACGATACCGAATACCACTACGTCTTCGCAGGTATCAACGAGGACAACTCGGAGTATCACCTCAAGAAGGGTGAGACATTCAAGACTCCCCACCTCGCCCTGACCTTCTCCAAGCAGGGACTCTCGGGTGCGAGCCGTAACTTCCACAGCTGGGGACGCAAGTATATGATGCTTCATGGCGACAAGGAACGCAAGATACTCCTCAACTCCTGGGAGGGCGTCTACTTCAATATCAACCAGGAAGGCATGGACCAGATGATGGGCGACATAGCCTCGATGGGTGGCGAGCTGTTCGTGATGGACGACGGATGGTTTGGCGATAAGTACCCACGCAACGTCGACAACTCGTCGCTCGGCGACTGGGTGGTGGACAAGCGCAAACTGCCTGAGGGCATAGAGGGACTGCTGCGCGACGCCAAGAAGCACGGAGTAAAGTTCGGTATATGGATAGAACCCGAGATGACCAATAGCGTGAGCGAGCTCTATGAGAAGCATCCCGACTGGGTGCTGAAGGCTCCCGGACGCGACCCTGTGCTCGGACGTGGCGGCACCCAGCTCGTTCTCGACCTCTCGAACCCTAAGGTTCAGGACTTCTGTTTCAAGATAGTAGACGACCTCATGAGCCGTTATCCCGAGATAGACTATATCAAGTGGGATGCCAACATGCCCATACTGAACCACGGTTCGCAGTATCTGCCTTTGGCTGAGCAGTCACATCTTTATATTAAGTACCACGAGGGATTCGCCAAGGTGTGCGAACGCATACGCCAGAAATATCCCGACCTCACCATACAGGCGTGTGCCTCGGGTGGCGGTCGTGCCAACTGGGGCGTGCTGCCTTGGTTTGACGAGTTCTGGGTGAGCGACAATACCGATGCCCTCCAGCGCATCTATATGCAGTGGGGCACCAGCTATTTCTTCCCAGCCATAGCTATGGCGAGCCATATCTCCATCGTACCTAACCACACGGTCTTCCGTACCACATCCCTGAAATACCGCATCGACGTGGCTATGTCGGGACGACTGGGCATGGAGATACAGCCTAAGAACATGACCGACGAGGAGAAAGCACAATGCCGCAAGGCCATCGAGGAGTACAAGCGCATACGTCCGGTGGTGCAGTTTGGCGACATCTATCGCCTGCTCTCACCCTTCGACCACAAGGGAGCTGCCTCGCTGATGTACGTCACCGAGCAGAAGGACCGTGCCGTCTTCTATTGGTGGAAGACGGAGTCGTTCCAGAACGAGCCCCTCCCGCGTGTCAGAATGGCAGGACTCGACCCACATCGCATGTATACCATACACGAGCTCGACCGCATCGACCTCAAGCCGCTCTCCTTCGAGGGTAAGAGCTTCTCGGGCGAATACCTCATGAACCACGGACTCGAGCTCCCATACCGCCACGATGTCGATTGGGGCAAGAAGAACGAATGGGCGAGCCGAGTGCTCGAAATCACAGCGGAGTAAAAAAATACATTGTAAATTTGGTAGTTAGAAAAATATGCAGTAACTTTGCATATAAGATTTATTATCACACTCAATTTAAACTATTACCATAATAGAATACAAACATTCATGGTATTAGTTTTTAAGGTAGGGGTGCTTCGGTCGTGAGATCTGAGCGCCTCATTTGTTTTCCTATGTCTTCATTTGTCTTCCCTTGTCTCCTCATTTGTTTGTCCTATGTCTTCTTCACGGTCGAACAGGCAGGCGTCCTTCTGTCGTTCATACCCTCGACAGGTCTGCTCCGTCTATCAGCGGACGCTCCAAATGGCGGTCGAACTGGTTGCGATTGGCAGCAGGAGTGAACTTACACAGTATGCGCTTCACGTGGTATTTCAGGTTGTAGTCCTCGGGCTTGTCCACCATCTCGCTCTGTATCGTCAGGTGGAAGCGCCCGAATCCGTCGAGCACCACGGTGTTGCCGTCCTGCAGACGGTCCTTCATCTCCTTCACCAGCGCTATTATCGTCGCATGCACGTCAGCCTCGGTCAGGGTGGTGTCGTGGGATATGCTGCGCGCCAGCTCCTTGGTGTGCACCTCACCGTTGGATACTGCCCTGCCATACCATTTTCCTTTCAGCGCTTTCCTTTTGTGTTGCAATAGTCTAATCTTTATTGCCATGATCTTTTTCCTTTCTTTCTTTATGGTTAATACTATCGTTTCTTACCTACAAAGATACAAAATTTTGAGGCGAAATCCAAATTTTTCTGATGGAATATTTCATATATTATAAAGTAATATATTATATATTACTGACCAATATATTATATATTACCGACCAATATATTATATATTACTTTGCAATATATTATATATTACTTTAAGAAGCTGCCATTTTCAGTTCATAATTAGGCAGGAATCAGACTATGACTTGGCATGCATGTGGGTATAAATTAATGTGATTTAGAATTATTAACACGCTTTAAGGAGTGGGTAACGCTTTTTTACGTATATTTGCAAATGTTATGCTGATTATCAACAGAGAGAATTATTTAACCCAATATTAACTTAACAGTTTTATTATGAAAAACAATTTCAGAATTAAGAGCATGATGCTGACGGTGTTGGCTATGCTCGCAGTTGGTGTGATGAGCCTTGGTCTTACGGCTTGTAGTAGTGATGATGACGACAAGGGTAGTACTCCTAAGTCTATCTATGGTCAGTGGCAGACGACTGATGAGTCGTTTGCGGAATATGTTAAGAAGGTTCCATTTGGTGACACCTTTTCAGGATTGGCTTTTGAACTTTCACAAACGACTCCACAAGTTCTCCAATATTTGAAACTGAAGGAGGACGGCAAGTGGTATAATATACAGATGCCTCCGAATGCGGCTATTGTGCCAGCGAGTGATACTGAAGGAAAGATATACTTTGAGCCAGGAATCGAGAAAAGCGCTGTATCATATAAGCTTGAGGGAAAAAAACTTAAATTAAGCCAAGATGGTATTACTTTGGTATTCAACCCTACTAAGGGTATTGTCAGCGCAGGGACTATTGATCCAGAATATTATTTTGAAGATTAGCTATAGGAAGAGGCAGATAACATAGAGTGTTAGACTGAAAAAACAAGAAATCCTACACCACCAAGGTGTAGGATTTCTGTTTGTTATGCGTTATATTCCTGCCAACTCTTGATGGGGATGTCCTCCTCCTTGAGTTCGCAGAACGCCTCGATGAACGCTTTGGCGAGTCGCACATTGGTCATCAACGGGATGTTGTGGTCGATGGCTGCACGGCGAATCTTGTAGCCGTTGGTGAGCTCTCGCTTGCTGTGGTTCTTCGGAACGTTGACGATAAGGTCGATGTCGTGGTTGGCGATGAGCTGCATCACTGGCACACGCTTCTGTCCGAAGTCACGCTCGTCGCGCAACTTCTCGAGGTATTCCAGTTCCACTCCCTTGAAGAACGGTTCCTCATCGGGCCAGCTGACGGGTATTGCCGGTACCTTGTTCTCGGTGAGGAAGCGGGCGGTACCTTCGGTAGCGTATACGTTGTAGCCCTTCTCCACGAGCAGACGGGCAGCATTGAGCATGTCCACCTTGCCCTGTACGGGTCCGGAGCTGATGAGTACGCCCTTCTTTGGCAGCTTGTAGCCCGTGGCGATGAGTGCGTTGAGGAGAGCCTCGTTGAAGTCGTCGCCCAGACAGCCCACCTCACCGGTACTGCTCATGTCCACACCCAGTACTGGGTCGGCATTCTGCAGACGAGCGAAGGAGAACTGACTCGCCTTCACGCCGATACGGTCGATGTCGAACTCTGACTTGTCGGCAGTCTCGTATGGTGCGTCGAGCATTATCTTTGTGGCTGTTTCGATGAAGTTGCGCTTCAGTATCTTGCTGACGAATGGGAACGAACGTGAGGCACGGAGGTTGCACTCGATGACCTTCAGCGTGCGGTCCTTGGCAAGGAACTGGATGTTGAACGGTCCTGAGATGTTGAGCTCCTTGGCGATGCGGCGGCTCACCTTCTTGATTCTGCGGATGGTGTCGTAGTAGATATGCAGCGCTGGGAAGCACATGGTGGCGTCGCCTGAGTGTACGCCGGCAAACTCGATGTGCTCGGAGATGGCATATTCCACTACCTCACCCTTGTCGGCAACACCGTCGAACTCTATCTCCTTGGTGTCGGTCATGAACTTGCTGACCACTACGGGGAAGTCCTTCGACACCTCGGTAGCCATCTGCAGGAAGCGCTCCAGCTCCTCGTTGTCGTAGCATACGTTCATGGCTGCGCCAGAGAGCACGTAGCTCGGACGTACCAGTACGGGGAATCCTACCTCAGAGACAAACTCCTTGATGTCGTCGAGACTGGTCAGAGCGCGCCATGCAGGCTGGTCGATGCCCAGCTTGTCGAGCATAGCTGAGAACTTGTCGCGGTTCTCGGCGCGGTCGATGTCCACAGGACTTGTACCCAGAACAGGTACTCCCTGTCGATAGAGTTTCATGGCGAGGTTGTTAGGTATCTGTCCTCCCACGCTCACGATGACACCTCGTGGCTGCTCCAGGTCTATCACGTCGAGCACACGCTCCATAGTGAGCTCGTCGAAGTAGAGGCGGTCGCACATGTCGTAGTCGGTAGAGACGGTCTCTGGGTTGTAGTTGATCATGATGGATTTATACCCCAGTTTTCGAGCCGTCTGAATGGCGTTGACCGAGCACCAGTCGAACTCTACGCTCGATCCGATGCGGTAGGCACCCGATCCGAGTACCACTACCGACTTCTCGTTCTTGTAGTAGTCTATGTCATGTGCTGTGACATATGGCTTGCCGTCAGGTGTGGCGAATGCCGGAGTGTGGGTGTATGTCATATACAGATAGTTGGTCAGCTCAGGATGTTCGCTGGCAACGGTAGGTATGCGCTTCACTGATGGCAGTATGTTCTGCTGCTTACGATAGCGGCGCACGCTGAGGTTGGCTTGCTCCATGTTGCCAGTTGGCTTCAGTACGAAGCGTGCTATCTGGAAGTCGGAGAAGCCTGCCTGCTTCACTTCCAATAGCATTTCGGGTGTAAGGTCTTCGAGACGGTTCAGTGCCTCGAGCTCATGCTTCAGGTCGACGATGTGCTTCAGACGCTCCAGGAACCACTTGTCTATCTTTGTCAGCTCCTCGATACGGTCGATGCTCATACCTTCCTCCAGTGCCTGTGCTATAGCGAAGATGCGCAGGTCGGTGGGGTGGGAGAGCTCCTTCTCGACATCGTCGAAGCGAGTATGGTCATTACCCACGAAGCCGTGCATGCCCTGACCAATCATACGCAGACCCTTCTGGATCATCTCCTCGAACGAACGACCGATAGACATGATCTCACCAACTGACTTCATCGACGAACCAATCTCGCGGCTCACGCCAGCAAACTTGGTGAGGTCCCAGCGAGGAATCTTGCAAATCATATAGTCGAGCGACGGTGCTACGTATGCCGAGCTGGTCGTTCCCATCTCGCCAATCTGGTCGAGAGTGTAACCCAGTGCAATCTTTGCAGCCACGAAAGCGAGCGGATAGCCCGTAGCCTTGGATGCGAGAGCAGACGAACGGCTCAGACGAGCGTTGATCTCGATGATACGATAGTCGTTGGTCTCGGCATTGAAGGCAAACTGAATGTTACATTCACCCACGATATTCAGATGGCGAACACAGCGGATGGTGATGTCCTGCAGCATCTTCACCTGCTCCTCTCGTAGTGAACAGGTAGGTGCTACGACGATGCTCTCGCCAGTATGGATGCCCAGTGGGTCGAAGTTCTCCATAGAAGCAACGGTGAAGCAGTGGTCGTTGGCATCGCGGATGCACTCGAACTCAATCTCCTTCCATCCCTTCAGCGACTCCTCGACGAGGATCTGCGGCGCGAAGGTGAAGGCACTCTCAGCCAGCTCCTTGAACGTCTTCTCGTCGGGACAGATACCGCTGCCCAGTCCGCCGAGTGCGTAGGCAGAGCGAATCATGATTGGGAACCCTATCTTGCGGGCAGCGGCAAGGGCTGCCTCCATGCTCTCTACCGCCTCGCTGACAGGAGTCTTCAGAGCGATCTCGTCGAGTTTCTTGACGAAGAGGTCGCGGTCCTCGGTTTCCATGATGGCCTCGACGCTCGTTCCGAGCACTCGTACACCATACTCCTTGAGCGTACCGTTACGGTAAAGCTCTGTTCCGCAGTTGAGCGCTGTCTGTCCTCCGAATGCCAGAAGGATACCGTCGGGGCGCTCCTTCTTGATGATCTCGGTGACGAAATGTGGAGTGACGGGTTGGAAATACACCGTGTCGGCGATACCCTCAGATGTCTGGATGGTCGCGATGTTGGGGTTGATGAGTACCGACTTGATGCCTTCCTCGCGCAGAGCCTTCAGTGCTTGCGAACCAGAATAGTCAAATTCTCCTGCCTGTCCAATCTTTAGTGCTCCTGAACCAAGTACGAGCACCTTCTTCAGTTGTTCCTTCATATACTAACTTTTTTTGTAATTATTCATAACTGTTATTTGCCGTAGGCTTCTCCCTCGCCTCTTGAAGAGGGGGTTAGAGGGTGAGGCATAATTCTACCGGGCAGTGGTCGCTGCCGAGAATGTCGGTGTGTATCTTTGCGTCTTTGATGTCCTTGGCTAAGCGCTCGGACACGAGGAAGTAGTCGATGCGCCACCCTGCGTTCTTCTGTCGTGCCTGGAATCGGTACGACCACCATGAGTAGGTGACCTGTTCGGGATAGAGATGGCGGAAAGTATCGATGAAACCACTATTGAGAAGTGTGGTGAACTTCTGTCGTTCCTCGTCGGTGAAGCCCGCATTGTGGCGGTTGCTCGATGGGTTTTTCAGGTCAATCTCGTTATGGGCTACATTCATGTCACCGCAAACTATGACCGGTTTCTTCTTGTCCAGGGACTGTAGATATTCACGGAAGTCGTCTTCCCACTGCATGCGGTAGTCCAGTCGGCGCAGTCCGTCTTGTGAGTTGGGTGTATATACAGTAATGAGGAAAAAGTCCTCCATTTCCAATGTGATGACTCTTCCCTCATGATCGTGTTGCTCAATACCTATGCCATACGTGACGTTGAGTGGCTGATGGCGTGTGAAGATGGCTGTACCCGAGTAGCCCTTCTTCTCGGCATAGTTCCAATATGACTGATAACCGTCAAAGCTGATGTCCAGCTGACCTTCCTGCATCTTTGTCTCTTGCAGGCAGAAGAAGTCAGCATCCAGCGTTTCGAATGCCTCCCTGAAGTTCTTGCCCACACAAGCCCTCAGTCCGTTGACGTTCCAGGAGATTAGTTTCATGAGTGATTTGTTTTGAAATTACTACGAATTATAAACTATGAACTATGAACTATGAACTATGCATTATGAACTATGCATTATGAACTATGCATTATGAACTATGCATTATGAACTATGCATTATGAACTATGCATTATGAACTATGCACCGATTAAATTCTCTTCGACTCTCCGCGTAGCAGGTTCATAAACTCCTCGCGTGTCTTAGCCTGATTGAAGGCTCCGCTGAATGCGCTCGTGGTGGTGATGCTGTTTTGTTTCTCCACACCTCTCATCTGCATGCACATGTGTCGTGCCTCGATGACCACCATTACGCCTTGTGGCTTCAGCGTGTCTTGTATGCAGTCCTTTATCTGTTGGGTCATTCGCTCCTGTACTTGTAGCCGGTGGCTGTAGATGTCGACTACTCGTGCCACCTTGCTCAGACCGGTGATATAGCCATTAGGGATATAGGCTACGTGGGCTTTGCCATAGAATGGGATCATGTGATGCTCGCACATAGAGAAGAAGTCGATGTCCTTGACGATGACCATCTGGTTGTATTTCTCCTCGAAGAGGGCATCGGTGAGCACTTTGTGTGGGTCTTGCTGATATCCGCGGGTGAGAATCTGCATAGCCTTGGCAACACGCATGGGAGTCTTCAGGAGTCCTTCGCGCTCAGCGTCTTCACCTAATAATGTTAGGATGTCTTTATAATGTGCCGCCAGTTCTTCAAGTCCTGGGCGGAATTCGGTTTCTGGATTCATGATGTTTTCTTGTTGTTGTTATTTTTCGGGATTTCGGGATATCGGTATTTCGGGATATCGGTATTTCGGGATATCGGGATGGTGATGATCACTAATAAATATATTCTGCGTTCCTTACGGTGACGATGCAGTTTATCAGTGTGGCCTGTTTGAAGCCTGCGTTCCTCACCTTCTTGAGGAACTCCTGTGCTTTCTCCTTCTTTGGGAAGTTGCCGACGCGACAGAACCATCGCGGAGAATGGAAGTGGACATAGACTGGCTGGTTGGGGAATGCAGCCTTGACCTTATGTCCCATCTTTTCGGCATTTTGTCGGTCCACTCGTTTATTGCCTCCAGAGAATACCTGTATGCGGTAGCCACTCACCTTACGCATACCATGATAAACCACAGCGCGATGTTCTCTTTCACCGCCTTCGCCCACCTTTACCTTACGACGGATAATCTTTGTGCGTGGTCGTTCCGTTTCCTCTTGCTTCTGAGTCTCTTGGATTGGTACCACCTTATCCTCTGGCAGGGCAGGCATGTATGGTGCCGGCTTTACGGGTTGTGGCTTTTGTGGTTGTTGAGGTACAGGCTGCTGGCTTTTCTCGCCAGCAGCCTTTTTGAGTTTAGCCTCCTCTTTAGCCCTTTTTCGGGCTTCTTTCTCGGCTTTCTTCGCCGCCTTCCTTTCAGCTTTCAACTGTTCCTTGGTCTTTGGCACTACTTTCTTCTTGCCATAGACCAACTCATCAATCTCTGCGCTCTGCTTTACAGTAACAGAGCCCTTGTTGGACTGTGCGTAGCTACAAGCAAAGGCACAGACTACTAAAGTGAGGATGGCGACGAGTCGTTTCATGTCAAATGTCGTTTAGTTGTGTTGAAATGTTTATTTCCAAGCGTCGATGATACCCTTGAAGTCGGCTGCTTTGAGAGAAGCTCCACCGATGAGTCCACCGTCGATGTCTGGCTTCGCAAACAGTTCAGGAGCGTTGCTTGCCTTGCAGCTGCCGCCATAGAGGATAGATGTGTTGTCGGCAATCTCCTCGCCATACTGCTTAGCCACGATGCTACGGATGTATGCGTGTATCTCCTCTGCCTGTTCTGCGGTAGCGGTCTTGCCTGTTCCGATAGCCCAGATTGGCTCGTAGGCGATGATGATGTTCTTGAACTCGTCAGCGCTGAGGTTGAATACGCTACCCTCGAGCTCAGCCTTAACAACCTCGTTCTGCTTTTCAGCCTCGCGCTCCTCGAGAGTCTCGCCGATGCAGAAGATTACCTTCAGACCATTCTTCAATGCAAGCAGAACCTTCTCCTTCAGTATCTCAGGAGTCTCCTTGTAGTACTCACGACGCTCAGAGTGGCCAAGGATGACATACTGTGCGCCAGTAGACTTAACCATCTCAGCACTTACTTCACCAGTGAAGGCACCCTTCTCCTTGTCTGCACAGTTCTCTGCTCCCAGTCCGATGATGTCCTGATTGAGGAACTGAGCCACGCTTGCCAAGTGAATGAATGGTGTACAGATGACAACGTCACAGTTAGGCTTCTCTGCTGTTAAACATTCGTTGAGCTCCTTAGCCAGAGCTACTCCATCTTGCAGGTTCATGTTCATCTTCCAGTTGCCTGCTACAATCTTTTTTCTCATTGTTGTGTTTTGTTTTTTTATTGTAATTATAGTATCTATGGTACCTATAGTAATTATATAGTCTACATTGTTTTCTGTTTGTCCAGACTGTTCGTCTTTGGCAGGTTGTGGTGACTCCACTTGCCCATCACCTTGCCATTCCTGATAAGCACCAGTCCCGGGTTGCTGCGTATGATGGTCTTCAGCGTCGTCGCATCAGTCATGCAAAATGGATACTCGGCTCCCGTGAGGTCTTTCCAGTCGGCGATGGCCTTGTCGTTGCTTGATGTCAGGCAGTAGAAGGCATACCGATGTTCTTTCGCATATTCGTAGATAGCGTCAATCTCGCCAAAATGCCTGCTGTCCGCTTGTTCGAGATATGGACTTATCAGCAGGAAGGTGTAGCCTTTGTCGTTGACCACCTGTTTTGTGATGTCCTCTCCGCTCTCGTTGTCGACTATCGAGAAATCGTGGATTGGTGGTTCGTATCCCTTTTCTATCTCAACGGTCTTCGAGTCGATGAAGGTCCATGTGGAGTCGGGGTAGTTCTCCAGTGTAAACTCCTTACGCTCTCCATCCTTTTCCATTATGAAGGTTGTCAGGAGTGTTGGGCCCTTTTCTCCCTCAGGAATCGTCATGCCTGCTCTGATGTCAGCTCCGATGTGGTATGGCCGGAAGTCGATGAGAGGCAGGTAGTAGAGTCCCCATGCGCTGATAGCCAGGCAGGACAGCAGTGCGCCGTTGGGTACAATCCACTGTATACTCTTTGGGAGTAGTGCCGGCATAAGCTCTGATTTCCATGCCACCATGATGGCACATCCAAGAAGAACGATGTTCTTGAGCAGTGTCTGACCGTTGGTGAGGTGTATGGCATCGCCAAAACATCCGCAGTCGCTCACGGGGTTGGCTATGACTATCCATATACTGATGGCTGTCATGACCGTCATGAACAGCAGTGTTGCCATTGATACCAGCCGCCGCCGGATGGCAAAGAGCAGCAATATACCTAAGAGAAACTCCACGGTGGAGAGAGTCACCGATAGTGTCAGAGCCTGCCAGTCCTTTACTATTGCAGAGAGTCCTATGGCTCCGAGATAATCTTCTATCTTGTATTGTGTACCTCTGGGGTCTATTGCTTTTGCCAATCCCGACAGGGTGAGCGTCAGTCCCAGTAATATGCGGCACACGTTGACAAGCAGTCGTATCATCCTCTCACATTATTTATATATATATGTTACTCCTTCAGTCTTATCGCTCCAAACACGGCATAGTTGATGATGTCCATGTAGTTGGAGTCTATACCTTCGCTCACCAGCGTCTCCCCTCCAAGGTCTTCGATCTCTTTGATGCGTTGTATCTTGGTGAGAATGAAGTCAGTGTAGCTTGAAACACGCATTGACCGCCATGCTTCGTCGTAGTCATGGTTTTTCTTCAGCATCAGTTGTAGTGCTTCGTTGGCATGCTGGTCGTAGAGTTCCAATGCCTTTGTGTTGTCCATGTCTACCTCGTCGGCATAGCCGTGAGCCAGCTGTATCAGTCCGACAATACCATAATTGATCAGCGCAATGAACTCCGGACGGATGCCTTCGTCTACAAGTGCCTCCTTCTTAACCTCGATGGAGCGGATGCGCTTTGCCTTGATAAACAGTTGGTCGGTGAGTGACGATATTCTCAATATGCGCCAGGAAGCTCCATAGTCATGCAGTTTCTTGGCGAACAACACACGGCATTCAGCCATGATGTCCTTGAATTGTTGCTCTGTATTTTGCGATGTTGCCATAATTCGTTGCAAAAGTAGTAAAAAAGACTGAAACCTAAAAACTAATAACTAAAAACTTTTCATTACCTTTGCACTCGAAAAACAGACGACAATGAGAAATCTTTCTGATGATCAATTGGCAAAACTGCTTGATAAGGACATCTTCCACCTGATTGCAGACGCTGCTGACAACCTCGGAATGGAGTGTTATGTGGTGGGTGGATATGTCAGGGACTTATTCCTTGAACGTCCATCCAACGATATTGATGTTGTGGTGGTAGGTAGCGGTGTGCTCATTGCCGAACAAGTGAAAAAGGTGTTGGGCAAAAGAGCCCATCTGTCAGTGTTCCGTAATTTCGGCACCGCTCAGGTAAAGCTGAAGGACGGCACCGAACTGGAGTTTGTCGGTGCACGTAAAGAAAGCTATAACCGTAACAGCAGAAAGCCGATAGTAGAAGACGGAACACTCGAAGACGACCAAAACCGTAGGGATTTTACTATCAACGCCATGGCGGTATGTCTGAATAACGGGCGCTTTGGCGAGCTCGTCGATCCGTTTGATGGAGTCTATGATCTTGAGGACGGCATCATACGCACACCACTTGACCCGGATATAACCTTCTCAGACGATCCGTTACGTATGATGAGGTGTGTGCGATTTGCTACCCAGCTCAATTTCTATATTGAAGATGAGACCTTCGATGCTATACTGCGCAACAGACAGCGACTGGAAATTGTGAGTGGCGAACGTATAGCAGATGAACTCAATAAGATAATGATGGCACCACATCCGTCAAAGGGTTTTATGGACCTCTATCGCAGTGGGTTGCTTGAACTGATCTTGCCCGAACTGATACAGCTTGATATAGTGGAGATACGTAATGGAAGGAAGCATAAGAACAATTTCTACCATACACTGGAGGTGCTGGAGAATATCTGCAAGAGTAGGGACGCCGCTGGTCAGGATCCGTCAAACGAGCTGTGGGTGAGGTGGGCAGCACTCCTCCATGATATAGGAAAGCCACGCTCTAAGCGTTGGGACAACCAGCAGGGGTGGACTTTCCATAATCATAACTATATCGGAGCTAAGATGGTGCCCGAGATTTTCAGACGACTGAAACTGCCCTTGGACGCAAAGATGAAGTTTGTGAAGAAACTCGTAGACCTGCACATGCGTCCGATTGCCATTGCTGATGATGAGGTGACCGACAGTGCGGTGCGACGACTGCTCAACGATGCTGGCGACGACATTGACTATCTGATGAGGCTCTGTGAGGCTGATATAACGAGCAAGAACGAGGTCAGGAAAGCCCAGTTCCGTGAAAACTTCCGTCTGGTGCGCGAGAAGATAGCCCTGCTGAGGGAAAAGGACTACAAGCGACTGCTGCAGCCTGTCATCGACGGTAATGAGATAATGCAGATGTTCAACCTGAAACCATGTGAGGTTGTCGGTGTCCTGAAGAAGACTCTGAAGGATGCTGTGCTGGACAATAAAGTTGCCAATGAGCGAGAGCCGCTGATGGAATTGCTCTTAAAGCGAGCAAAAGAATTGGGCTTGCAATGTAATAATTGTTAAAAGATAAAGTGTAGGTGCGAGGTGTTACATAAATAATGACTACCTTTGCACTCTGAAAAAACTCATATAGGTAAAGTAAGTTTTGTATTTATAACGAGAATAACAGTAAAAAGATATGAAGAAGATTACAAGTATTTTGATCGCTTGCGCGACAGTA
>ODAI014400369.1_pt1 | contig 20248 bp, 14 predicted proteins | sample 1539321 | NCBI WGS metagenome assembly ODAI01 (sample SAMN02144231, study PRJEB22623) | gut metagenome | biome: sheep rumen | host: Ovis aries | place: New Zealand
GTCCAAGCTCTGGCCGTCGGTTCGCCGAGGCTGGCGTGCCAGCGTCCTCGGCTTCTCGCGCTTGCCGTGACCGGGGGCCTCGAGAGAGGATCTGCATGCTTCACGCCGCAGTCCTTCCCGGGCTCTTCCGGGCTTCGCCTCGCCGCCGGCCTCTTCTGTGATAGTTTGCCCCCGCGGTCGGCAGGAGCCTTGACTTCTTGGAGTCCGTGAAGGGCGCAAGCCGGAAAGGCGTCTGCTTTGCCGGCTGCTTGAGGAGGGTGACGGCTGACCTGAACCAAGCAAAGTGGGGAGGGAGCACGTGGCAGTCTTTGCCTGCTGCCAGACTCCCTCCCCGCTATCGTTCGTCGAGGGAGCAGGCAAAGATCGAAGGGCTCGCAACGACCATCTGGAACGGCTTCCACAAGCCGCGTCCAGCACAGCGCTCCTCGAGCGCACGGTTCTTGCTAGCGTCCCGCGCCTGTCGCCGCTCAGCCCGCAAACGCCAGCCGGCGCTTCGCTGACGCCGCGGCAAGGCCTGTGCAAGGCGTGGCGCGGCATCACGGAGACGGCGCTCCTCGGGGGTTGCGGCATGCGTGCCTGCCCTTTGCCTGTCCGCGCACGGCAGGGGAACCGCTGCTGGCAAAGGGGCTTCCCGACTGTAGGCCGGCATGGGGCGCGCGCCCAGAGGCCAAGCTCAGCAGGCGTCTGTGGAGCGCGCCCTCTGGCGCTTTGGCATAGCGGCTACCCGCGGGCCCTTGTGCCGCTCAGGCTGTGACGGCTTTTTGCGCCGACAGCGCCTCAGCCCCGAGGCAAGCCTCGTCGTGCCTACGCATGCTGGCATCCCGGCCAGCGTGGCCTGGCGCACGCGTGGCCTTTTTTCAGAGGCCGGTTCTCCAGCTATGCCATGGCCCAGCGGCAGGCCGGGACGGGTTGGCCGGATGCAAGGGCAAGGACCTTGCGGCCGTTCGGCCGGTCTGGTCCGCCTTGACAGGGCGGAAGGGCGTTCTTACTATCCGTGGCGTTCTCAGGGCGGGGTGTAAGTCCCCACCGGCGGTGCTCTCCTAAAGGAGCGACAGCCCGCGAGCCCAGTCCGGCGTTGGACAGGGCAGAACCGGTGAAATGCCGGTGCCGACAGTGACAGTCTGGATGGAAGAGAACGGATGAAAAAGCCGGCAGGGTGCAACGCCCTGCACGTCTTTCCGCGCCTGCGGAAAGCGGCGAAACGCTTTTCCCGTGTCTCGCGCCCTGATGCTGCCAGAACGCCAAGGAGCGGAAATGACCCAGCATCAGCACTTCCCTTCCTCTTCTCCCTCTCCTTCTCCTCCCCGCTGACGAGCCTCAGGCCTCCCAGAATGCCCCGGCTGCCCTGCGGCCCCGCGGCCTTCTGCGCCCCTTATCTGCGTCCAGGCCCCTCCAGCGAACGTTCATCCCTAAAAAACAACGAGGAAAACGATATGGCTCTTTGCTCTGTTGAAGAAGCGGTCTCCGAAATCAAGAAAGGCAAGATGATCATCCTGGTCGACGACGAGGACAGGGAGAACGAGGGCGACCTCACCATGGCCGCCGAGTTTGCGACCCCCGAAGCCATCAACTTCATGGCCCACCACGGCTGCGGCCTCGTGTGCCTGTCCATGGCGCCCTCCCTCTGCGACAAGCTCGGCCTCGACCTTATGGTCAAGCACAACAACTCGCAGTTCGGCACCAACTTCACCGTCTCCATCGAGGCCCGCGACGGCGTGACCACCGGCATCTCCGCCGCCGACCGCGCCCATACCATCCGTACGGCCGTGGCCGACGGCGCCCGTCCCGAAGACCTCGTGACCCCCGGCCACATCTTCCCCCTGCGCGCCCGCCCCGGCGGCGTGCTCGAGCGCACGGGCCAGACCGAAGGCAGCGTCGATCTCGCCAAGCTCGCCGGCCTCAAGCCCGCCGGCGTCATCTGCGAAGTCATGAACGAAGACGGCACCATGGCCCGCATGCCCCAGCTCGAAGCCTTTGCCGAAAAGCACGGCCTCAAGATAGCCTCGGTGCGCGACATCATCCGCTACCGCATCGAGCACGGCCAGGTCTCCGTGCGCTGCGACGCTCACGCCCACCTGCCCTCCGTCTTCGGCGACTTCACGGTCTACGCCTACGAGAGCAGCACCGAGCCCGGCACCCACCTCGCCCTGGTCAAGGGCGACATCTCCGGCCCCGAGCCGGTGCTCGTGCGCGTGCACAGCCAGTGCCTCACCGGCGATGCGCTGGGGTCGCTTCGCTGCGACTGCCGCGGCCAGCTGGGGGCCGCCCTGCGCCAGATCGAAAAGGAAGGCAGGGGCTGCCTTGTCTACATGCGCCAGGAGGGCAGGGGCATAGGCCTGGCCAACAAGATTCGCGCCTACGCCCTGCAGGACAAGGGCTACGACACCGTCGAGGCCAACCGCATGCTCGGCTTCCCGCCGGATCTGCGCGACTACGGCACCGGCGCCCAGATCCTCGTTGATCTCGGCATCCACAAGATCCGCCTGCTCACCAACAATCCCAAGAAGATCGTCGGCCTCGCCGGCTACGGCCTCGAGATTGTCGAGCGCGTGCCCATCGAAATCGAAGCCTGCCAGGACAACGCCGACTACCTCCAGGCCAAGAAGGACAAGATGGGCCACCTGCTCACCGGCATCCGCTGCCATTAGGGCGCAGGCTTTCCGCCTGCCTGGAGCGGCGCCCAGCCGCTCCGCAGCCTTCGCCGCGCCGGGGTCGCCTGCCGATGCCGGCGCGGCGCCGTCTTGTCCGGCAGGCCCTGCCATGCCAGGGGCCTGCGCCCCGCACCCCGCATGAAGGAGGCGTCATGCCGCGAGCTCTTTCCCTTCCTTCCCGCCTTGCAGCCTCCCTGCTCTGCGCCTTTGCCTGCCTTTCGGCCACTCCTTTCGCCAGCCCTGCCGCGCCTGCCGAATACGGGCCGGAGGGACTGCGCTTCATGCTGGACATCCCCGAAGGCTGGCAGGTGGAACGGAGAATGGGCGGGGTCGACTTCTACCCTCCGGGAGGCAGGGCCTTTGCCTCCGTGCTGGCCCACCCCCAGGGCGGCAGGCGTCCCGATGCCGTGGCCAAGTCCCTGTGCGCGTCCATGCAGGCCCGCTCCTGCGAGAAGACCCGGGGCGACGCATGGCTCATCGTGAGCGAGCGCAAGGGAACAAGGCTCTTCACGACCCTGCAGTTCGTCAGGAACATGCTGCTCCTGACCTCCTACGCCGGCGACAGCCGGACGGTGCAGCCGGTGCTGAAGAGCCTGAAGGTCAAGCGCTAGGAGCGGAGCGTCAGGCCCTTCTGCAGCCAGGTTTCCTGTGGCCCGTTCCCCGGTGGCGGCCTTGCATGCTATGGTGCCGGCGACACATGTGGACAAGGTCGCGCCCCCACGCCTGGCCGCGCGTCTGACAGGGCGCCTGATGGAACGTGCCGGCATAGTCGGGATGCCCTTCGGCCTCGCCTGCGCCAGGGCGCGTCACGGGGGCTTCGGGCCGGAAGACGGGGAACGTTTGAACGGGTCGCTTTTGAAGGGGACGCGCCGCTGCCCGGATCTTTGCGAGACCTGCTGCCGCAAGCCCCTTGACAGCGTCAGCGCCGAGGCATGAAGCCCGACGGAATGCGTGCCGCCTGTTCCCAAGTCCTCCGCTAAAGCTGCCGGCCTGGAGGCGCCGGCCCTGCCGGGGCAGGCAGGCCAGATCCTGCGCACCAGCACCCGTCCCCGTATCCGTACCTGCGCCCGCGCCCTTCGCAGGGCCTGGGGCGAAGATGCCTGAGGCCATCGCGTCAAGAAAAGGAGCTTCCATGCTGCACCTGCGCTTTGCTTCCACCGATCCGGCCATGAACCTCGCCCTCGAAGAAGCTCTCTTCAATGCGCTGGAGGAGGGCCAGCCCGGCTGGCTTCTGCTGTGGCAGAACGCGCCCTCCATCATTGTGGGCAGGCACCAGAACACGGCAGAGGAGATAGACTGCGCCAGGGTCGAGGCCAAGGGCATCCCCGTCGTGCGCCGCATGACCGGCGGCGGAGCCGTCTACCACGACCTTGGCAACCTGAACTTCTCCTTCCTGGCCTTCAGGAAGCAGGCGGGACGCATCGACTTTTCGGCCTGGCTCAAGCCCGTGGCCCAGGCCCTCTCAGGCCTTGGCGCAGAGGTGGCCGTCACGGGGCGCAACGACCTCGAAATAGCCGGCCGCAAGATTTCGGGCTCGGCCCAGCGGCTTCAGAACGGCCGGGGGCTCCACCACGGCACCCTGCTCGTGCATCCCGACTTTGACGCCATGTCGGCCTTCCTCCATCCCGATCAGGCCAAGTACGCCTCCAAGGGCGTTGCCTCCGTGCGCGCCAGGGTGACCTGCCTTGCCGACCAGCTTGGTCGCGCCGTTGCGGTGGACGAGGTCTGCCGGCTTCTGGCAGAGGCCTGCGCGGACGGGGAAGGGGCGCTGCCTGAAGGCGTGCTGGCTGAAGCCAGGCGCCTGGCCAGCGAGAAGTACCAATCCTGGGACTGGAACTTCGGCGCCTCGCCCAAGTACACGGAGCGCCGGAGCCGGCGCTTTGCCTGGGGCAGGGTGGAGGTCTTCTACGACGTGGCCAAAGGCCGCATCGCCTCGGCGCGCGTCATGGGCGACTTCTTTGCGGCCAGGGATCCGGAGGAGTTTGGCGAGGCGCTCAAGGGCCAGCCGCGCCGGCCTGAGGATCTGCTGCGCCATCTCAAGACGCTTCCGCTCGGGCAGTGGTTTGCCGGCTGCAGCGAGGCGGAGCTTGCGGCCTTTCTGGCCGAGCTCTAGCAGGGCAGGGGAAAAGAACGGCACAAGGAGGCTGCATGGACAAGAATACGCTCTATTCGCATCTGCGCTGGCCCGAGTACCAAGCCCTGGTCAAGGCGGCCTGCCGCCTCTCCGGCCTCTTCTCCGGCACCTCGGCGGCGCCCTACGTCGACTACCGCTTCGTCGAGCGCCTCTTCGTGCGCTGCGCGGGCGCCACGGACAACTCCCGCCGCGACGACTCCTTCGACGCCTTTGTGCAGGTCTTTGCGGACCATCGCGCCGGCGTCGGCGTGAAGACCTTCACCGACAGGAGCGGGGGGCGTTCCATGGAAAAGGTGGCCGAGTTCACGCGGCTTGCCCGCCTCGAGCGGCTGGCCGAGCTCTCGCCCGAAGCCCTGGTCTACAAGGTGGCGGAGCTGCGCCGGCGCCGGGTGCTCTCGGACACGGCCGCCAACGGCGTGAACATTGCCTGCTCCTTCTACCACTGCCTTGTCCGCGGCAGGGACGCCAAGGGCGCCTACGCCTTTGTCCACGAGGAAAGCTATCCGCTCATCGACCTCTGGAAACTGGCACCCCAGGACAGCCAGGGCCGGCCACTCGACGCCTTTCCCAGCGAGCTTGCCGGCACGACCGTGCACTTCACGGACGGCTGCCGCAGCTACGCCTATTCAACGTCCAAGAACGTGCTGCTCATGCGCTTCGATCTGCAGGCAGGCAGGCGCTCTCCCCGCATACCCGTCGAGCCGGCGTCCGATCCCGTGGCCCTGCTGCTGGGCCTGGCGGGCGAAGGCACCCTGTGGGGCCAGGACCTGGCTGCAGGGCAGGGGGACTGCCCGGAAGCGGAGGACAGCCGTCCCTACGTGGTCCTTCCGCTCTACGCGCCGAAAAGCCTCCTGTCTGCCAGCCCCCAGGTGGGGCCGAAGTCGGGCATCAACCAGTGGAATGCCGGGGGCCGTGCGCGCAAGTTCGGGGAAGCCTACATCCCCGTGCCGAAGCGCCTGCACGGGGACAGCCGCCTGGCGGGCTTCTTTCCCGCCGCCGGCGGCGTCTGCCGGCCCTTCCGTCTGCGCCTTCCGGACGGCAGCGAGGTGCAGGCCAGGCTCTGCCAGGAGGGCATGAAGGCCTTGATGAGCGACCCCAACGACGATCTGGCGCGCTGGCTCTACGCCATGATCGACGGCAGTTTCGAGAAGGCCTCCCTGCGCATGCGGGAAGACGAGGCCAACAGGCCCTACACCTACGAAGATCTGGAGGTGGTGGGCAAGGACTCGGTCGCCGTGCTGAAGACGGACGAAGAGCGCTTTGAGCTCAGGCTCCTGCCGCTGGGGGCGGCCAGACGCTTCTGGCAGCAGGAGGCCAGGGGCGGAGCGCCGCGCACGATTGGCGGCTTCGAGGCTCTGCTGGATGCCCAGGCAGAGCAGGAAGCGCAGGAAGGCCAGGGAGACGGATAGCGCCTGCCCGCAGGGGCGACGTCCCGTTCGCGGCGCCGCCGCCGGCCAGTCCCTGTCTGGCTGCACCTCTTCCGGCTGCCGGTGCCTATCCCCGCTGGCGGGGCTTGACGATGCGCCTGGCGCGGGGCCTGGTCTTGCCCGGCGTCGGCATGGGCGCAGGCGCGGGAGCCGGCTCAGGCGCAGGCTCAGGCTTGGGGGCAGGCATGCCGAGGGCCTTGGCCATGGCTTCGGCGATGCGCCGCACCACGGGCACGGCAACGGAGTTGCCGGCCTGCTTGTAGAGGTGGCTGTTGGCGAGGGGCGGGAGGCGGAAGGTCTTCGGGAATCCCATGAAGCCGAAGCACTCCTCGGGCGTGAGCTTGCGGAAGCCGTGGTCCGTGACCACGAGCGCCACGTTGTGGCCGCCCGTGCCCATGTTGGCGGTGAGGGTGGGACACAGGCCGGACTTGTTTTCGCGCACGTACACCCGGCGCCACTGGTAGAGCGTGTCCCTCGAGGTCATGGCCTTGGCAAGTTCCTTGTAGTACTCGAAGCGCTCTTCGGTGTAGTAGTAGATGTCTTCCACCTTGCCGTGGAAGTCGATGATGTCCGAGAGCTTGGTCGTCAGGGGGATGGGCTCGGGGAAGCGGAAGCGCGCAGAGGCCTCCTGGGACCTGAAGGCGCAGATGTAGATGCGCTCGCGGTTCTGGGGAATGTTGCCGTACTCGCAGGCATTGAGCACCCGGAAGTGGATGTGGTAGCCGGCCTGTTCGAGATGCTCCCGGATGACGCGGAAGGTGTTGCCACAGTCGTGCCCGGCCAGATTCTTGACGTTCTCCAGGAAGATGGCCTGAGGGCGCTTTTCGAGGAAGACGCGCTCGAGCTCGAAGAAGAGGTTGCCGCGGTCGTCGCCGAAGCCCTTGCGGTAGCCGGCCACGCTGAAGGCCTGGCAGGGGAAGCCTGCGACCATGACGTCGAAGTCCGGGATGTCGCTGGTGGGGACCTTGCGGATGTCCTCCACCACCAGCGGACAGTGCTTGAAGTTGGCCCGGTAGGTCTTGGCCGCGTGCATGTCGAATTCGTTGGCCCAGACGACGTTGAAGCCGGCCTGCTCGAAGGCCAGGTCGATGCCGCCGACGCCGGCAAAGAAGCTCGCGGTTCTTAGGCTCATGAAGGAACTCCTCGAATAGGGATGTCAAAACATTACCGTCACGGGGCCAAGGGTGCAAGGCCGATCTGCAGACGCCTTGGTCTGGCAAAGTGGAGACCAGCGCCTGGCCGAGACGCTGGCATGCGGAAGAAAATTGAATGAAAACAGATGGTTGCATGCAAAAAACAGCCTTGTCCCGTGGCAGAGGCTGTGCTAGATTGGGCCCGCGCCGGCCAAAGGCGCATTTTTTCAAGGCAAGAGGCGGGTCCGGGGGCCCGCAGGACGTGTTTGCAGGCCGGCCGCGAAGCCTTCGCGGCAGGCCAAAGGAGAAACAATGGCTGATATGTTAACAACGCCGCTTGCGGCATGGCACGAGGCGCACGGCGCGAAAATGGCCCCCTTCGCGGGCTGGTGGATGCCCATCCAGTACGAGGGCATTCTGGCCGAGCACAGGCACACCCGCACCCAGGCCTCGGTCTTCGACATCTGCCACATGGGCGAGTTCACCGTGAAGGGCAAGGGCGCGAAGGACGCGCTGCTGCATGCCTTCAGCCACAGCTTGGCGACGCTCAAGGAAGGGCGCTGCCGCTACGGCTTCATCCTCAACGAGGAAGGCGGCGTGCTCGACGACTGCATCGTCTACAACATGGGCGAAGACGACTACTTCATCGTCGTCAACGCGGCCTGCATCGACCGCGACTTCAAGACCCTCTGCGAGCGCATGCCCGCAGGCGTGGCCTGCCAGGACCTTTCCAGCCAGATCGGCAAGATCGACCTCCAGGGCCCCAAGTCCTGCGAGGTGCTCGAGCGCTTCCTTGGCCAGAACCTGCATGACCTCGGCTACTTCGCCTTCCGCGAGACCGCGTGGAACGGCAGGCGCCTGCTCGTGAGCCGCACCGGCTACACGGGCGAGCTCGGCTACGAGCTCTACATCGAGGCAGCCTCCGCCCAGGCGCTCTGGGAGGCTCTGCTGGAAGACGAGCGCGTGAAGCCCGCCGGCCTCGGCGCCCGTGACACCCTGCGCATGGAGGCGGGCCTTCCCCTCTACGGCGACGAGCTCGACGAGAAGCACACCCCCGTCGAGGCCGGCATGGGCCGCATGATGAAGAACGAGTGCGACTACGTCGGCAAGAAGGGCCTCGAGCAGGTCAGGGAAGTCCTGCTCGGCCTGGAGCTTGAAGGCCGCCGCGCCGCCCGCCACGGCGACAGGCTCTGCCTCGAGTCCGGCGAGGAAGTCGGCGTCGTGACCTCCGGCACCTTCGCCCCCTCGCTCGGCAAGTCCATTGCCTTTGCCTGGTGCAGGGCAGGCCGGGAAGGCGCGGACAGCTTCGTCATCGACAACGGACGCGCCAAGCTCAAGGCCCGCAAGGTGGAGACGCCCTTCTACAAGGACGGCACCGCCCGCGTGAAGCTCCAGTAGCCGGCCGCGGCTTTTCCTTTCAACTTCACAGACATAAGCATTGTTCCGGCCCTTGGCCGGAGGAGGAACCCCCATGTCCGATCCCAAAGAGCTCAAATACTCCAAGACCCACGAGTGGGTGCGCGTTGAAGGCGAAGAGGCCGTCGTCGGCATCACCCAGTTCGCCCAGGAAGCCCTCGGCGACATCACCTACGTCGAAGTTCCCGCCGAAGGCGACGCCGTCGAGCAGGAGAAGGAATGCGGCTCCGTGGAGTCCGTCAAGGCCGCCAGCGACCTCGTCTCCCCGGTGAGCGGCACCGTCGTTGCCGTCAACGCCGAGCTCGAGAACGCTCCCGAAGTGGTCAACCAGGATCCCTACGGCAAGGGCTGGATGTTCAAGGTGAAGCTGGCCGGCCCCGTTGAAGGCCTGCTGGACGCCGACGCCTACGCCAAGGTCTGCGCCGAAGAAGCCCACTAGGAGCCAGCGATGCCCTACATCCCCCACTCCCAGGCCGAGCTGGAGGAGATGCTTGCGACCATCGGCGTGAAGACGCTCGACGATCTCTTTGCGGACATCTCCCCCGACATGCGGCCCAAGAGCTTCAACCTGCCTGAGGGCATGGACGAGGGCTCCACCTGCGCCTTCTTCGAGCATCTGGCAGCCAAAAACCGCACGGCCATGGCGTCCTTCCTCGGCGCCGGCTACTACGACCACGTCGTGCCCAAGGCCGTGGACGCCCTTGCCGGGCAGAGCGCCTTCTATACCGCCTACACCCCCTACCAGGCCGAGTGCTCCCAGGGCACCCTGCAGGCCATCTTCGAGTTCCAGACTGCCATAGCCCGCCTGATGGACCTCGACTTCGCCAACGCCTCCGTCTACGACGGCGGCTCGGCCCTCTTCGAAGCCTCCACCATGTGCGTGCGCCAGACCAGGCGCGGCAGGGTGGTGGTGGACGAGGCCGTGAACCCGGTGTGGCGGTCCATGCTCGCCACCTACACCGCGAACCAGCCCATTGAGATCGTGACCGTCCCGCAGAAGAACGGCACGAGCGACATGGAGGCCCTCAAGGCGGCGGTCGATGGCCAGACAGCCTGCGTCATCGTGCAGAACCCGAACTTCTTCGGCGTCGTCTCCGACTTCACCGAGCTTTTTGCCCACGCCAAGTCCCAGAAGGCGCTTTCCGTCATCTCGGTCTATCCGGTCATGCAGGCCGTGCTCAAGACGCCCGGCGAGATGGGCGCCGACATTGCCGTCGGCGAGGGCCAGAGCCTTGGCCTGCCCCTGAGCTTCGGCGGCCCCTACCTCGGCCTCATGGCCTGCCGCAAGAGCTTCGTGCGCCAGATGCCCGGCCGCCTCGTCGGCCGCACCGTGGACACCCAGGGACGCACCGGCTACGTCCTGACCCTCCAGGCCCGCGAGCAGCACATCCGCCGCGCCAAGGCCACGTCCAACATCTGCTCCAACCAGAGCCTCTGCGCCCTGCGCGCCCTCATCTACCTCTCCCTGGTCGGCCCCCAGGGCCTCAGGAAGGTGGCCGAGCGCGGCATGGCGCTGGCCCGCTACGCCTCCCAGACCCTGCTTGCCCTGCCCGGCGCGACCCTGCTCAGCGACAGGCCCTTCGGCAACGAGTTCGCCGTCTGCCTGCCCAAGCCCGCGCAGCCCCTCGTCGATGCGCTCATCGAGCGCTACGGCGTCGTTGCCGGCCTGCCCTTGGGCAGGTACTACCAGGGCATGGACAACGTCCTGCTCGTGGCCTGCACCGAGAAGAACTCCAGGGAGCAGATCGACAGCCTCGTGGAAAGCCTTGGAGGTTTGCTGTGAAAACCATCTACGAAGAATCCGTTCCCGGACGCGCCACCCTCGGCATAGTCCTCAAGGACGATCCCGCGCAGCCGGACTGCGCCGACATGCTTCCGGCCCAGCTTCTGCGCGGAGCGGCCCCGAGGCTTCCCGAGTGCGCCGAGATCGACGTCGTCAGGCACTTCACCAGACTGGCCGAGCTCAACTACAGCGTGGACGCCAACTTCTACCCCCTTGGCTCGTGCACCATGAAGTACAATCCCAAGTGCACGGAGGCGATCTCGCAGCTGCCCGGCTTTGCCCGCCTGCATCCCATGCTGGCCCAGAGCAAGGCCGGCGAGAAGGCCTGCCAGGGAGCTTTGCAGGTGCTCTACGAGACCGAGCGCAGCCTCTGCGAGATCACGGGCATGAAGGGCTTCACCCTGCAGCCCATGGCCGGCGCCAACGGCGAGTTCACCGGCGTGTCCCTCATCGCGGCCTACCACCAGGCCAAGGGCCGCAGCCGCCGCGTCATGCTCATCCCCGACTCCGCGCACGGCACCAACCCCGCCTCCGCCGCCATGGCCGGCTTCACCGCCGTGACCGTGGAGTCCAAGGACGGCATGGTCGATCCCGAGGCTCTCAAGGCCGCCGTTGCGGAGCACGGCGACAACCTCGCCGGCCTCATGATGACCTGCCCCAACACTCTGGGCCTCATGGAGACCCGTCTGAAGGAGATCGTGCAGATCATCCACTCCGTGGACGCCCTGCTCTACTACGACGGCGCCAACATGAACGCCATCATGGGCAAGATGCGCGTGGGCGACGTGGGCTTCGACGTCGTGCACCTCAACCTCCACAAGACCTTCGCCACCCCGCACGGCGGCGGCGGTCCCGGCTCCGGCCCGGTGGGCGTGTGCGAAAAACTCCTGCCCTTCCTGCCCGCGCCCCGCGTAGAGCGCCGCGCCGACGGCTCCTTCGGCTTCATGCTCGACAGCGGCAAGTCCATAGGCCACATCGGCCCCTTCTACGGCAGCTTCGGCGTCATCCTCAAGGCCTGCGCCTACATCGTGCGCCTCGGCGCCGAAGGCATCAAGCGCGCCTCCGAGTACGCGGTGCTCAACGCCAACTACCTGCGCAAGAAGCTGGAGGACGTCCTGCAGGTGCCCTTCGACCGCATCTGCATGCACGAGTTCGTGGCCTCGGCGCCCGAGGGCATGCGTGCTCTCGACATCGCCAAGGGCCTGCTCGAGCTCGGCTACCACGCCCCCACCATCTACTTCCCCCTGCTCGTGCACGAATGCCTCATGCCCGAGCCCACGGAGACCGAGAGCAAGCAGACGCTGGACGCCTTCTGCGACGCAGTCCGCAAGATCGTGGAGGAGGGCAGGAAGGATCCCGAGTCCCTGGCCCAGGCACCCCGCAATCTGCCCGTGACCCGGCTCGACGAAACGGCGGCAGCCAGGCACATGATCCTGACTGAGGACATGGCGTAGCCCTCGTCCGGCTCTGTCCCCGACAATGCATGCCGGCCCCCTGCGCCTTTTCGGCCCAGGAGGCCGGCTTTTTTTGCGCAGTCAGCGGAAGGAGTTATGGAAGGGTTTGCGGAAGGTTTTGCGCAAAGGGGTGCGGAAGGCGCCGCGTCCCCTCCCGGCGCAGGGCATTGTTTGTTTAATCAATCTTGAATCGCCCTTCATTGGCAGGCAATGTCCCCGGCGTGCAGGGCAAAGCCCTTTCAATACCGCAGGGACAGGGGCGCTTTGCGGGCTGGCGTCCGCAGCTTGGCAGGGCTTTCACAGTCGCCGCGCGGGGAACAGCCATGGAATCCTGATTTGTGAAAAAAAAAGCAAACCAAGTGCAATGCAGGGCCAGAGGGAAAATGCGGAACTGCGCGCGTTGCGTTGGCATTTAATTGCCGTTTCAAAGGATGGAAACCTGCCGTATCAGCGTCAATGACACCATGAAAAGTACGCCCTGTGCTTCACAGGGAGGCGTGAAAGTGTGGGGGGCTCTGCGCTTTTACATGGGGAAGCCGCTGAAAAATCGAGATGTTTTCTTGACGCAAGCGGAAAGAAGGCTTACAAGGACAGCAGGAAAATCCACGCTCCGTCGCCAGCCAAGGGTTCGGGTTCGCCCGGGCCGAAGGGGCGGTGCCAGCGCGGCTTTCGGCATTTGCGCGCCGGAAAGCCGCCTCCTGGCGCCGGGCGGGCGGCAGGCGCTTCGCCTCAACGGATTCGCCGGGCCGTCCTTGGCCTTGCCGGGACGGACCTTCATCAAAACAACGCCACCTGCAATCTACAGGAGATGTGCCATGGCAAGTCAGGCGCTCATCAAAGATTTCGAGCAGTTCCTCGGCCCGGAAAACGTGTTCTCTTCCGAAGTCGACCGCCACACCTACTCGTTTGACGCGGCCGTCCTTCGGCCCGTGGTTCCCGCCTTCGTGATCCGCCCCACCAACGTCGAGCAGCTCGGCGAATGCGTCACCCGCCTCTATCGCGAAGGCGTGCCGATGACCATCAGGGGCTCCGGCACCAACCTCTCCGGCGGCACCATTCCGGACAAGACCGACACCGTCGTCATTCTGACCAACGCCCTCAACCGCATCCTTGAAATCAACAGCAACGACCTCTACGCCGTGGTCGAGCCCGGCGTCGTCACGGCCGATCTGGCCAACGCCGTTGCCGCCAAGAACCTCTTCTATCCCCCGGATCCGGGCTCCATGGCCGTGTCCACCATCGCCGGCAACATCGCCGAGAACGCTGGCGGCCTGCGTGGCCTGAAATACGGCGTGACCAAAGACTACGTCATGGGCGTGGAGTTCTTCGACGCCACCGGCGCCCTGGTCAAAACCGGCTCCCGCACCGTCAAGTGCGTCACCGGCTACAACCTCGCCGGCATGCTGGTGCAGTCCGAAGGCACCCTCGGCATCATCTCCAAGGCCATTCTGAAGCTCGTGCCTCCGCCGAAAGCCTCCAAGGCCATGATGGCCGTGTTCGACGACGTCCAGAGCGCCGCCGAGGCCGTTGCCGGCATCATCGCCGCCCACATCCTGCCCTGCACCCTCGAGTTCCTCGACAACAACACCATCGTGCGCGTCGACGACTTCACCAAGATCGGCCTGCCCCGCGACGCCGGCGCCATCCTCCTCATCGAGGTCGACGGCCATCCGGCCCAGGTTGCCGACGACGCCGTCGCCGTCGAGAAGGTGCTCAAGGAATGCCGCGCCCGCGAAGTGCACGTTGCCAAGGACGCCGCCGAGAAGACCCAGATCTGGGAAGCCCGCCGCCAGGCCCTGCCCGTGCTTGCCCGCGTGAAGCCCACCACCGTCCTCGAGGACGCCACGGTGCCCCGCTCCCAGATTCCTGCCATGATGAAGGCCATCAACGAGATCGCCGGCAAGTACCGCCTTGACGTGGGCACCTTCGGCCACGCCGGCGACGGCAACCTCCATCCCACCTTCCTGTGCGACAAGCGCGACAAGGAAGAATTTGCCCGCGTCGAGCAGGCCGTCGACGAGATGTTCGACGTTGCCATCAAGCTGGGCGGCACCCTCTCCGGCGAGCACGGCATCGGCACCGCCAAGGCCAAGTGGATGGAGAAGGAAACCTCCCGCGGCACCATCCTCTTCTCCCAGCGCCTGCGCCGCGCGCTCGATCCCAAGGGCCTGCTGAACAACACCAAGCTGGTCGGCATCTAAGGAGCTCGAGATGAAGGATTTGAAACAGTTAGCTACCAGGCTCATGGAGCTTGACGACAGGCTTGCCGCCTGCATGAAGTGCGGCAACTGCCAGGCCGTCTGCCCCATGTTCGGCGCGACGCACATGGAAGGCGACGTCGCCCGCGGCAAGATCGTCCTCATCGAGAACCTGGCCCACGAAGTCCTCCGCGATCCCAAGGCCGTTGCCGAGAAGCTGAGCCGTTGCCTTCTGTGCGGCTCCTGCCAGGCCGGCTGCCCCTCGGGCGTGAAGAATATGGAGATCTTCATGGAGGCGCGCGAGATAGTCTACACCTACCTCGGCCTCTCCATCGTGAAGAAGATGATCTTCCGCATCCTCCTCGCCAAGCCGAAGTTCTTCAACTTCAGCATGCGCGTGGGCGCCCCCGCCTCCAGAATGCTCTTCTGGAGCGCCAAGGACGCGCAGAAGACCACCCACTCGCCGCTGCTCAAGGGCATCATCGGCGACCGCCACATCCGTCGCGTGCCCGTGAAGCCGCTCCACGCCAGCGTGGGCGACCTCGACGAGCCCCGCATCGGCGGCGGCGTCAAGGTCTGCTTCTTCCCCGGCTGCATGGGCGACAAGTTCTACGTCGACATGGCCAAGGCCTGCCTCAAGGTCTTCAAGCACCACAACGTGGCTGTCTACCTCTCCTCGAAGTTTGCCTGCTGCGGCATCCCCGCGGTCTCTTCGGGCGACGGCGACGGCATGGTCATGGAGCTGAAGAAGAACTTCGAGCTACTCAAGGGCAAGGACTTCGACTACATCGTCACTCCCTGCGGCTCCTGTACGGACACCATCAGGGACTGGTGGCCCAAGTACGCCGAGCGCATCGACGCCTCTGCGGCCGACTTCTTCAAGAAGCTCTCCGCCAAGGCCATGGACATCAACGCGTTCCTGGTCAATGTCGTGGGCGTGGAGCCTGCCGAGCCCAGGGCCGGCGCCACCACCGTGACCTACCACGATTCCTGCCACCTCAAGAAGGGCCTCGGCATCTCCAAGGAGCCGCGCGCCCTCATCCAGGCCAACCCCGACTACAAGCTGGTCGAGATGAAGGAAGCCGACCGCTGCTGCGGCTGCGGCGGATCCTTCACCCTCTACCACTACGATCTCTCCCGCCAGATCGGCCAGCGCAAGCGCAACAACATCGTCGCCTCCGGCGCGCAGGTTGCCTCTGCCGGCTGCCCTGCCTGCATGATGCAGATGGAGGACGTGCTCTCCCACAACGGCGACAGCGTCCTCGTCAAGCATCCTGTCGAGATCTACGCCGAGTCGCTCAAGTAGCGCCGTATTCGAGGCTATCCTAGATTCCACTGATTCATTCTGCACCGGCTCAGCCGCCCCCGGCATCGTCCGGGGCGCGGCTGGGTTGCGTTGCAGAAAGCCCCCTACAGTAGTGCTTCCCTAAGGAGACATGTTAATGTCAGAGAACAACCAGGCTTGCGTCGACAAGTTCGTTGAAATGGCCAAAGCCGTCGCCTGTCACGTGACCGAAGTGTCCAGCACGGCCGACATCCTCAACTATGTCGTCGACCTGTGCGAGAAAAAGGCTCCCTGCGAGCTGCTTGCCGACGAGCCCGGCACCGCCACCGGCCCTCTCGGCCCCAACCGCTGCCCCACGCGCACCCAGCGCGTCGTCGCCGCTCCCCAGCTGAACGACGAGGACTTCGCGGCCCTGAAGGCCCTGTGCGACGAGAAAGGCTTCCTCTGCATCCGCGACAACCTGCGCAAGTACGCCGCCGGCATCGACGTGGGTCTGAGCGAAGCCGTTCTTGGCGTTGCGGCCAGCGGCACCTGCATGTGCGACACCACCAGCGAGGACTGGCGCCTCGCCGGCATGATCAGCGAATGCGCCGTCATGATCGTCAAGAAATCCCAGATCTACCCCGATCTCCCCTCCATCGCCGGCTTTATGCGCGAGCAGATGGGCAAAGGCCCCGAGGGCACGTTCACCTCGCTGATCACCGGCCCCAGCCGCACCGCCGACATCGAGTGCGTGGGCGCCATCGGCGTGCACGGACCTCTTGAAATGCATCTTCTTCTGGTGGAGGGCTAGTCATGCACAAGGCACCGCAGACCTATAAAGAGTACCACGGCCAGATCGACGAGGCGCTGCACGACCAGCAGCTCCGCAAGACGCTGGACAAGTACGCCGTCACCTACCGCGAAAACCGCGCCAAGGTGATGCGCGACGTCGACGAGAAGGGCCTTATCCACGCCATCGCCGAGTTCAAGGACGAAGCCGCCGCTCACATGGACGAGCTCTACGAGCAGTTCAAGCGCGAGGCTGAAAAGCGCGGCGTGCACGTGCACCTCGCCAAGGACGCGGCCGAAGCCAACCAGATCATTTCCGACATCGGCAAGAAGTACAACGTCAAGCGCATCGTGAAGTCCAAGTCGATGACTGCCGAAGAGACCCAGCTCAACCACAAGCTGGAGGCTGACGGCTTCATCGTCGACGAGTCCGACCTTGGCGAGTACATCATCCAGCTGCGCCACGAGACACCGTCCCACATGGTCATGCCGGCCATCCACCTGAGCCGCTACCAGGTCGCCGACGATTTCTCCAAGGTGACCAAAGTGAAGCAGGATCCCGACATCGACCGCCTGGTCAAGGTCGCCCGCGTCCAGCTGCGTCGCAAATTCATCCAGGCCGACATGGGCGTGTCCGGCTGCAACTTCGCCATCGCCGAGAACGGCGCCGTCACCACGGTGACCAACGAAGGCAACGCCCGCATGACTGAGACCATGCCCCGCGTCCACACGGTGCTCGTCGGCCTCGACAAGCTGGTGCGCTCCATCGACGACGCCATGATCGCCCTGCAGATCCTGCCCCGCAACGGCACGGCCCAGCGCCTGACCTCCTACGTGTCCTGGATGTGCGGCGCCGGCCCCTGCGCCACCGCGCCCGAGGGCCGCAAGATCATGCACGTGGTCTTCCTCGACAACGGCCGCCGCGAGATCGCCAAGGATCCGCTCTTCCACCAGATCTTCCGATGCGTGCGCTGCGGCGCGTGCACCAACGTCTGTCCCGTGTTCCGCCTCATCGGCGGCCACAAGATGGGCTACATCTACATCGGCGCCATCGGCCTCATCCTGACCTACTTCTACCACGGCAAGGACAAGGCCAAGGTGCTCTGCCAGAACTGCGTGGGCTGCGAAGCCTGCAAGAACGTTTGCTCCGGCGGCATCGACCTGCCGCGCCTCAACCGCGAGATCCGCAGCCGCCTCGTCTCCGACAAGGACGACAAGAACGCCATGGGCACCCTCATGAACGCGGTCATGACCAACAGGAAGATGTTCCACACCCTCCTGAAGTTCGCGAGCAAGGCCCAGCGTCCCTTCACCGGCGGCACGCAGTTCCAGCGCCACCTGCCGATGATGTTCATGAAGCAGCACGACTTCAAGGCGCTGCCGGCCGTTGCCGACAAGGCCTTCCGCGACGTCTTCGCGCAGTACAAGCCGAAGGTGCTCAACCCCGTCATGCGTGTGGCCATCTTTGCCGGCTGCGCCCAGGACTTCATCTATCCCGAGCACCTCATTGCCGCCTGCAAGGTCCTCGAGGCCAAGAAGGTCGCCGTCGATTTCCCGATGGAGCAGACCTGCTGCGGCCTGCCGCTCGACATGATGGGCCAGCGCAAGGGCGTCCAGAAGGTCGCGCTCCAGAACATCAAGGCCTTCGCCAACGGCAACTACGACTACATCGTCTGCCTCTGCGCCAGCTGCTGCTCCACCTTGAAGGTGCACTACGCCGAGTTCCTTGAGAAGAACGGCGGCATCTCCGAGGCTGCCGTGAAGGCCTTCTCCGAGAAGGTCGTCGACTTCAGCACTCTGTGCAGGGAGAAGCTCGGCATGGGCGAGGACGACTTCACCAAGATCGACGAGAAGGTCACCTTCCACGCCTCCTGCCACCAGTGCCGCGCGCTGGGCGCAGCCCAGCACTCCCGCGATCTCATCGCGGCCGCGGCCGAGTACGTGCCCTGCTTCGAGGAAGAGGTCTGCTGCGGCTTTGGCGGCACCTACTCCGTGAAGTTCCCCGAGATCTCCGCGGAGCTGCTCCGGAAGAAGCTGAAGAACGTCTCCGACACGAATGCGACCCGCATCGTCATGGACTGCCCCGGCTGCGTCATGCAGATCAAGGGCGGCGTCGAGAAGAACCACATGGGCATCCGCGTTACCCACCTCTCTGAGCTCCTCGCCGAGCGCGTGAAGCGCTAGGCTAGCCTGCCCTTGGCAGGACCAGGCCCTCCGGACCTGGGGCTAGCCCAGACAAGAACGCAAGCCCCCCGCGCTTCCTTCGGGAAGCACGGGGGGCTTTTTTGCTGCCGGCTGCGTGCCGGCTACGCGCCGGAAAGCGCCTGCCGGTCGCGCCGCTGGCCGCGCAGCCACACGAGCCAGGCTATGGCCAGCGGGACGAAGGAGCCGAACCAGGCAAGGGGACTGGCCCAGCATATGCCGTCGAAGCCGGCGCGCTCCACGAGCCAGAAGGCGGCAAAGACGCGCATGGCCAGCTCCGAAAGGCCCGCCATGGTGGGCACGAAGCTCTGGCCTATGCCCTGGAGGGTGCTGCGCAGGATGAAGAGCAGGGCGAGCACCCAGTACATGCCGGCCTGGATGGTCATGAAGCGCCAGCCGAGCGCCACCACGTGCTCCTGGCCTGGACCCACGAAGCAGTGCATGAGTGCGGGGCCGAAGCAGACGAGAAGCAGGGCGGCCAGGCAGGCGTAGCCGATGGCGAGCAGGGAGCCCTGCTTCACGCCGAGGCGGATGCGGTCAAGGCGGCCTGCGCCGAAGTTCTGGCCGGTGTAGGTGGCCATGGCGTGGCCGAAGCTCATGAGGGGCATCACGGCGAAGGCATCGACGCGCATGGCTGCCGTGACGGCTGCCACCGGATCTGATCCGAGTCCGTTCAGGGCTGCCTGCACGGCCACCGCGCCGAGGGCGATGACCGAGGTCTGGAAGCCCATGGGGGCGCCCATGCCGGCGAGCCGGGCGAAGATGCGGGGGGAGAGGTGCCGCCAGTCGCCCTTGCGGGGCCGCAGGAGCGGCACCTTGGCGATGATGAAGCCAAGGCAGAGCAGGGCCGAGAAGCCTTGGGAGCAGACGGTGGCCAGTGCCGCGCCCTCCACGCCCATGCCAAGACCCAGAATGAAGGCGAAGTCGAGGCCGATGTTGACGAGGCAGGAGATGGCGAGGAAGAAGAGGGGCGTCCTGCTGTCGCCGAGGGCCGTGATGGCGCTGGCGAGCACGTTGTAGAGCATGGCCGCGCAGCTGCCGCCCATGACGACGGCGAGGTAGGCTTCGGAGGAGGCGACGATGTCGGCCGGGGTGTTGAGCAGGGCCAGCAGGGGCTTGGCATAGCGCACGCCGAGGATGGACACGGTGCCTGCGACGGCGAGGCCTGTCAGGATGGCCGCGCAGAAGCTGTGGCGCAGGCCTGGCATGTCCCTGGCGCCGTAGCGCTGGGCGAGCACGATGGAAAAGCCCTGCGTCATGCCCATGAGGAAGCCGAGCACGAGAAAGAGCATGCAGCCGGTGGCGCCGACGCCGGCGAGGGCGTGCACGCCGATGGTGCGGCCCACGATGAGCGTGTCCACCATGCTGTAGATCTGCTGGAGCAGGTTGCCGAGCAGCAGGGGCAGGGCAAAGCGGAAGATCAGTCTGACGGGGCTGCCCTGGGTGAGGTTGTGTGCCATGGTCACCTCCATTGCCATGCAACGCGGAACGAAACACGAGCGACAGGGGCCGGGCTATGGCCAGAAGCCAAGATAAGGCCTGCCTGGCTTTTGTCACCCCCTCCGGGGCGAAAAGCCAGGCTGCCGCAGGCCAGGGACGGCAAGATGCCGGCAGGGCAGGGCGCTAGGGCAGGGCCAGGCCGAGCTGCTCCACGAGGACCGCAGGGGCTATGGCCTCCCTAGCCACGTCGTCGGCCGTGCATTCGCCGGAGAGCACGCAGATGAAGTCGATGCCGGCGTTCTCGGCAAGCTTCTTGTCCGGGGAGGGGCGGTCGCCCGCCATGACCACGGCGGA
>ODAI013090110.1_pt1 | contig 20247 bp, 14 predicted proteins | sample 1539321 | NCBI WGS metagenome assembly ODAI01 (sample SAMN02144231, study PRJEB22623) | gut metagenome | biome: sheep rumen | host: Ovis aries | place: New Zealand
AGGACTAAAAGAATTTGCCGTTAAAAACCGGATCGGATTTGTTACATACAGTGCTGATGAGCTGAATAAGGTCAGAGGGACTTTTTCTTCATCCGAATTTGTCAGATCAAAAACAGGCGTTGATAATGTATGTGAAAGAGCATCGGTAAAGGCTTGCGGACGAGGTGGAGAACTTGTTGTTTCAAAACAGTCATCAAATGGTATCACTGTGGCTGTTTCCAAAAGAAAAGTAAGATTAAGTTTTGATGTGTGAGGTTATATGAAGATATTTGTTATCGGAATGGGACCGGGAAAAGAAGATGGCATGACCATAGAGGCTGCCCGTATTCTTGATGAATGTGATACCATCATCGGCTATACGGTTTATCTTGAACTGCTATCAGGACGTTATAAGGATAAAGAACTTCTTTCTACTCCTATGACTAAGGAAGAAGAAAGATGCAGACTTTGTTTTGAAAAGGCTTCCGAGTGTAAAAGTGTTGCTCTTGTTTGCAGCGGTGATGCGGGAATCTACGGAATGGCCTCTCTTATGTACGAGATCGGTAAAGAATATCCTGATCATGATATAGAGATCATACCCGGTGTAAGTGCACTTTCAAGCGGAGCTGCCATCCTGGGAGCACCCTTGAATAACGATTTTTGCGTAATAAGTCTCAGTAATTATCTTACTCCCTATGAAAAAACCGTTAAAAGACTTAAAGCTGCGGCTGAAGGAGATTTTGCTATAGTTATGTACAATCCTTCCAGTCATAAGAGAAAGGACAGTCTTAAGAATGCATGTGAGGTTCTCCTTGAAGTGCTAAGTCCCGATACATGCTGCGGATATGTAAAAAATATAGGAAGAGAAGGGTGCGCCGCAAAAGTCCTCACACTTGCTGAACTAAAAAGTGCCGAGGTTGATATGTTTACTACCGTATTTGTAGGAAATTCATCAACCATATTCTCCGGCGGAAAACTTCTGACTCCCAGGGGGTATAACGCGGAAAGAACCCGGTAGTCTGTTTATATTTTGAGGCAAATATTTTGAACAAAATTCTTATTTTTGCAGGAACAAGTGAAGGAAGGGAGTTGTCGGAATTATTATCCGTATCTAAGATTCACCACACTGTTTGCGTTGCAACCTCATACGGACAAGATCTGATAGAAGGATCACCATATTCGGAAGTTCTCGCCGGAAGAATGGAATCCGATGAGATGGCACGCTTTTTTGATGAGCATGTTTTTTCTCTTATCATTGATGCAACTCATCCTTACGCATATGAAGTTACTGAAAATATAAAAAAAGCAATTGAAAACAGAAATATTACTTATATCAGATTAAAAAGAGATGGACTTGGCAGTCCTGATGATGAAAATGTTTTTACATTTGATGATAATGAAGGATGCATTGAAGCATTAAAATGCACTGAGGGTAATATCCTTCTTACAACCGGCAGCAAGGAACTTTCATTATATGCTTCAGAGCCTTCCATTAAAGACAGGCTCTTTGTCCGCATCATTCCCGGTGAAGAAAGCATCGGGATATGTAATGAACAGGGAATCAGCGGCAGGAATATCATTGCCATGCAGGGCCCTTTCAGCCTGAAAATGAATGAAGCCATCATTGATCAGTTTTCCATAAAACACCTTGTTACAAAACAGAGTGGAAAGAGCGGCGGCTTTAATGAAAAATATGAGAGTGCGGTAAATAAAGGTATTAGTTTATATGTTATCGGTTGCAGGGAACATGAATCCGGTTTGTCTTTTGATGAAACGGTTCGGGAAATCGAAAAGACAGCGAAAGTTAATATAAATGGATCATCTTTTGATATCAGCCTTATAGGAGCGGGAATGGGAGATGAGAGGTGCCTCACCTCTGAAGCTGCCCGGACTATAGATGCGGCAGATATCATCATCGGTGACAATCGCCTTACATCCAAATATGAGAATTCATGCAGGGAAGTTCATAATTATTATCTTGCAAAAGATATCATTCCCCTTCTTTATGATATCCGGGATAAAAACAGATATAAGAAAAAGAAGATCGTTGCTTTGTTTTCCGGTGATGCATCTTTTTACAGCGGAGGTACTTCTTTATACAGAGAACTTATAAAAGAAAAAGAAACGGGAGATCTGAATATGGATATTAAGATCCTTCCCGGTATTTCATCCGTCAGTTATCTTGCGTCAAAACTTGGAGTTTCTTACAGTGATGCTTATATCTGCAGCATGCACGGCAGGAGACTGACCGGTATATCATCCATTGTCAGGCACAATAATAAAGTATTCATCCTTCTTTCGGGAAAAGTAGACGTCAGAAAGCTTGGAGAAAAGATTGCATCAAAAGATTCGGGAAACATAAAAGTCTTTATTGGTTCAAATCTTTCCTCGACGGATGAAAAGATCTATACCCTCGCTCCCTCTGAGTGCTTATCTTTTGATGAAGAAGGTATTTTTACCTGTCTCATAATAAATGATCATCCTGACTCTTTAAGTATCACTCATGGTCTTAATGATGATGAGTTTATAAGGGAATCGGTTCCCATGACCAAGGAGGAGATCAGGGAAGTAAGCATAAGTAAACTTCATTTAAACAGTAACAGCATATTATTTGATATTGGAAGCGGCAGCGGATCCATCACTGTGGAATGTGCAAGGCTGTCAAAAGATCTTGCTGTATATGCCATAGAGTGTAAGGAAGATGCTTTTGAACTGACAAGGAAAAATGCGGAAAAGCATGATCTTGATAATATTGAATTTGTTTACGGGAAAGCTCCCGAAGCATTTGAAGGTCTTCCTTCACCGACTCATGCTTTTATCGGAGGAAGTGGCGGGAACATGACAGAGATTCTTGATTCTCTTTATGCCATGAATGATAGCATGAGAGTTGTGATCAATGCAGTAAGTATTGATACCATAAGTATGCTGGGGACACTTCCTGACAGATTTTCCATCACTGATTATGAACTGGTCCAGATCCAGGTATCCAAAACCTATGATGCGGCAGGACATTTAATGATGAAAGCTGCAAATCCCATATGGATATGTTCCTTTGATTTTTGCGGTAAAGAGTAACAGTAAGGTAAATATAGGTGAACAGGATTTTTATTGCCGCACCTAAAAGCGGCAGCGGAAAAACAAGCATAACCATTGCACTTCTGGAAACACTTAAAAGACGTGGTGTTAAGTGTGTTTCTTTTAAATGCGGTCCGGACTATATTGATCCTTTGTTTCATCAAAAAGTTCTGGGCATCCCTTCTTATAATCTTGATACTTTTTTTACATCCGTAGATGTCACAAAGGATCTGTACCTTGATCATTGCCGTGGCTTTGATGCAGCTGTTACGGAAGGGGTTATGGGAATTTTTGACGGAGCCGGTGGAATGGGAGAGGAAGGATCTTCCTATGATCTTGCTTCCGTTACCGGTGATAATATCATCCTGGTGATCGAAGCCAAGGGGGCCTGCAGATCTTTGATTCCCCTTATATCCGGGTTTATTTCTTATGATCATAAAAAACTGATAAAGGGAGTTATCCTCAACCGCTGTTCCAAAGGTGTATATGAAAAACTTGAACCGGAAATATTAAAACTTGGTATCAGACCGTTTGGCTTTTTGAGGGATAATAAAGATCTGATCCTTCCTTCAAGACATCTTGGACTTACCCTTCCTTCTGAAATCGAGTGTATCCGTGAGGTTATAGATTCTCTTTGTCTGGAGTTTAATGAAAATGTAAAAGTGGATGAACTTCTTGAACTCACAAAAGATGATTCGATTGTTGAGAAAATATCTTCATCCGGATATTTAAATAATAAAAACCCACAGGAAGATTCTGCAATTGAAAGCCCTTGTACAATAGCAGTAGCAAGGGACGATGCCTTCTGTTTTTTGTATGAAGACAATCTGAACCTGTTAAAAAGATTCGGAGCAAAGATTATTTTCTTTTCCCCCATATCAGATGAAAAGATTCCCGGTGATGCGGATGCTTTGTATTTTCCCGGAGGCTATCCTGAATTGTTTTTGGAAAAACTCAGCATAAATACTTCAATGAAGTCGTCCATAAAAAAGGCTTACGACGATGGTATTCCTGTCTTTGCCGAATGCGGAGGCTTCATGTATCTTCATGATGCCATAACAGATGCTGAAGGAAGAAGATTTGAGACTGTCGGAATAGTTGATTCAGAATGTGAATATACAGGCAGATCTGTCAGATTCGGATACATGTCCCTTTGCGAAAAGAGACCTTTTTTTCTCGGAGAAGGAGAGATTATAAAGGGACATGAATTTCATTACTGGGATACAAAATCGGTAAACGATTCATGCATTGCATCAAAACCGTTTACCGATAACAAGTACGACTGTGTAATTGTTAATGATCATTCCTGGATGGGATTTCCCCATCTGTATTTTCCCTCTAATCCCCACTTTGCAAAAAAGTTTGTGGAAATGGCAAAATCTTTCAGATCAGAAAAAATAAACCAATAAAAAAACCGGCGAAGCTTTTGCATCGCCGGTTTCGCTTTTTTACATTTCCGATTCTTTGATTTTTCTCTTGGCAGCCTCCAGCATGAGCTTGATCCGGTTCAGCTGGTTTACTTCCGATGCGCCGGGGTCATAGTCGATGGCAACGATATTGGAACCCGGATGAGCATGTCTTATGGCTTTTATGACACCTTTTCCTACAACGTGGTTTGGAAGGCATGCAAAGGGCTGACAGCAGACAATGTTGGGTACACCGTCATTGATAAGTTCTATCATTTCACCTGTAAGGAACCATCCTTCACCGGTCTGGTTTCCGATGGATACGATGGGCTCCGCAAATTTTGCGATCTCTTTTATGGGTGTGTGGGGCGTAAAATGCTTTGATGATCTGAAAGCATTTGTGCATCCGCCTCTTAAGGGGTGTTCAATTGCCCATATTCCGAGATTACACCATTTCTTTGCTTTCTGGCTCATTCCAAGTTCGTCAGCTTTGTAAACCTGATTGTAGAAGCAGTAGAGCATGAAGTCGAGAAGATCCGGACTTACAGCCTCAGCACCTTCTGTTTCCAGAAGCTCCACAAGGTGATTGTTACCGGAGGGAGAGTATTTTACAAGGATCTCTCCGACGATACCAACTCTTGGCTTTACAAGTGTTTCATCGATGGGAACAGAATCGAACTCCCTTATCATATCTTTGCACATCCTGCGGAACCTGAAGAATGAAGGCTTTCCTTTTGTAGTGAGGAATTTCCGGCATTTCTCAAGCCATTTTGCATGTACTTTATCAACGGAACCCTTCTCAAGTTCGTAGGGGCGCATCCTGTAGACGCATCTCATGAATATATCTCCGAAGGTTGCGCCAAGGGCAAGCCTGTAGAGCATATCCATATTGATCTTGAATCCCGGATTTACTTCAATACCTCCCAGATTAAGTGATATTACGGGGATCTGTTCAAGCCCCGCTTTTTTAAGGGCTCTTCTTATGAAACCGATATAGTTCGTTGCCCTGCATCCGCCGCCTGTCTGGGTTATGATCAGAGCAGTCCTGTTTACATCATATTTTCCGGACTCTACGGCCTGCATGAGCTGACCTACAACAAGTAAAGAAGGATAGCATGCATCGTTATTGACGTATTTAAGTCCGATATCTATGGCGTGCTTGTCAGTATCATCAAGAACTACAAGGTCGTAGCCTGCGGATCTGAATGCGGGTTCAAGTACATCGAAGTGGATGGGAGACATCTGCGGACAGATGATGGTATAGTTTTTCCTCATCTCTTCGGTGAAGACAACCTTTTCAATGTTAGTGGGTCTTGTTACATGGGTCTTGCCCTGCTTTTCTCTTACCTTGATGGCTGAGATAAGGGATCTGATCCTGATCCTTGCAGCGCCAAGGTTATTGACCTCATCGATCTTAAGACATGTATAGATCTTGTCCGAACCTGAGAGTATGTCATTTACCTGATCTGTGGTAACTGCATCAAGACCGCACCCGAAGGAAAAGAGCTGGATCAGGTCGAGATTATCGACTGTTCTTACATAGGAAGCGGCGGCATAGAGCCTTGAATGGTACATCCACTGGTCCATAACGATAAGAGGTCTGTCGACACATCCTAAATGGGAAATGGAATCTTCTGACAAAACCGCAATGTCAAAGGAAGTGATAAGATCCGGGATTCCATGATTTATCTCGGGATCGATATGATAAGGCCGGCCTGCAAGGACTATACCGTGCTTTCCGGTTTTTTTCAGGTATTCAAGAGCCTTGTCGCCTTCTTTTCTTACATCATCCCTGGCCTTTGCAAGTTCGTCCCATGCCGCATCCACAGCTTTTTCAATCTCCGCGTAAGGGATCTCGTCGAACTCTTTGTTGAGAGCATAGTTAATGGTTTCCTTTGATGAGAAATTCATGAAAGGATTTCTGAAGCGTACCTTACCCGTTGTTATGGCTTCAACATTGTTTTTGATATTTTCCGAATAGGAAGTAACAATGGGGCAGTTGTAGTGATTGTTTGCATCCTTGAATTCTTCCCTTTCGTAAAAAAGAGCGGGATAGAAGATAAAGTCAGGATTCTGGCTTATCAGCCATTCAATGTGCCCGTGGGATATCTTGGCGGGATAGCACTCCGATTCCGAAGGAATTGATTCTATGACCAGCTCGTATATCGCCCTTGTTGATGTGGGTGAAAGTATGACTCTGTATCCGAGCTTCGTAAAGAAAGTAAACCAGAAGGGATAATCCTCATACATGTTTAAAACTCTGGGGATGCCGACAGTGCCTCTTGGGGCATCCGAAAGCTCTAAAGGAGTATAGTCAAATACTCTTTTTAATTTATATTCATACAGATTGGGAACGCCGGTCTTGTTCTTGACTCCGCCTATACCTCTTTCGCATCTGTTTCCCGATACGAACTGTCTTCCGCCGGTGAAACGGTTGATGGTAAGTCTGCAGGCATTGGTACATCCCTTGCACTTTGTCATTGAGGTGGTGTATTCGAGGTTTATGATATCGTCGAGAGAAAGCATAGTTGTCTCATAGCCTTCTTCATATCTTTCCCTTGCGATGAGTGCGGCACCGAAGGCTCCCATGATGCCTGCGATATCAGGTCTTATTGCCTTGCAGCCTGCGATGGTTTCGAAGGCTTTAAGAACGGCATCATTATAGAATGTTCCGCCCTGGACAACGATATTTTTTCCAAGCTCAGAGGCATCCGAAACCTTTATGACCTTGAAAAGAGCGTTCTTTATTACGGAATAAGCAAGTCCTGCTGAGATATCTGCAACGCTTGCACCTTCCTTCTGGGCCTGCTTGACTTTTGAATTCATGAAGACGGTACATCTCGTTCCGAGGTCAATTGGGTGAGGTGCAAAAAGAGCTTCTTTTGCAAAATCCGTAACCTCATAATCAAGAGATTTTGCGAAGGTTTCTATAAATGAACCGCATCCTGAAGAACATGCTTCATTGAGCTGAACCGAATCCACGGTATTATTCTTGATCTTGATGCACTTCATATCCTGACCGCCGATGTCAAGGATACAGTCAACCTCGGGATCAAAGAAAGCGGCTGCGGTATAATGCGCAACGGTTTCAACTTCCCCGTCATCAAGAAGGAATGCGGATTTAAGAAGTGCTTCACCGTATCCTGTGGAACATCCTCTTGCAATGCGGGCATTTTCGGGAAGAGAGTCCCTGATCTGGGTTATGGATCTTATGGCGGTCTTTAAGGGACTTCCGTCGTTTCCTGAATAGAATGAATAAACAAGCTTTCCGTCTTTGTCCACAAGGGCGATCTTCGTGGTTGTGGAACCTGCATCTATTCCAAGGAACAGTTCACCGGAAGCGCTTGAAAGATCACCTTTTTCAACACAGGTTTTGTCGTGACGATTCTTAAATTCATCATATTCTTCACGGGATGCAAAGAGAGGATCCATCCTTGCTACTTCAAATTCCATCTTTATGGGAGAAGAGAGCTTTTCTGTCATCTCTTTGAGAGTGACGCTGTTTTTTCCCTCTGTGCAGAGTGCGGAGCCTATTGCTGCAAAAAGATGGGAATTATCGGTGTTCATTATATGTTCATCATCAAGTTTTAAAGTCCTGATGAAGGCTTTTTTAAGTTCCGGAAGGAAATGGAGAGGACCTCCTAAGAATGCAACATGTCCTCTTATGGGTTTTCCGCAGGCAAGTCCCGATATGGTCTGGTTTACAACAGCCTGGAAAATCGATGCTGCAAGATCTTCTTTTGTGGCACCCTCATTTATAAGGGGCTGGATGTCTGTTTTTGCAAATACACCGCATCTTGCGGCAATGGTGTAAAGGGATTTGTAATTAGCGGCATATTTATTAAGACCGGATGCATCCGTCTGAAGGAGAGAGGCCATCTGGTCTATAAAAGATCCTGTTCCTCCTGCGCAGATTCCGTTCATTCTCTGCTCGGCATTACCGCCTTCAAAATAGATTATCTTGGCATCCTCGCCGCCAAGCTCAATGGCAACATCGGTTCCTTTGCAAAGAACCCTCAGTGAAGTAGAGACAGCGATTACCTCCTGGGTAAAAGGTACATCCAGGTGCTTTGCCAGGGTAAGACCGCCGGATCCGGTGATCATGGGATATATGGTAATATTACCCAGCTTTTTGTAAGCGTCTTCCAATAGACCGCTGAGAGTCTCCCTTATCCTTGCATAATGTCTCTTATAGTCTGAGAAAAGTATTTTGTTATCATCATCGATAAAAGCGACCTTAACGGTGGTGGATCCGATATCGATACCGAGTCTGGCGCTTTTGAGTTCATTTTTGTTTTCTGAATATGTTTCCTGAGCCATAAATACCTCAAAATCTGACAACTGTAAATTAACGCATAGGCTTTAATATTATAGATTTTTACCCCCGTAAAAGCAACCTTATAATTCTTGTTAATATAAGCAAAAATATGGTAAAATTTAATAGAATATGCATACAAATGCTTTAAAGGAGTTACGGTTTTGAGCGGTTTTGAAAAATGGTTCAGAAGACATACGATTCCTAATCTTACTTTATGGCTCATTATAGGCTATGCGGTGGGATATATCATTAATTGGACGGATCGTTCAGGTGTATTTTTGCATTATCTAGCACTTGATCCTTTTAAGATAATACATGGTCAGGTGTGGAGGCTTTTTACATGGCTATTGATACCGCCAAGTGACAGTAATATTTTATTTGTGCTTTTAATGCTTTGGTGCTGCTATACCATAGGCAATATACTTGAAAGAACTTGGGGGACTTATAAATATAATCTGTTTATTTTTACCGGAATCTTGCTGACGGTATTGTTTGCATTTGCTTTTTTGGCCTTTTTATTTTTGAAATTTGGTTATTCTACTGTAGAGGCTTATGAAAACTATATGACTTCATATTTGACTGGAAAAGGAACCACAGAAGAAGTTCAGAGTAATCTTACTTATCTTTTTGAATATGGTGGTTCTCCCTTAATAAGATATGGATATGTAATGGATGTTTGGCGGGGATTTAGCACTTATTTTATTAACATGTCCATTTATATTGTTTTTGCAATGACGTATCCTGAGGATATTGTCAGATTATATTTTCTTATTCCAATCAAAATGAAGTGGCTTGGAATACTAGATGTTTTATTTCTTGGTTACGAACTTGTTGTTGGAGGTGCTGATACAAGATTTGCCGTTGTGGCGGCGCTTGTTAACTGTCTGATCTTTTACGTTGCTAATATCAAAGGAATCGCCATATCCCCCAAGCAGATAAGGAGGAAAAGCCAGTTCAACAGAAATTACCGTATGGGGCAGAGCATGGGTCCCGGAGGAAGGGCTGCATCAAATGCGGGAACCGGTTCTTCTGCGCCTAAGTTCATTGCAAGGCATAAATGTGCCATATGCGGAAAAACCGATGTGTCCGATCCCGATATGACATTCAGGTATTGTTCAAAATGTAACGGAAATTACGAGTATTGCCAGGTTCATCTGTTCCAGCATACTCATGTTAAGTGATCTTCTTCAGGATGATAAACGATCATGGATAAAGAATTGATGTTTGGCAAAGCTCTTGATGAGATAAGGCGGAAAGCTGCATCCCAGGGAGGCTTTGTAGATAAAAACGATATAGAAGATATTTTAAACCCTCTTGAACTTGATGATGAAAAGATAAAGATGGTCTATGACTATCTTAAGGGCAGAGGCATCAGATGGGAACTTAAGTTTTCCGAAGATCCCGTTAAGGTTTCAGGGGGTCCTTCTGACAAAGCCTCAAGAGACGGTTATACAGCATCCGATGAAGAGGCGGTTTTATCCGAGTTTGCACTTGATGAAACGGATGTTGATTTTTTGAAGATGTATCTTGATGAGCTTGCGGATCTTGAGGAAATATCCGAAAGCGAGAAGATGGCCGTGACCATGTCCGCCATGGCAGGAGACACCCTTTCAAAGGAAAAACTCATAAACTGTTATCTTAAAAATATCGCTGAGCTTTCAAGGATCTATACAGGACAGGGCGTTCTTATAGAGGATCTTATAGGCGAAGGAAATACAGCCCTTGTAAGAGCCGTAAATATGCTTGATTCCCAGGAAAAGCCCGAAGACTGCGAAGGATTTATCATAAGGCTTGCCATGGATTCCATGGAAGAACTGGTAAATGAAGCTGTAAGCGAGGACAAAAAGGCCGGCAGGATCGCCGAAAAAGCAAACAAAGTATATGACAAGGCAATGGAACTCGCAGAATCAATGGAAAGAAGGGTTACCGTAAAGGAAGTTTCCGAGTACTCAGGACTTTCCGAAAAAACTGTACGTGAAGCCATGAAGCTTTCGGGCGGTGCCATTGAATGCATTGAGGATAACGAAGAATGAATTCTCTTGTTTATGAAGATTATAAATATTTCATGCAGGATGTTTCATTTTTTTATGTGGGATGTAAATTCACTCTCGGTGAGATCACTGAAAATGATGAGATAATCTATAAGTTCAGAAAACTCGTTGCAGAGAGTATTCTTCCTAAATTTTCCAGGGATGACACTCTTGAGAGTGTTCTGTATTATCTCGATCCTTCGGATTTTATCCTGCAGATTTTCAAACAGATGAATGCTGAAGTCCGTGTCAGCATTAAAAAGAAAAAGAAGAATCTGTTCGGTAAGGAGTCCGAAAAATACCATACCGAATTCATGAAGATCACAAAACTTGTCTCAATGAGTGAGGAAGAAAAAAAGGAATGCGGTCTTCTTATACAGGAGCTTAAGGGAAGCAAACTTGCCCTGCTCACAGTCTGACTAAGGCTTTTACCTGAATTCATATTTTTTGTGAAAGGAAAAACCATGGATATCAATAATCTTAGTGCTTATGAAGTTCTTGAGACATATGAACTTGGAGATATTTTTTCTAAAGGCTACAGACTTGTCCATAAAAAAACCGGCGCAAAGATCGCCCTTATCGCGAATGATGATTCAAATAAGGTTTTTTCAATAGGTTTCAGGACACCTCCGGAGGATTCCACCGGCGTTGCCCATATTCTTGAGCATTCCGTTTTATGCGGTTCTAAAGAGTTTCCTATAAAGGATCCCTTCGTGGAGCTTGCAAAGGGTTCTCTTAATACCTTCTTAAATGCCATGACCTTTCCGGATAAAACCGTCTATCCCGTTGCAAGTACCAATGATTCCGATTTCAGGAATCTGATGCATGTATATCTTGATGCGGTTTTTTATCCCAATGTCTATAAAAATGAAAGCATCTTCCGTCAGGAAGGCTGGCATTATGAATATGATGAGGATGGAAAGCTGATCGTCAACGGAGTCGTATATAACGAGATGAAGGGAGCAAGGTCTTCCGCAGAGGATATCATCTCGGCAGAGTCCATGTTCTCTCTTTTCCCCGATAATTCATACGGCGTTGAGTCAGGCGGGGATCCCGATTATATTCCCACACTTACATATGAACAGTTCCTGGATTTCCACAGGAAGTATTATCACCCTTCCAACAGTTATATCTATCTGTACGGAAACGGCAATATGGCCGAAGACCTTGAGTTTATCGACAGAAAGTATCTTTCGAACTTTGACAGACTGGAGATAGATTCGGAGGTTAAGCTCCAGAAGCCTTTCTCACAGCCTGTGAAGGTTATGAAGAAATGTCCCATAGCCCAGGGAGAAAATGCGGATGACAACACATATTTTTCCGTGAATTTTGCTCTGGACGGTGAGATAGACTGTAAGACCAGACTTGCATTTGACGTTATGGACTATGCGCTTGTATCTCATCCCGGTGCGCCCTTAAGGAAGATCCTCATAGATCAGGGCGTTGTAAGTGATGTGTACTCAAGGTTCGAGACCTCCGTCAGACAGCCCTTCTACAGCATAACCGGCAAGGGTGCTCCCATCGGAATGGAGACCAGGTACGGACAGCTTGTCACAGAGACTATTGAAAGCGTTGCCAGAAAGGGCTTTGATCAGAATGCACTGAGGGCAGCGATAGATTCGGCTGAGTTCAGATACAGAGAGGCCGATTACGGAAGATTTCCCAAGGGATTGATGTACGGTCTTAATATGTACGATACCTGGCTATATGATGATACTAAGGTATTCGATCTTATCGAGGCTGATGATGCATATGATTTTCTCAGAGAAAATGTAGACACAGGATACTTCGAGAAGCTGGCAAGAAAGTTCCTCATCGGCAATAAGCACAAGAGCTATGTCTCTGTCCGTCCCACTGAGGGCGAACTCGAGAATAAAGAGGCTGAGCTTCGCAAAAAACTTGATGCCCTTCAGGAGAGACTTACCGAGGCTGAAAAGATCAGCATAGATGCGATAAATGAGGGCCTTGCCAAATTCCGGGATACTCCGGATACGGAAGCTGCCATCAGATCCCTTCCCATGCTTAAGAGAGAGGAACTGACAAGGGAAGCGGAGCCTCTTTGCAATGAGGTCTCCGATGTGGACGGTACTCCCTTTGTATATCACGATGTGGATACGAGGAAGATAGGATATCTGCGCCTTGCTTTTAAGATAGGAGAGGTGGGCTCGGATTATCTTCCCTATGTGGGACTGCTCAGGGATGTACTGAGCATGGTTGACACCAAAGAGCACAGGTATGAGGAATTAAGCCCGCTTATCGATCTTAGCATGGGAGGTTTTTCCATAAGTACGGAGACGTATTCTCTGCTTCATAAGCCGGATGAGTACATCCCCACATTCGAGGTCAGGGGCAAATTCTTTAACGAAAGAGCGGATAAGGCTTTTGAACTTATCAAAGAGATCCTGCTACAGTCACGCTTTACCGATATGAAGAGACTGAAGGATATCCTTATAGAGGTAAAGAGCGGACAGCAGTCATCTATGCTCGGCGCTTGTCACGGAGTTGCAGCATCGAGAGCCATGGCATCCGTTTCAAGGACAGGTGCATTCCGTGACAGGATCTCCGGACTTTCATATTACAGATTCGTATCTTCGCTCATAGATTCCTATGAGTCGGAGGCGGGAAATATACAGGAATGTCTTAAGTATGTACTTGGTCTTGTGCTCAGGCCCGAGAACCTGATCGTTGATTTTACCGGTGACAGGTCCATGGCCGATCACTTCAGGGATATGATCGTACCCTTCAGGGAGATGCTCTTTACCGAAAGGCACCGTCCCCAGAAGACGTATATAGAGCCTGTCAGAAAGAATGAGGGTCTTACTACATCCGGGCAGGTTGTCTATGTGTGCAGAGGCGGAAGATATGACAGGCACGGTCTCGAGTACAATGCGGCTCTTCAGGTTCTGAAAGTTTACCTTGGGTATAACTATCTCTGGGTTAATGTCAGGGTTAAGGGCGGCGCATATGGTGTTATGAACAACTACGGAACAAACGGATGTGCATTTTTTGTTTCATACCGTGACCCCAACCTCACCAAAACCGTCGAAGTATTTGAAGGGGCTGAAAAAGATGTTGCAGCCTTCGATGCAGACGAAAGAGGCATGACTCAGCTGGTCATCGGTGCGGTGAGCGATATGGATATTCCGCTTACTCCGTCAGCAAGGGGAGCAAGGAGCTTTGGTGCCTATATGACCGGCACCACCTATGAGGATATCCAGAAGCAGAGAGATCAGGTTCTTGACTGTACTCCTGCAGATATCAGAAAATGCGCTGGATATATTCACGAGTTCATGTCCGACAATAAGCTCTTCGTTGTAGGAAACGAGAAGCTTATCCGCGAGAATGAGGATCTCTTCGGAACGGTTGAAAGTCTGCTGTAAATGATCCGATTTTACAGGAGGGGTTCATTATGAAAAACATGAAGATGTTCAGAAAACTTATGATCGGTGCCGCCATTGGATGCCTTCTGCTTACCGGCTGCGGAAGCAGTGCATCAGACTCATCTTATTCGGGTAACGGCTACGCCATGCCTGTAGCTTCTACTCAGACTATGGATGAATACAAGGGCGACTATGATTACGGGTATTATGAGGATTATGCCGCTGAAGCCGAAATGGCATTGTCAGAAAACCCGGCATATTCGGCTGCGGATGCATCCAGACCTCAGACAGTTGATACCAGCCGCAAGCTTATAACTACAGCCAACGTAGATATAGAGACCAAGGAATTCGACAGGCTTTTTCAGGATGTTGAGGATTATGTTAAGGCAAACGGCGGATATCTCGAGTCCATCAATACCTACAACGGAAGCCGTTATCACGGAGATATCGTTGAAAGACACGCCAATCTTACGGTCAGGATCCCTGCAGAGAAGCTTGATGCCTTCATGGAAGAGATAGGAAATGCGGGAAATATCACCAGCAGGACCCAGAATGTGGAAGATATCACTCTTACTTATGTGGATCTCGAGGCTCACAAGAGGACTCTTAAGGAGGAAGAGGAAAGACTTAATGAGTTCCTGAGAAATGCCGAGACCATCGAGGACATGATCTATATCGAGGACAGACTGTCCAGCATAAGGTACCAGCTTGAGAGCATGGAGAGCCAGCTTCGTACCTATGACAACAAGATCAATTACTCAACTGTCTATCTGAACATCAATGAAGTTGTGGAGTACACTCCCGTTGTATACGAAGAGCCTTCAGTGGGTCAGAGAATGAAGGAAGGCTTCCTTGATACGCTGGATGATATCAAAGAATGGTTTCAGGATTTTGCCGTATGGTTTGTATCAAATATCATCTACCTTGTTATCTGGGGTCTTGTGATATTTGCCCTGGTAAAGTGGATCCTTTACATGGCTTCCGATAAAAGAGCAGCCAGGAAAGCAGCCAAACTTGCCAAAAAGCAGAAGGCTCAGTATGAAGCTTATCAGCAGAGCATGGAAAAGCTGTCATCCGTTCAGTCTGTGACCGGAGATCAGGGCCCGGATGTAAATGTCTTGAATAAAGAAAGTAAATAATCGGTTGGATCGGAACTAAATTACGGTTCCTTACGTTTCCCCGGTAAGGGAACTAAGGAACCGTTCCTGTGTTCCCGGAGGATCATATATGTCAGAAAAAAAATCCGGATTTGTGGGTGTCATCGGAAAAGCCAACGTGGGCAAATCCACGCTGGTGAATAAGATAGTGGGACAGAAGATAGCCATAACATCTCCGAAGCCGCAGACAACGAGAAAGAAGGCAAGGGCGGTTTTTACCGATGAAAGAGGACAGATAGTCTTCCTGGATACTCCGGGTATCCATAGATCGAGAAGCAAACTGGGTGATTACATGATGTCCAGCGCCTGGAGTACTTTTGCGGATGCGGATGTGGTACTCTGGCTTGTGGAGCCGTCGGATCATTTTACCGATACGGAAGAGCTTATAACCACAAAGCTTGGAACGCTGGAATGTCCCGTTATCCTCGTGATCAATAAGATAGATACGGTTTCCCCGGATAAGCTTCTTGAGTTCATTGCTTCCTACAGTGAACATATGGATTTTAAGGAAGTGGTGCCCATATCCGCACTGAAGGGAAAGAACGTGGATGATCTGGTGAACACGGTCTTTAAGTATCTTCCGGAGGGCGAGCCTTTCTACGATGAAGATACCATAACCGACCAGCCCGTTAAGCAGATTGCTGCCGAGATCATCAGGGAAAAAGCTCTCATGTGCCTTGGCGAGGAAGTGCCCCACGGACTTGCGGTTGCCATTGATTCGATGAAATATGAGGGCAGTATGTATTACATAGATGCCACGATCTATTGTGAGAAGGATTCACATAAGGGCATGATCATCGGAAAGGGCGGAAGCAAGCTTAAGGAGATCGGTTCGAAGGCACGTCCGGAGATAGAAGAGCTCTGTGAGAGCAAGGTGTTCTTAAAGCTATGGGTCAAGGTTAAGAAGGACTGGAGAGATTCTGATATACAGCTGAAGAATTTCGGATTTGATAAGTCACAGTTATGAAGGATTTTTTTACCTGTACCGGGATGGTTATAAAAAGCAGACCTGCCGGTGAAAATGACAGACTGATAACTATCCTTGCAGGTTCCGAAGGAAAGCTCAATGTATTTGTTAGAGGCGCGAGGAAACCATCTTCGCGCTTTGCTGCGTCATCGGAAAGCTTTGCATTCGGTGAATTTAAGCTCTCTCACGGACAGAGTGCGTATTACCTGAATGATGCGGATATATCTAATTATTTCGAGGAATTGAGGACGGATATAGAGCTTGCCTCCTACGCATCATATTTTGCGGAGATTGCTGATTATTACTGCGTTGAGGGTGATGATGCCACTCCCATGCTGGGACTTATGTATGCTTCCCTCCTTGCTCTTGGCAATCCTAATTTTTCCTACAGGCTTGTACGATGCATATATGTTCTCCGCTCAATTGTCATAAACGGTGAGTTCCCGGGACTTCCTGTGGGGAGAGTATTTAACGATGCGGTGGTTGCCGCGGTGGAGCGCATACAAAGCGCAGACCTGAAGCACCTTTATACCTTCAGGCTGACAGAGCCTGCGGAGGATGAGCTTTTCAGACTTACTGCGGAATATGAGAAGAAATTTATGGACAGGCACTTTAAGTCTCTTGAGGTGCTGAGTTCATTGTAAGGTGAAACAGAATAGAAAATGAAAGGGATTAAAGAATGGCTTACGATACGAATCAGTCAAAGGTATCACAGGAGGAATATGAATACAGCCGTGAGATGATCGGCAGGCTGTCGACATATTTTGAAAATGTGGTGGTAGGACAGAGGAATCTTGAAATATCACTTCTTACAGCAGTTCTGGCGGACGGACATGTGCTTATAGAGTCGGTTCCGGGACTTGCCAAGACCACTGCGGCAAAGGCTATCGCAGAGGCGGTTGACGGAGAGTTTTCAAGGATACAGTGTACACCTGACCTGCTGCCCGGAGATATCATCGGAACCCAGATATATAACAGGGAGACATCCAAGTTCGAAACCGTGCTCGGACCTGTATTTGCCAACTTCGTGCTTCTCGATGAGGTCAACAGATCATCTGCAAAGACTCAGTCTGCAATGCTGGAAGCCATGCAGGAGCATCAAGTGACCATAGGAACACAGTCGTACAATATGCCTGAGGATGTGTTCATTGTAATAGCTACCCAGAATCCCATAGAGCAGGAGGGAACATATCCCCTTTCCGAAGCGCAGACCGACAGGTTCATGATCAAGGAGATCATCACTTATCCCATAGCAGCAGAGGAGGTTGAGATCCTTAACAGGATCGAAAACCACGCATTCGAAAAAAGACCTGCAGTAATGACTATCAAGGATATAGACAGACTTCAGGATATCACTGAAAAGGTCTATGTCGATGAGTCCGTCAAGTGGTACATCTCATCAATAGTAACTGCAACCAGGGATCCTGCAAGACTTCTTGGAGAAAAGACCGCAGCATATGTGAAGATGGGAGCAAGCCCAAGAGCCTCAATAGCCTTTTTGAGAACCGCAAAGGCTACGGCACTGCTTAACGGAAGGACTTATGTTGTTCCCGATGATGTAAAGCAGATGGCACGTTCCGTACTGCGTCACCGCATAGCACTTAATTATTCGGCGATAGCAGATAAGGTAAGTGTTGAGATGATCGTTGATGCCATAATAAACACTTTAAAGGTACCCTGATATGGAAATTGATTATGATTATCTGATCGGTATCAGCAAGGATGCGGTGCTGTACACTTCCCGAAAGACCACCAATATCCTTGACGGAGGGTACAACTCGGTATACCTGGGGAAAAGCCTTGATTTTCACGATCTTAAGGAATACACCCCGGGAGATGATATCACTTCGATAGACTGGAAGGGTTCTTCCAGGACAGACACCCTGCTGGTCAGGAGATATATCGCCGAGAAAAAACACAGTGTGCTGATCATCGGAGATACAGGTATCAAGATGGATGCGGACACTTCAAAGGGTGAGCATAAGTCGGATATCGCGCTGATGGAAGCCGGAGTTATAGACTATCTCCTCGGAAGACAGGGCTCCGATGTGGGTTTTGTTTGCTCAGGGGAGCGCGGAGAGATATATACGCCCTTTATGTCCGGCGGGATAAGTGTTGAGAAGCTCCTTCACACATATGGGGAGACGATCTTCGAAGAGCCTCTGTATGATCTGAACAGCACCATAAACGGTGCGCTGCGCACCTTTCCTTCACGCCGCATGATCATTTTTGTCATAACGGATATGATGGGGCTTGGGACGGTTAAAAGCGAAACACTTCTGAGGATGACTGATAAAAATGATGTTTATTTTATCTGTATCGAGGATGCTTCCATATCCGGAAGAAGAGTATATGACCGTATAGGTGAGAACTATATTGACGGTTTTATGGCGGGAAGCAGGGCACTCAGAAAGGCTGAGAAAGCCGAAAGAGATACTATACTTAACACTTTTAAGCATGATGCGCTCAGGAACCGTGTTGTTTTTGACAAAGTCTGCGCGTCATCCGATGTGGTGGAAGGTATCATAAATATGTTTGAGAGGGGACATCGTGGAATTTACGGTTAACAGACAGCCGGAGCTTATGATGGAGCCTGTATGGCTTATCGTCGGACTGGCTGTTCTTGCGGTCTCGGCAGTCTTTTTTATAATGCTTTTCAGATACAGGATAAGGCATTTAAAAAGAAAGCAGAAGGCTCCGAAAACTCATAAAAAAACCGGAGAGGGTTTTGCCAGGGAAAAAGCCATCCGGTCCATTGACAGGATCATCCGTGACCTGTCCCATTCCAAGATCGATATCAGAGAGAGTTACCAGCAGCTTAGCATGGTCATGAGGATTTTCGTTACGGAGATATCAGGAAAGGATGTTACATCCCTCACTCTTACGGAACTTAGGACTACGGAGCTGGACAATCTGGCGAAGCTTATTGAAAAGTGGTATTCACCTGAGTTTGCAATGAAGACCCGGGCGAATTTTATGAATGATGCCGGACAGGCAAAACAAGTGGTGAAGTCGTGGAGATAATGTATCCTGAAGTTATAAAGATAGGAATTCCGCTGCTTATCTTTGCAGTGCTTATTCTTCATGTTATTCCTGCACCCAGAAAGAAGGATTATACGGGCGGTGTCAGGACGGGTGCCATGTCTCTTGTAAGCACACTTCCCGTGTACAGGAAGATATACAGGCGGAGCAGGGTCCTTTCTTTTATCTATGAACTAGCTGTTATTGCAGCAATAGTATCCACCCTTTTTCTCATGGCAAGACCCTATGAGGTCAAAAAGATCAAGATAGGAGTGCAGAAACGTGACATCATGCTGTGTCTGGATGTTTCCTATTCCCTTTATGCACTTAACTATGAACTTGCGGACTATCTTGAAGATGTTGTGACACAGCTTAAGGGTGACAGATTCGGCATTACCATTTTTAATACATCCTCGGTTGTATTTGTCCCCCTGACAGACGATTATTCCTATGTGGTCACAAGACTCGAGGAGCTCAAGGAGTACTTCATCCTCCAGAAAGAATACAGGGAAATGGTTGGTGAGGGGGCATTTATATCCTTTGCAACCGATGAAGAGTGGGATGCATATTATGACCTTGACAGGAGACTGGCATACATTGAAGCCGGAACTCTCGTGAACAATAACATAAGAGGAAGCTCGCTCATTGGAGAGGGACTTGCATCCGCTCTTTACAGCTTCCCTTCTCTTGGTGACGAATCAAGGACCAGGATCATCATATTTGCAACCGATAATGCCGATGCTTCAAGAGTTGAAGAACTTCCGGACTTAAGGGGCGCCAGCATGCTCTGCAAAAAGAATGATGTTACGGTCTTTGCCATATTCCCCTCTGAGGATGCATATTATTACGAATATACACCGGCAGACTACGATGTGTTCAGGGAGATGCTGAGAACAGCAGCTAATAATACCGGG